>OIYR01000015.1_pt1 | contig 106512 bp, 106 predicted proteins | sample 1588221 | NCBI WGS metagenome assembly OIYR01 (sample SAMN03283292) | human gut metagenome | biome: human-associated habitat; material: feces | host: Homo sapiens | place: Peru | collected 2012
ACCCCGGACCGACCGGTTATGAGCCGGTAGCTCTAACCAACTGAGCTATTGGCGCAAATTTAATTGCAAATGTTATTATAGCAGATGTTTTTGAGTATGTCAATATTTTTATTGTACAGTCAATTAATTTATGTTACAATAACTTTTAAGGGATTTCATAATACTATGATTGTGAGGGGATTAATTTGGCAACTGTAAAACCATTTAGGGGAATGAAGTACAACACCGAAAAAGCAGGTGAAATTTCAACCTTGTGCTGTCCGCCGTATGATATTATCAGCGAAAAACAGCGCAAAGACTTTATTGCTAAAAACAAATACAACGTCATTCGGCTTGAATTGCCCAAGGAGGGCGGCGACGTCTATCAAACTGCCGCTCAAACGCTTGATATGTGGCGTAGAAACGGCGTGCTCATTTATGAGGACAAACCCGCAATATATATTTATGAAGAGGAATTTTCTGCACATAATAAACGCAGAAGCATAAAGGGAATTATTGCCCGTGTAAGACTTGAGGAGTTTTCCAAGGGTATCATTCTTCCTCACGAATTTACTCTTTCAAAGGCAAAGGAAGACAGATTTAACCTTATGAAAGCGACAAACTGCAATTTCAGCCAGATATATGCCCTGTATATGGACGAAAAGCACAAGACGCTCAGCACAGTTGAGCGCCTTTCGGCAGACAAGCCCGAATTTGAATTTTCCGACTCCGACGGTATTACTCACCGCCTTTGGGTGATAACCGACGAGGCGGAGATCAACGGTCTTGTTACGGACTTTAAGGACAAAAGGCTGTATATCGCCGACGGACATCACCGCTATGAAACTGCGCTTAATTACCGTGATTATTGCCGCCAAAACGGCATTTCAAACAAGGATGACGGTCACGATTATCAGATGATGTATCTTATGGATATGGAACACCCCGGACTTGTAGTATTTCCGACTCACAGAATGGTGCGTAATTTACCCGATTTTGACAAAACCCGTGTTCTTGACGGATGTAAGGAGCTTTTTGAAATAACAAAATTCAGCTCGTCGGAAAACATTGAGCAGGAGCTTGAAAAGCAGTACAAAGAGCGCAAAAAGGCGTTTGGCTATTATTGCGGACAGGGCGAATGGTATTTGCTTGTCTTAAAGAATCTTGATGTTATGGACGAAATGCTTCCCGACGTCAGCACTGCGTCCAGAGGCTTGGACGTGAGCGTTTTGCATACGCTTGTTCTTGAAAAAATACTCGGAATCGACAAAACGAATATGGCAAATCAGGTTAACCTAACCTACACAAAAACTGTTGACGAAGCAGTAAGGGAAGTTGACAGCGGAGAATATCAATGTTCGTTTATTCTTAATCCGACCCGTGTCACAGAAATTCGGGATGTTGCCGCTGCGGGCGAAAAAATGCCGCAAAAGTCAACATATTTTTACCCCAAGATGATAACAGGACTTGTAATGAACGACTTGGAGAAATAATATGAACGACCACAAGATGAGGCGAAGCGCTTTGCAAGCCGACGAAGAGACGACCAAAAAGATACTCAGCGACGGTTGCTTCGGTGTTTTGTCAACTGTAGGCGAGGACGGATTTCCATACGGCGTGCCGATAAACTACGCCTATGACGGCGACAAAATTTATTTTCATTGCGCCAAAAATTCGGGACACAAGCAGGAAAACCTGAACTTTTGCAACAAGGTGTGCCTTACAGTTGTGACCGAAAGCGTTATCCTGCCCGAAAAATTCGACACAAAGTACAAAAGCGTCGTTGTGTTCGGCACTGCGGAAAAGACCGAGGAGCGAAAGGAATACGCACTCAGGCTTATCTCTGAAAAATATGCGCCCGAATTTGCCCATAAATATGAAAACGAGGCAAAAACAGCGTGCAAGGATGCCGATATTTATGAAATAACCCCGCTTAAAATCAGCGGAAAATTAAAACACCAATAACAACGAAAAGGACAGTATAAATGAAAATTCTCGCAGTCTTTACAGGCGGAACAATCGGAAGCGTCAGAAGCGGCGGCAACATCTTACCAAATGAACAAAGTTCGGCTGATTTGCTTGATATGTATCAAAAAAGCGGCGGCAGGGCTGAGTTTGTGACAACCCGACCGTATAACATACTAAGCGAAAACCTGAGCGGCAAAAATCTTGCAGCTCTTTACGGCTGTATCAAATCATATGATTTATCGCAATTTGACGGAGTTATCGTTACCTGCGGAACAGACACACTGCAATACACCTGCGCCTATCTTTCATATGCTTTTGGGCTTTGCAGTACGCCGATAGCGGTGGTTTCGGCAAATTATCCGCTCAGCGACAAGCGTTCAAACGGCTTGCAGAATTTCAGTGCGGCGGTTACACTTATCGCTTCGGGACAGGCTGAGGGTGTGTTTGCCGCATATCAAAACAGCGGAGAAACAGCAAAGCTCCACCGTGCGTCACGACTTTTGCCTCACTTGCCGTACAGTGACAATGTGGCAAGCGTATTTGACAGCGTTTACGGCGAGATAATAAACGGATGCTTGGTGCTTGACCCCGAATTTTCGGAACAGGACGACGGCAAAGACTTTTGTGTTGATCCCATACCGGGCGAAAGCTCCGAAATATTATATGTAACGCCGTATGTCGGTATGGATTATCCTAAGCTTTGCAAAGACACAAAAGCAGTTTTGCTCTCAACATATCATTCGGGAACGCTGAATACCGACGACGGAAAGCTCAAGACCTTTTGCAAGACGGCCGACAGCCTTGAAATCCCCGTATTCCTTACGGGTGAAACAAGCGGCTTTGAATACGCAAGCAAAGCTGTCTTTGACGAGCTTAACATTCATATTTTGCCGTCGGCTTCGCCTGTTGCAATGTATGTAAAGCTGTGGTTGCTCAGGGACGGGAATTTAAAAGACGTTTATAAGCCGTTCGGCGGTGATTTTGCCTGAAATACGGCTGTGCGCTTTGCCTTGACACATAAAATATATTGTGCTAAGATAAAATCAAATATATTATCAGATCTGCGGTTCGGGGCGGATACGTTCGCCTCGGTAAAGGGAATGTCGGTGAGAATCCGAAGCAACAGCCATTACTGTATTTGACTGAGGTCATAAGTCAGGTTACTCCCGCAGTTCTGCGGATAATGCTTTCTTGGGCAAAAGAAGAAATGCACCGATTTTTGTACTGCCGACGCAGTACAGCTTTGTTGTGCTTTCCTTTTGGAGGGCTTTTTTTATGCCTTCATATATCAACCGAGCAATTACAAATACAAATTTAAAAGCTCGGTATCAACGGAGGATTCACTATGAAAAAAATCAAAAAATTACTGGCGGTAATTCTTGCAGTAACCGTTATTACTTCGGTTTCCGCAACAAGCCTTGGCGCATATGCCGCCGAAAACAACAGTTCTGCGGTTTTAGCAGATACCGAGCAGGACGCAACCTTGCAGGCGGTATCGGACAAGCTTGCTTCAACTTCCGACTATCTTCTTACGCTTCCTGCACCGTCGGTAGGCTCGTTTGGCGGAGAATGGCTTGTTATCGGGCTTGCACGCAATAACACGATTTCCGAAAGCTTTGTAAGCGGCTATCGTACCAACATTGAAAGTTATGTTGAAGAGGTTGGTTCTTCAAAGCTCAGCTCAACAAAATCGACCGATAATTCAAGGGTGATACTTGCGCTTTCGTCACTCGGCATTGACGCAAGAAATATTGCAGGCTATGACCTTACAGAGCCATATGCCGACCTTGAATATATTGAGGGACAGGGACTGAACGGCCCTGTGTTTACGCTTATCGCACTTGACACCTTTAACTATGAGATACCTGTTGACAGCACGGTATCAGAGCAGACAACAAGGGAAAAGCTGATTGATTATATCCTTGAAAACGCTGTTGAAAACGGCGGCTGGACGTTCTGGGGAACAACGGCAGACCCCGATATGACGGGTATGGCAATTCAGGCTCTTGCACCGTACTATAATAAGAATGAAAAGGTTAAAGCCGCAGTTGACAAGGCGCTTGACGTGCTGTCCGATATGCAGGACGAAAACGGCGGATACGCATCGTGGGGAACGGTAAATTCCGAGAGCTGTGCTCAGGTCATTACCGCACTTGCAAGTCTTGGCATTGACCCTTCAAAGGACAGCAGATTTATAAAGAGCAACAAAAGCGTTGTTGACGCATTGCTTTCTTTTGGTTGTGAAAACGGTTTTATGCATACTGCCGACAGCGGATATAATCAGATGGCAACCGAGCAGGCATTTTATGCTCTTGTTTCATACAAGCGTGTTGCAAGCGGAAACACCTCGCTTTACAATATGTCCGACGTTGAACCCAAAAGCGTGAAATACGATATAAACGGCGACGGAAAAATCGACGTAAACGACGCTACCCTGATTCAGAAGTTTGTTTCAAAATTTGCGGAACCCACGCTCTCTCAGTCTGTAAGAGCAGACCTTGACGACAACGGAAGCATCACGGTAAGGGACGCAACGATTATTCAAAAATACATTTCGGCTGCATAAGTGATATATTATGAAGGCAACGATTCTTAAAATATTCAATTTTATAAAACTTCACAAAATTTCATTTATTGCGGGCTTTGCCGCAGTTATTGTACTGTCGCTGGCGTTTGTTTTCGGCGGAGATCTTTCAAGCCCCAAAACCGAGGCGCCTCAAAGCACTGCAAGCGCAGGCTATGCGACCTCGGACGAAGCCGCAGACACGACGGCTTCTGTTTTGTCAACGGCGAAAGCCGATGAGACAGAATCCGAGGATAAAGACCTTGAAGAGTCAAAGGACGATAAAAAATCGGAGTCGCAAGCCGCACAAGACAGCGGCTCGGACGAAGATAATGCTTCCGAGGAAAATATAAACGCCGACGGTGACGCACAAGAAAGCAATTCGGATAACTCGGCTTCTTCCGAAAACGGAAAAAAGGACAAATACCTTACCGACCCTATTCCGTCGGGTAAGCCTAAGCCTGTTGAACCTCAGGAGCAGGAGATTGACGACAACACGCTGTACTGTACGCTCTCAATCTCTTGTGCAACAATACTTGACAATATGCAAAATTTAAAAAAGCAAAAAGTTGAGCTTGTTCCTGCCGACGGCTGGATATTAAAGCCGCAGAAGGTAGAATTCAAAGAGGGCGAATCTGTTTTTGACGTGCTTCAGCGTACCTGCCGTGAAAACAATATACATATGGAATCAATATGGACGCCTATGTATAATTCGGCGTATGTTGAAGGAATAGGCAACTTGTACGAATTCGACTGCGGAAATATGTCGGGTTGGATGTACAAGGTAAACGACTGGTTCCCAAATTACGGCTGTTCACGCTATGAGCTGAAAAACGGCGACACCGTGGAATGGCAATACACCTGCTACGGCTACGGAGCGGATTTGGGTGCGTCTATGCCTATGAGCTGACAACAAAACTAAGGTTAAAACATTCCAATTACAGTAAAGACAGGTATATATGAAAGACAGTTTTTCACGGCTAAATCCGTTTGTGAATTTAATATTCTTTGTATTTGCCGTGGTACTGACTATGTTTACGCTCAATCCCGTATGCATCGGAATTTCACTTTTTTGCGCTATGCTCAATGCGCTGTATCTTAACGGTAAAAGAGCGGTAAGGCTTTCGCTGTTGTACCTTTTGCCTATGCTGATTCTTATTGCGGTGATAAATCCGCTGTTCAGTCATCAGGGCGTAACGATTCTTACATATTTTCCGTGGGGCAATCCGCTCACACTTGAATCAATTATTTACTCAATCGCAACCGCAGTGCTGTTAAGTGCAACAGCGCTGTGGTTTTCGTGTTTTAACACGGTTATGACAAGCGACAAGTTTGTATATATGTTCGGAAAAATCGCCCCTGCGCTGAGCCTTGTGCTGTCTATGACGCTTAGGTTTGTGCCGAAATTTTCGGCTCATCTCAAAAGGGTAAGACAGGCGCAAAGGTGCATCGGCAGAGATGCTTCAAACGGCGGAATAATAAGCAGGCTGAAGAACGGAATTAAGATAATTTCAATTATGATAACCTGGTCGCTTGAAAATGCGATTGAAACCGCCGATTCTATGAAAAGTCGTGGTCACGGGCTAAAGGGCAGAACGGCGTATTCGATATACAGATTTACAAAACGTGACATTGCCGTGCTTTTATTTGAGCTTGCGCTCGGAGCGACAGCTTCAATACTGCTTTTCGGCGGCGTTTCGGAGTTTTGGTACTATCCGTCAATAGGCGGAAATGCCTTTGACACCGTTTCGGCAGTCGATTACTTTATTTATGCGTCGCTTATGCTTATGCCGTTTATTATCAATGTATGGGAGGGAGCAAGATGGAAACGTTTGCGGTCAAAAATCTGACATTTCGATACCCCGAAACGGGTGTTGACGTTCTTAAAAACATAAGCTTTTTTGTTGACAAGGGCGAGTTTGTTACTCTTTGCGGTCCGTCGGGCTGCGGAAAAAGCACGCTTTTGAGAAACCTTAAGCCGTTGCTTGCTCCGACGGGAATAAAATCTGGCGAAATACTTTTTGACGGCAGAGAGGTTTCAGGTCTTTCTCAGCGTGAACAGAGTGAAAAAATCGGCTATGTTATGCAGTCGCCCGATAATCAGCTTGTTACCGACAAGGTTTGGCATGAGCTTGCGTTCGGGCTTGAAAGCCTTGGACTTGACAACAAAACAATACGCAGGCGTGTTGCCGAAGCCGCAAGCTTTTTCGGTATTCAAAACCTGTTTGACAGAAGTGTTGACGAGCTTTCGGGCGGTCAAAAACAGCTTTTGAATCTTGCTTCGGTTATGGCAATGCAGCCTGAGGTGCTGATACTTGACGAGCCGACAAGTCAGCTTGACCCGATTGCGGCGTCCGATTTCCTTGCAGTTATCTCGAAAATCAACCGTGAGCTGGGGACAACCGTCATTATCACGGAACACAGGCTTGATGAAATTTTGCCTGTCAGCGACCGTGTGCTTGTTATGGAAAACGGAGCGATAATTTCTGACGATACGCCCCAAAACACGGGTATAAATCTTAAAAATCAAAACAGCAAAACCTTTTTGTCACTGCCCTCGCCGATGCGGATATGGGACGGCTGTGACGGCAAAGGCTCTTGCCCGGTTACGGTAACTCAGGGGCGGAATTGGCTCGAAAATTTTGCAAAAACTCATACGCTTCGGGATTTGCCTGAAGAAAATGTCCCCAAAAACAGCGGTAAGACAAGCGTTGAATTAAAGGAAGTTTGGTTCAGATACGAAAAAAACGCCCCCGATGTTCTCAGAGGCTTGTCGATGAAGGTATGCGGCGGTGAATTTGTTGCCGTGCTGGGCGGAAACGGTGTCGGAAAATCAACTTTGCTTTCAATACTGAGCGGAATAAACACGCCCTACAGCGGAAGCGTGAAGGTTGCGGAAAACGGCTCAGACACAGATATAATCGCAGGCTGTCTGCCGCAGGACCCTCAAACCTTGTTCGTTAAAAAAACCGTGGCAGAAGATTTGCTCGAAGTGTTTGACGGGAAGAGGCTTGACAAAAAACTAAAGGAAAAACGCCTTGCAAAGGTAATTGAGCTTTGCAGGCTCAAGGAGCTTTTAAACCGTCACCCGTATGATTTGTCAGGCGGTGAACAGCAGCGGGCCGCACTTGCAAAGCTGTTGCTTTTAAGACCTAAAATTTTGCTTCTTGACGAGCCGACAAAGGGACTTGACGCAGAATTCAAGGCGGTTTTTGCCGAAATCATTTCAATACTCTGCAAATCGGGCGTAACGGTTATTATGGTCAGCCACGACGTTGAATTTTGTGCAAGGTACGCTCACAGGTGTATGCTTATGTTCGGCGGAGAGATAGTTTCGGACGGAACGCCGAGGGAGTTTTTTTCATCAAACAGCTTTTATGTTACCTCAGCCAACCGAATGTCAAGGGGAATCATAAACAACGCCGTCACGGCGGAGGACGTGATTTTTTGCTGTACGGGCAAGAGCGGCGATGACAAAGCGGATATTGATTTTGACTTATACGACAGCTCCTACACGGTGGAAATTAATCGCAGCATGCAAAAGAAGTCCGATAAACTGCCGCTTTGGAAAAAGATTCTCGGAATTTTTTCGGCGGCGGCATTTGTGTTTGGACTTGTGATAAATCTTGATTATATCAACATTATAAACTCAAAAACGCTTCCCGTATGGGCAGATTTTTTGGTGATTGCAATACCTGTTGCACTGCTTATGATTTCGTTTGGCACAAAATCAAAGCGCCCAATCGACCAAAAGCCGAAAAAGACCAAAGTGCCGAAGCGCACTGTTGCTGCGGCGGCGATGATACTGCTTGCCGTGCCTTTGACGATATTTGTGGGCGTTGTTTATCTGAGCGACCAAAAGTATATGTTTATATCACTGCTTGTTATGTTTGAATGTATGCTGCCGTTTTTCCTTGTGTTTGAGGGGCGAAAGCCGCAGGCAAGAGAACTTGTGATAATCGCCGTATTGTGTGCGATTGCGATAATCGGCAGAATGGCGTTTTCGATGCTTCCGCAGTTCAAGCCTGTTTTGGCTCTCGTGATAATTTCGGGCGTTGCCTTTGGCGGTGAGTCGGGATTTTTGGTGGGCGCAATTACGATGTTTGTGACAAGCTTCTTTTTTCAATTCGGACCTTGGACTCCCTGGCAGATGTTTTGTGCGGGAATAATAGGCTTTTTGGCAGGTGTGTTGTTCCGAAAGGGACTTTTAGGTCGCAGCAGAGGCGCTTTGTGTGTGTTTGGATTTATTTCTGCAATAGTTATCTACGGCGGAATAATCAACTTCGGATCTGCGGTTATGGCACACGCCGAAATGAATCTTGAAACCATATTTTCTTTTTATGTAACGGGCTTTCCGTTTGATATAATTCACGGGGTTTCAACCGTTGTGTTTTTGTATTTTTGTGCCGAGCCTATGCTTGAAAAGCTCGACAGGATAAAGGTCAAATACGGACTTATTTCATAGACTCAGCCCTTGCGGCTGTTGAACAGACGAAGAAAACTAAAAAATTTCGGGGTGCATACGGCTGTAGTGGAATATGTATTGCTGGGCAATACCGGCATACTCCCCAAAATCCGCCCCCGTCATATCGGGAAACAGCTTTTCCATTGCGCGCTTCATCCAAACGTCAATCGGAAACGCTTCAATTCTGTGCATACCGAACAGCAACGTGCAGTCGGCTACCTTTGTTCCTACGCCCGTGATCTTCATAAGCTCACGGCGTGCAGAGTCGTAGTCGGCTTTTTTGCACATTTCAAGATCCACTTCTCCCGAAGCCACCTTTTGTGCGGCGTCAACAAGGTATCTGTTCCTGAAGCCTGCCCTTAAAACACTCAAATCATCGCAAACAAGCCTTGACATCGTTTCTGCTGTGGGAAATGAAAATTCTCCGTCTCCGATTGGCTCGCCGAAGTTCTCGCAAAGCCGAGCAACAATACCTTTTATGCGTTTTATGTTGTTGTTTTGAGAGATGATAAACGTGCATAGCGTTTCATAAGGCTCCTGTCTTAAAATCCTTATTCCCGGGGCATACTGCGCCGCTTCTTTCAGGACAGGGTGTATTTTTGCTATCTCGGAGCGTATTTTCCCGTAATCAAGCGACAGGTCAAAATAGTTGTACCAGATGTTTTCAAAATTCTCTTTGCTTGCGTTTTCTATATATAAGTCCGTGCCGTCAAGGCTTACGGTCACGCATTTTCCGTATGCAACGCCCTTAAACGAGCCGTCGCTCTGCTTTTTCCAGCGGAAGCTTTGACCGCAGTCAAGGGTTTGTTCAAGGTCAAGATCTTTTACTTCGGTTATTTTGATTTTTCCGTTTTGTTCAATGCAATCCAAGAGTCACAATTCCTTTCCGAAGCTGCACCCGCCGTCTAAGCGGCGGGAATATCTGCACTTAATTTACATCATAAAGTTATTGTACCATAAATGCGGATTTTATGATACAATAAAATTACGGAGCGTGAAAATTATGAAAGAAACGATATGTACAATACCGATAAACGATATATTTATGCCGAAAGACGGCTGTCCGATTTGCCGAATGGAAAAAATGCTTGAGGAACAGTACGTCAGGTTTATTACGGGCGACGCAATGATGGAGCCGAGCATACGAATAGAAACCAACAAAAAAGGCTTTTGCCGACATCATTTTGAACAAATGCAGACAGTCGGACAAAAGCTGCCGAATGCTCTTATTCTTGAAAGCCATTTGCAGGAGATTATTGATCTGCATATGCCCAAAAAGCTAAAGGGCAAACCCGATAAAAAACAGCTTGAAAGCATAAAAAAAGAGCTTTCCTCCTGTTATGTATGCGATAGGATAGAAAGTGATATGCACCACTTTATGGCAACAATATTTGTTGAGTGGGCAAAGGGCGAAGAATTCAGAAAGCTGTACAACGAACAGCCGTTTATTTGCCTTAAACACTATCATTTTATAATGGACGCCGCAATGCAAAAGGGCGGAATACCGTCAAAATATCTTTCGGATTTTTATGCCGAAACCGCGGCTCTGACAAAAAACTATCTTTTGTCGCTCAAAGAGGACATTTCGTATTTTTGCTCAATGTTTGATTATCGGAACAAAGGAAAAGAGTGGGGAACTTCCATTGACGCAATCGAGCGCAGCACCGATTTTTTGACGGGCAAATGACGGTTGATTAAAAATTTTTCTTAAAATTTTCTAATAATTGCATAAAACTATGCAATTATCTCCGTTTATTCTCTGTAAGCGGAGGTGAAAAAATGATTATTTACAACAGAACTAAGCCTGTTGACTGTATGAACGGCGATTGCGTAGGCACTGTCGGTGATAATCTTGCCTATACTCAGGAGTTTTATATCAAAGGTATCAGCGACGAAACAATTTCATATACACTGCACATCAGATTTTGCGACGGCAGTGTAAATTCCGTAACGCCGTCAACTGTCTACACCGACGGCAAGGGAACTTTAATACGTTGGGTAATTACCAAAAACGATATTTTTGTTCACGGAAGCTTTGAATTGCAGATTGAGGGCAGAAACAGCCTTGGACTTGTATATCAGACCGAGATCGTCAGACTTTATGCAAACGAAAGTCTGCCTGTTGAGGACAAGGAATATGAAAATCCAAATTCCGAAACCTTAAAGCTCAGGCAGGAGGCGTATGAAGCTCTCGGCAAATTGCAGGCTCAGCAAACAAAGCTTGACGAAAACATTGCAAAAATCAACGCTGCTTCGCTTGACGCAAAAGCAGATAAAGCGACGACCTACACCAAAACCGAGGTTGACGCAAAATTTGATATTAAAGCCGACAAAAGCAGCGTCTACACAAAATCGGAAAGCGACACAATGCTTGCCCAAAAGGAAAGCCTGTCGAATAAAATCACCGAGATGACAGACAGTGACGGCGACGGGGACTACCCGACGAGCAATGCGGTAAAGAATTATCTTGAGGGCAACTACTACAATGTTGATGAAGCCGAAAATATATTTCAGGCGAAGCTATATGCAGGCGAGAACATTACAATCGGCTCTGTTCAGGGCAAGGCTGTTATATCCGCCGACCTGAGCGGAAAAGCGGACAAAGATGAGGTTTATAAAAAAACCGATATTGATACAAAGCTCAATGAAAAAGCCGACAAGTCAACGACCTACACCAAAACAGAGGCAGACGCAAAGCTTGACGATAAGGAGAACATCTCAAACAAAACTGCCTCAATCAGCAAAAGCTGTACTGACGAGCAATATCCGACAGCAAAAGCAGTGTATCAAAAGCTTAGCAAAGTGTACACTAAAGCCGAGGTCAACGGGCTTTACGGTCTGGAATTAGCCGTAGGATATAATTCAAATGATGTACCGGTCAAAATTGCCGGTAACAGTACAATATCTGCCGGAAATTTTGCCAGCGATGAAATTGTGAAAATTTATGTAGGATTTACACACGGCATAATACAGAATGGGGCTTTAAGCGGTTGCCCGAATCTTACGGATATATATTTTTACAATGTCGAAACCGCTTATTCAATCGCAAACAACGCTGTTCCCGATGGGGTAACCGTTCATTTTGCCGAGGCGTTTAACAACATTGAATGTGTTACAAAGGCGGTTTGTAATTTCAAGACTGCCAAATACGACTCGTCAAATATCGAGGAGGGCAACGCAACGCTTACCGCTTATACGGGACATGGTGATAAAATCAAATCCGCAAGCTGCATTTATCAGCGCATCGGCGGATTTGTAATCGTTAATGCGGCTGTGGTGTTTAATGCTGTTACATTAAAAGCAAATTCAGGTATCCACCTGATAAACTTGCCTTACCAAAATGCAGGGGCCACGCCTGCGTATTTTACGGGTATCAGCAGTAAAAATGCGGTATTTAAGGGCGGTGTGCCAAAATCGTCAACGTGGCTTTCTATGATGTATGCAACGCCGAAAGATTACACATTTACCGACGGCGAACAACTCAACTTTACTTTGACCTATAAAATTTAAGGGGGTAATTAAAATGGAACTCACAACAAAAATCACACTCGATATGCTCACGCCCGACAGCGTAAGTGTATTAAAACAGCAATTTTTAAACTTAGGCGGTGTTAAAATGCAGGTCGGCGGCAATGTCAGAAACGCATATATGAACAGCGCAAGCGGCAGAGCGGCTGTACAGAGTATCTTATCGGAGGAATACCAAAACGCAGTTTTCGCTGTGTGGGGAAGCTCTCCGACGGTTGAAGAAACAGCCGCATAGAATACGGGCTGTCGCATTTAGCGAAAAGCAGAATTTTTACCCGATAAAAAGTAAAGGCTATAATTCACATCATACCCGTTGGGATTGCTGATTGTGAATTATAGCCTTTTATTTTTGGTTTTGCTCTGCGCTAAATGCGACAGCCCCGGTTTAATACTGATCTCCTGTATCATAGGGGTTTGTTTCGTAGGGGTAAATATCCTCGTAGGCGTCCTGTTCAAAGTCATCAATGATTGCAGACGGAACCATTCCCGTGCAGTCGTTTGACATTACGGTGCAAAGCTCAATATCAGGCTCGACAATGCTGTTTTTTGATACACGTCTGTAGGTCTTTTTCTTTTTCATAAAATGTCACCTCTGTACTTATTATGTACAGCAAAAAGGTGACTATACTATTTTATGATAAGGTTTTTGATTTTATAAACGTCGCCGTCCATTACCTTGTATGTACTGCGTATTTCTTCGCCGTTTAGGTCGGGCGATATGCTCTGGTTGATATAAAGACTGTCTATTCCGAAATCGGCGGCTCCGCCTATATCGGCGATATGGTCGTTGCCGATCATTATCGACTCTTCCTTTTTTAAGCCGTAGCGGTCAAAAAGAATTTGAAAATAATGTACGTCTGGTTTCAGACACTCCTCATCCGAGCTGAGACAAATTCCGTCAAAATATTTTGTAAGATCGAACATATTAAGCTCGTTTTCGGTAAATACACGCTGGGCGTTTGACAACAGATAAATCTTTTTGCCCTTTGCTTTTAGTGTGTCGAGCAGGTCGATGATTCCGTCGTACAGCTTGATATATTTTGTGGAAAAGCAGCGGAACATTTCGGCAACGAACAATATCTGAGCTTTTGTTGCCATTACACCCTTTTGCTTAAAAAGCTGTCTGAATACCTTTTCAAGCTGAATGTCAACGCCGACATATTCTTTGTGCCTTTTGTGAGAAAGATTAAGCTCTTTTTCCACAAGACGCAGATATTCGCTGTGGATTTCCTTGTAGGTATAGTTTGCGCCCTTGTAGCCATAGTATATTGCCATTTTCTTCCAAAGGCTGTTGTCCCATTCGTCGGTATTGAGGTCGATTAGTGTCCCGTACAGGTCGAAAACGTAATTTTTATACATAAGAATCCCCTTTTGAATTTGTTAAGATTATTTTAGCAAATTATGTTGTGGATTGCAATAGCAAAAAAAATATGATAAACTGAAAGCGGTGATAAAATTGACAAAAAAGCAGATAGCGCAAAACGCCGTCACGGCGCTCAAAAAAGAATATCCCGACGCAATATGCTCGCTTAGGTACAGCGATCCTCTTCAGCTCCTTATAGCGACAAGACTGTCGGCGCAATGCACCGATGCACGGGTGAATATGGTAACGCCTGAGCTTTTTAAGAGGTTTAAGACCGTTGACGATTTTGCGGAGTCAACGCCCGAAGAGGTTGCCGAATACATAAAAAGCTGTGGGCTTTACAAAACAAAATCAAAAGACATAGTTGCTCTTGCAAAAATGCTCCGAGATGATTTTTCGGGAGTTGTTCCCGATAATATAGACGACCTGACAAAACTGCCGGGTATCGGCAGAAAGACCGCAAATCTTGTGTGCGGCGATATTTTCGGCAAACCGGCCGTTGTGGTGGACACTCACTGCATACGGATAACACACAGGCTCGGTCTGCACGATTTAAAGGACCCAAAAAAGATTGAATTTGCGCTCCGGGCATTGTTGCCGCCGAATGAGAGCAATGATTTTTGCCACAGGCTGGTGCTTCACGGCAGGGCAGTTTGTACGGCACGCAGCCCGAAATGCGAGAAATGCTGTATGAACGGCTTTTGCAGAAAGCATATGTGATTATTAAAGAAAAAGGTCAGGAGCTTTGATGCCCTGACCTTTGATTTTTGCATTGTTTTATTTATGGAACGCTTTAAAATCCGTGATTACCTGTTCACGGTGCTTGTAGTTATCGGAATTTTCATCAGGATTGTTTTTATCAATACTGCTGTCGGTATATATCATCATATATTTGCCGTTGTCCGACATATAGGCTGTAACGGGGTCAAGCTCCAAAATTGAAAACGTGCCGTCTTTTTTTATTGAATCAATAACGCCTTTTGCCGTGTCGTTAAGGTTATTCGGGTCGTATGAATAAAGTTCAATAATGACTTGTTTTCCGTTATAGGTTGCCTTAAACTTTTTGCCGTTTTCAGAACCGACAAGCGATGAGTCCATTGTAACTTCCTTTGAAGTGTCAATCTCGCCGTCCTTTGTATCAATATAGCCAAGCTCGGCAAAGTAATTGCAAAGTCCGTCAAAGCTGTCGTCATAATCCTTTTCATCGGCCTTTGGTACGGTGGTTTCCTGAACTTCGCTTTCGGAGGCTTGTGACGATTGCTGGTTATCAAGCGCATCTTTGTATCCGCAGCCTGCAAATGCTGTTACTATAAGTCCTGCACACAAAAGAGCGGCAAAAAATTTTTTCATATTCTTTAGTCCTTTCAAGGGCGGATTTTTAAACATCGCCGTGAATTAATTTATTGATTTTGAGGCGGTGTCCTGAATTCACAAACCATTATAACTCATATCAATCAATAAATCAATAGTTTAGGTCATTTTGCCGCCGGCTTTAAGTTTAAAGTTAATTACCAAAGTAAGTTCCACAGTGGAAGTTAAAGTGGAAGTTAAAGTGGGAATTAACGTGTTTTTGCCTGCTTGATTTTTTGCAAATATATTGTATAATAATTATATGACCTAAGTTGAAGATGTCGCCTGCCTTTCAGGCGGCGGGTGCTGCTACAGGATTTCAATGGGAGTAATCCCCAACCGAATCCCTGAGGAGCTAATGCTATCGGTAATGCTTGCAATCTGTCGAAAGCTTTGCTCAGATTTAGAATATTGTTCAGGAGGAAAAAATGAAAGATTTGGTAAAACGATATTTACCCTATGCGCTTGTTATTTTTGGCGTGTTTTTAATTGTCCCGCTGTTTTTTGCTAACGAAGCACTCGAAAATTTCTTTGCAATAGCGCTTTATTTTATATTTTTGGTAACAACGGTCGTGTGCTCGGCGATATACTGCTCAAAGCACGGACTTGACTTTTTGTTTGCGCTGATAGCCCCTATTGCGTTTTTGTTTACGATGATAATATACTGCGGCGGATTTACAAAGCTGACAAATATAATCCTGCTTGTTGTGTATCTTGTTGCCGGAATATTCGGATTGTTTTTGGGCGACCTCGCATTTGGAGATGAACGCCGCAAAAGGGAGCAAAAGGAAAAGCGAGAGGCAGAAAAATTAATGCTTCAGGCTAACCGCAGGGACGCAAGCGAAAGAGAAAGAATGCAGAGAGAGGTTAAAAAAGCTCCTTCCGCACGCAAAAAAGCTCCTGCAAGAACCGCCTCTGCCGACAAAAACAATAAGAAAAGACCTTCGGCGGATGTTGATGACTTTGATTATGACAAGTACCTTGCCGATATAGACAAGAAAAGCTCCAACGATGATGAGGTCGATAAAATTCTTAACGATTGGCATTCATAAATAAAATTTAATACTATTGAAAGAGAAAAAGCTATAATTTACATCACGCCCATCGGGTTTCCGATTGTAAATTATAGCTTTTGATTTTTTGTTTGTTCTTTAATCAGTGGTTACTTAATCGTTTTTATCGCCTTTGCCCTTTTTGGCGAGACTGCATACGCTGTAATATACGGGAATCGTAAGAAAAAGAATCCACATCGGATGCCAAAGGTTCCATAGAAAGCCCGTGATGAGATAGGCGATAGCAACGAGTACCGGATAACAGAAGATTGACGGATTTTTCTTAATTATCGCTTCAACCAGCGTGTAATAAAGCGGAATTGTCAGAAAGACTATCCAGCCGAAGGCATATCCGCCGCAAATGTCACATACACCGAAAATAATGTATGCGATAACCGGAATAAAGGGGTACGGAAACTTCATAAAAAAGTTGCTTTTGTGCGCTTCTGATTTTTCCTTAGCTTCTTTGTCATAGAAGATATGACCGCTCTCATCGGTATATACTTTTGTTTTGCCGTTTTCCGATATATTTACACCGTTACGGTTTACCGATACTTTTGAGCCGTCGTTATCAACCACATTAACGCCGTCCTTAAAGCTGATGTCAACCTTGTCGCCGTCCTTGGAATAAATATGTATTCCGTTTTTAAAGCTCACCTTGTCATATTTCTCATATTCAACGCCGTCTTCGGGAGCAAATCCCTCGGCATTTTTGTTTTCAGACTCTTGGCTTTCGTGAGTCGTTTTGTTATTATCATTTGCAGTGCCGTTTTCGGGTTCTGCTTCTCCCTGCAAAAGCACGTCGAGCGTAACCCCGTACAGCTTGGCAAGCAATATAAGGTTATCGGTGTCCGGAGATGCCTCTGCACGCTCCCATTTTGATACAGCCTGACGGCTGACGCCTATCTTTGCGGCAAGCTCTTCCTGAGAAAGATTGTTGTTCTTTCTATACTGATAAAGTCTGTTAGCAATTTCAATATTCATAATTTCCCTCCGTAAATTTGATGGCTTAATTATACCGAATTGCCCTCGGTTGCACAATACATTTCGGTTTTCAATTCCGCAACTATTGGTTGCAACGCAGGTTTTATGCGGATATTTAGGCTTACAAATACAGTTGTCTTTTAAAATTGAGTCTTTGAGGAAAAGGAACTGAAAGATACAACATCAGTGCAAATTTCCCACTGCCTCTTAGGCAACAGAGTTTATTTGCACTGTTTAAGTCTGTCGCAGGCTCTGCTTCTTGAAGGCAAAGCAGAGCATTGCTCCGATTTAAAAGGCGGCCTTTACAGCCGCCCGAAATGTAATCCGTAAACCGTTATGAACCGAAAAACGGTTAGGTTTTTAAAAGATGAATAGCGGTTTCAGCTTTTTCAATAATACGCAGGTCGTTATCATAGGAACACATTTTGCGTGCCTGCTGAAGATCAACCCAGATATAGCTGTCGATCTCCTCCTCCTGGATTTTTACATTATCCGTAAATGCTCTTGCAAGGAAGAAAACTACCCTTTTTCGTATTTTGCCGAACGGACAATATTCGCTGACCTCTCTGAAACTGTCAAATATCGTGACATCAAGTCCCGTTTCTTCTTTTATTTCACGAATCGCAGTTTGCTGTTCGTTTTCTCCGTCCTCAATATGTCCTTTAGGAAAACTCCAATATCTGCCGTTATTATTTTTTACAAGAAGGATTTTTGTATCCTGTTTTGTCCTGTAAAAAATAACTGCGCCGCAAGATTTTTCATAAAGGCAGTATATGTTTGTCAATTTTACATTCCTGAGCTTTAGAAGCAGATTGCGAATATCCGGCTCATAGAAAATTTCACCTGACGGAGCGATTATCGCACGTTCGCCGTCAAGACCGTCAAATTCGGCAACAGCGATCACAACTGCGTCAAAATTTTCCGAAAGCTCTTTTCTCGAAATTGCATAGGCTTTTTTGTTATTGATTTTAGGCGAATTTATAAACGCCGAATAAAGGCAGTCGCTGATTTTGCCAAATACGGTTGCTTTGACACGTTCTGCGATCATACTGCTACCCCCTTTCGTGCTGTTATAATCTAAGTGTAATTGTCCCTCGCTTCTTAGGCGGCGAGAACCGGTTCAGAAATTCAGTGTAATTTAAATTTTCCACTGAGTTTCTAAGGAGATAAAGTTCCTTTATACTGATTGCAATCTGTCGCAAGCTTTGCTCAGATTTAAATATCAGTTAAAAAGACTGTTCATACTGTCGAGCTGATTGGTTGTGCTCATAATGCTGTTAATGAACAGTACCTCGTCTATTGAATTCTGATTGCAATAGGACGCGAGGTCGGTTTGTACATTGCGAAATGTACGGAAGTCAATAACATGGACTTCTTCATAGTTATCGGTAAGATAAGGTGCAAAGGAGTTGCCGTAGGTTTCTTTTACAACGGCAATTTTTTTGCCCTTTTGGGCTGAATCGGAACTCGATTTCAGCACCGTAAGCGGATTATAATCGCCCATAAGGAACAATCCGTAAGTCAGCGAGCCTGCCGTTGCACCGCTGTAATACGGTGAATCATAAGTAGTAACGGTGCCGCTGCCGTCGGTCACTTCCGCAGAAACAGAGTAGGGCAGTTCCCAATACTGAACCGTATCGGAATTGATGTTGCCTGAGCTTGACGAGTATGCCCCTGTAAAGCCGTCAACCTTATTTTCGGTACATTTATCAAGTGAAAGGGGCGTGAGCTTGTTTGTATCGGCAAAAGCCTTGTAGGCATAATATGCGCCAAGCCCCGTCCAATAGCTGTCGGAGTTAAAATAGATATAGTCTGTGTTGTGGTCGGCAAGATAATTGTATGCGTTTACGGGAGTAACCTTGTCGGAAAGCTTTGAATATATATCTTTTATATTATCAGCCTGCGAGCTTGAAGCAGCGGCACCTTCTTTGAGCCGCTGAGGCAGACCGAATTCGGTGTGGTTTGGAATTACCATATCATAAACAGTAATACCGCTGAGCTTTTCGGCAAAGCTGTTTATTGCGTCGGCATAGGAACTTGCGTTTGTCGTGCTGTTAAACAGTTCATAGCCTGCCTTGTTCCACACATAAATACTGTTTGAGAATTCTCCGTCTGTATTATCATCTTTAATTGACGGCGTTTTAAAATATGTCGGCGAAAGGTCGTCCTTCGGCGGTTCTGTCGTAGCTTGAGGTTCTGTGGCGACGGCGGACGCTTCCTGTTTTGTAATTGTATCGGTTGAAACGTTGCTTGGGTCGGGACTGCTTGATGTGCAGCCTTTGAACATAAACGTCAAAAGCATTATAAAGAGCACAACGACGGCGATTCCCGAAATTACGATTATAACACGGTTGCGAGTTCGGCGGCGGTTTTTTCTGCGCCTGTTTGCAGAGCGGCGGCGGTCGTATGAGGAGCGCCTGTTGTAGCTGCTCTGTCTGTGGTTTTGCTGACGGCGGCGGTGATCTCTGCCGTAGTAGCCGTCGTCAAAGTTGTCGGCGTCAAAATAATCATAGTCATTGCGATTGCCCATTGTAACGCTCCTTTCCCGCACAAATATATTGTATTGATTTTTAGTCAAGTTATACCATTCTTTATTATACTACATTTTACGACTAAAAACAATACAAATGTCTAAGATTTTTGTTTGTATAACCTTAGTGCAGATTACCGCCGCCTTTTAGGCGGCAGGTGTCGGTTCGGAGCTGCCGAGGGTAAAGAAAAAATCAGGGCAAGCCCGAAAGCTTGCCCTAAGCAGAATATCAGATTTTGGTTTTGCTGTTGTAGTCGGTCATACATTCAACAAGCACTGCCTTTTGTGCGTGAAGTCTGTTTTCCGCTTCTTCAAAGATTTCATTTGCGTGTGCTTCAAAAACATCTGCGGTTATTTCTTCGCCGCGATGAGCAGGCAGACAGTGAAGAACCATACATTCGCTGTTTGTAACGTCCATAAGCTCTTTGTTTACCTGATAGCCCTTAAACGCCGCCTCGCGAATTTTCTTTTCTTCCTCTTGTCCCATAGAAGCCCAAACGTCGGTATAAACAACGTCGGCGTTCTTTGCGGCAGCAATCGGATCTTCGACAATCTCGAATTTATCGCCGTATTTTTTGCCGAATTCAATTATGTTTTCGGGCGGCATATAGCCTTTCGGACACGCCGCAGAAAAGCTCATTCCCGTGCTGAGAGCACCTACGATAAGTGAATTCATCATATTGTTGCCGTCGCCGATAAAGCACATTTTAAGCCCCTCAAGCTTGCCCTTGAATTCACGGATAGTCATAAGGTCGGCAAGCACCTGACAGGGGTGGCAGTAGTCGGTAAGTCCGTTGATTATCGGAATAGAGCCGTACTCGGCAAGAGCCTCAACCTCTTTTTGCTCAAATGTTCTTATCATTATTGCGTCAAGAAAACGTGAAAGCACCCTTGCGGTATCCTCAACAGGTTCACCTCTGCCGATTTGCAGGTCGTTTGAAGAAAGGAACAGCGGATAGCCGCCGAGCTGAGTCATACCGACTTCAAACGAAACCCTTGTTCTTGTGCTGGATTTTTCAAATATCATACCGAGGGTTTTGCCCTTGAGTATTTTGTGTTCGATGCCGTGCTTTTGTTCGTATTTAAGCTGGTCGGCAAGATTCAGCGTGTCAATTATCAATTCTGTTGACCAATCCTCAAGTTTAAGTAGGTGTTTCATATCATTTGTACTCCTTTAACGTTTTTTCAAGTATATCTACAGCCTCGTCAAGCTCATCGACGGTGATGACAAGCGGAGGCAACATTCTAAGCAAATCCTTTGCGGTGATTATCAAAAGTCCGTTTTCTACGCATTTTGCGGCAATTTGGTGTGCGTCGGCGTTTTCAAGCTCAATGCCGACCATCAGTCCCATTCTGCGAACATTTTTAACTCCGTCAATGGCTCTTAACCTGCTATCAAGGTGTTCGCCTTTTTTGTTGACGGCGCTCAAAAAATCTTTGTTTGCAACTGTATCAATCACATAGTTTGCACCTGCACATACAACGGGGTTTGCGCCGAAGGTTGTGCCGTGAGTTGACGGCGACATAACGTCTTTCAGTTTTTCGCCGCACATACAAACGCCGATCGGCAATCCGCCGCCGAGTCCCTTTGCCATAGTAACAAGATCGGGCTTTATATCGTAATTTTCATAGGCAAACAGCTTTCCTGTTCGTCCGATGCCCGTCTGTACCTCGTCAACTATAACAAGCACGTCTTTTTCGTTGCAGAACTTAACAAGCTGCCGAACATAGTCCTTGTCAAGAATATTCACTCCGCCCTCTCCCTGAATAACCTCAAGGAGCACGGCGCAGGTCTTGTCTGTTACCGAGTTTTTCAGTTGTTCAAGGTCGTTTGCCTCAACATAATCAAAGCCCTGAGTAAACGGAAAGAAATAGTTGTGGAACACGTCCTGACCTGTTGCGGAGAGCGTTGTTACCGTTCTGCCGTGAAAGGAATTATTGAGAGTAACAATACGGTTGCGGTCGTTTCCGTACTTGTCAAAGCTGTACTTTCTTGCAATTTTAATTGCACATTCGTTTGCCTCTGCGCCGCTGTTTCCGAAGCAAACCTTAGACATATCCGTGAGGGTGCAAAGCTTTTCGGCAAGGTCGCTTGCTTGTTTGCAATAGAAGTAGTTTGACATATGCTGGAGCGTACCCGCCTGTTTTGACACTGCGTTTACCCAGCCGTCGTTGCAGTAGCCAAGGCTGTTTACGCCGATTCCCGAAGAAACGTCAATATATTTTTTACCGTCCTCGTCATAGGCAACTGCGCCTTTGCCGCTTTTGAGCGCAACATCATATCTGCCGTATGTGTGCATTATGTATTTTAAGTCTTTTTCTTTGGTGTTCAAAATCCATACCCCTTTTTGGCATTATCTGTTTTCAAAAGAATAAACGAACACGTCGTCACGTTTTTTGAAGCCGAAGTCCGACCAAAAGTCCTGACCGGTTTCATTGTTTTGGTAGCAAAAAATGTGTGTTTTGTCAATACCCTCAGCCGTAATTTTTTCTATAGCTTTGTTTGCAAGCGAATGTCCTATATGTTTGCGCCTGTACTGAGGCATAACCGCCATATGGTGAATAAATCCCCGTCTGCCGTCGTGACCTGCAAGCACCGTTCCCACGATTTTTCCGTCGATAACGGCAACCTGGCTCATACCCTTGTTGCGGTCAAGATACCGCTCAATCTGTTCTCGGCTGTCGGCGTTTGAAAGCGCCCGCTTTGAGGTGGTCTGCCACATTTCATACACTTCGTCGTAATCGTCTTTTGTCATTGGTCTTATTGTCATAAGCTGAGTTTCCTTAATAAAACATAGTTCCGATACCCTCGTCGCTGAACAGCTCCAGCAGTATCGAATGTTCAAGACGTCCGTCAATAATATGAGCGCGGTTTACTCCGTTTCTGACCGCTTCAACACAGCAGTCGATTTTCGGTATCATTCCGCCCTTGATTATGCCGTCACGTTTGAGCATAGGAACCTCGCTGACGTTTACTACGGAAATGAGCGAATTTTCATCGTTTATATCACGCAAAAGTCCTCTTATGTCGGTCATAAGAATAAGCTTTTTTGCGCCCAGCTTCGCGGCAATCTGAGCCGCCGCGAGGTCGGCGTTGATGTTGTACACACTGCCGTCATATCCGCCTGCAACTGTTGCAACGATAGGAATATAACCGTTGTTCATAACCATTTCAAGCGGTTTCGGATTAACCTCCTTAATTTCGCCCACAAAGCCCAGGTCTGCGCTTGTAATCAGCTTTTCTGCCATCAACATTCTGCCGTCAAGTCCGCAAAGACCGATTGCGTGACCTCCGTGGCTTTCAAGGAGCTGAACGAGGCTTTTGTTTACCTTACCTGCGAGCACCTGCTGTACAATGTCGATTGTTTCGGCGTCGGTAACACGCATACCGTTTTCAAACTTGCTTTCCTTGCCGACAGCCTTGAGCATAGAGCTGATTTCGGGACCGCCGCCGTGAACGAGCACAACATTAATTCCGACAAGCTGCATAAGCACAAGATCGCTCATTACGGCAGATTTTAAATCCTCGTTTATCATAGCGTTGCCGCCGTATTTTACAACAACGGTTTCGCCTGCGTATTTTTTGATGTAGGGCATTGCCTGCACAAGCACCTTGGCACGTTTTGAAGTATCCATTATATCATTCCTGTTTGATTATTTTCGGGCGAACAATGTTCGCCCCTACATTTTAATTGCATTAATTCTAAAATGAGATATATAGAGAGTCAAGCTCCCATTTTAACGGGTTGTTATCTATATATTGCCATATCATTTTATAGTCGTTCTCATTTCGTATTATATGGTCATAAAAGGATTTTTGCCAAATCGCACAACCAACCTGTTTTGTAACGATACCTTTAAATTGCTTGATGATCCTTGATATACAGGGAGTAGGGGCGAACAGTGTTCGCCCGTCGTTATTGTTCATAAGCATTATAATCATATGAATATGATTTGGCATAACAACATACTTATCTACAATCACATTACTGTATATTTTTTCAATATTTATTATTGCGGATTTTACGGTTTCTCCAATCTCGGAAAGCGTGAAGCTTTCTTGTTGATTAATTATGTTTAACGCTGATTTTTCCCAAAAAAGACATCTTTTATTATTAGTACAAATGGTGATGAAATAAGCCCCGTAGGCGGAGTAATCATAATTAATCAGGCGGTTGGCTTTGCGTCGGTTTCTCATAAATTATGTTCTGTAGTCGCCGTTTATCCTGACGTAATCATATGTAAGGTCACAGCCGTAGGCTTCTGCGCTTCCGTTTCCGTCACCGAGTGAAACGATGATTTCGATTTCGCTTTCAAGCAATATTTCTTTTGCTTTATCCTCGTCAAATTGAAGTCCGTTGCCGTTTTTGCACACAAGGATTTCGCCTTTTGACGATTTGTAGGAAACGTCAATCTTGTGTACGTCAACCTCTGCACCGCTGTAGCCTGTCGCACAGAGTATTCTGCCGCAGTTTGCGTCTGCGCCGAACATTGCCGCCTTTACAAGGCTTGAACATATAATGCTCTTTGCAATCGTTTTTGCGGTCTGTTCGTCTTTTGCGCCGTTTACATCGCAAACAAGCAGCTTTGTCGCTCCCTCGCCGTCAGAGGCAAGCTTTTTTGCCACCCTTTTAAATGCGTCGGTAAGAAGCGCAACAAACGCCTTATAATCGTCGTTTTTTTCGGTTATCTCGGCATTCCCCGCATAACCCGACGCCATAATTGCAAGCGTATCGTTTGTTGAGGTGTCGCCGTCAACGCTCACCATATTGTAACTGACGTCTGCGGCCTCGATAAGTGCAGATTTCAGCATTTCGGCAGAGATTGCCGCGTCGGTAGTTACAAACGAAAGCGTTGTTCCCATATTAATGTGAATCATTCCGCTTCCCTTTGCAATTCCGCCTATTGTCACGTTTTTTCCGCCGATAACGGAGGATACCGCCCATTCCTTTTTGACGGTATCGGTGGTCATAATTGCCTCTGCCGCAGAGGTGCCGCCGTCCTTTGACAGCGTACCTTTGAGCTTCTCAATTCCTTTTTCAATAGGTTCAATGGGGAGGGGCTGACCGATAACGCCCGTTGAAGCGACGATAACGTCGTTTTCATCAATGCCGAGTGCGTCTGCGGCAAGTCGGCACATTTTTTGTGCCTTTTCTGTTCCGTCGGGATTGCAGGCGTTTGCATTGCCCGAATTTACGACAACAGCCTGAGCTTTGCCGTTTTCAAGATGATTCTTTGTTACATATATTGTATCTGATTTTACAAGGTTTTTTGTAAATATAGCCGCACTGTTGCATACTTTGTCACAGTAAATCAGCGCAAGGTCTTTTTTTGTTGTGTTTGAGGGCTTTATTCCGGCACAAATTCCGTTGGCAGTAAAGCCGATTGGAGATGTGACCGAGCCGCCCTCTATGTATTTGTAATTTTCCATATTATCACCGTTAAAATGCAGGCGGAACAATTTCAAGTCCCGTCTTTTCATCAAGCCTAAAGATTATGTTCATATTCTGAATGGCCTGACCTGCGGCTCCCTTTACCATATTGTCGATTGCGGCGCAGGCTACAAGCTTGTTTGCACGCTTATCGTGGTGAAGAGAAATGTCGCAGAAGTTTGAATATTTTATATTGTGAATGTCGGCGTTCATACCGTTTGGCAGAAGTCTGACAAAATATTCGTCTTTGTAAAAATCCTCATATGCCTTTTGTATATCCTCAAAGCTTACGCCGTCCTTTATGTCGGCATATACCGTTGCAAGAATACCTCTGTTTACAGGCAAAAGATGCGGTACAAATGTAACGATAACCTTTTCGCCCGACAGCTTTGAAAGCGTCTGTTCGATTTCGGGCGTGTGGCGGTGAGAGGCAACCTTGTAGGCGTGAAAGCCTTCGTTGAGTTCGGGGTAGTGGTTTGACTGATTCGGCTTTCTGCCTGCGCCGGTTACGCCGCTTTTGCAGTCGCAGATTATGCCTGCGGTTTTAACAAGACCGTTTTTTACGGCAGGCGCAACGGCGAGCGGAGAACAGGTGGTGTAACAGCCGGGATTGGCAATAAGGCTTTTGCCTTTGATGTTATCTCTGAAAAGTTCGGGCAAACCGTAAGCCGCCTGTTTGTGCAGGCTTTTGTCAAGAAACGTTCCGCCGTACCACTCGGTGTACTCGTCCTCGCTTTCAAGGCGAAAATCGGCTCCGAGGTCAATGAATTTTTTGCCTGCGCCAATGCACTTTTCGGCAAGCTCCTGAGAAAGTCCGTGAGGCAGAGCGGCAAAGATAACGTCGCTTTTTTCAACAACTGCATCCTGATCCTCGCATATCATATCGTTCAAAAACTTATATGACGGGTAAACGTCGCTGAGCTTTTTGCCCTCAAAGGAAACCGAGCTTACCGCCGAGATTTCGGCGTTCGGGTGAGATGACAAAAGGCGTACAAGTTCTGCGCCTGCATAGCCTGTTGCTCCCACAATTCCTGCTTTTATTTTCATAATATATCACCTGTATTTGATAGTGTTCTGACAGTCGGCGGCATACCGCCCGTGAATACGGTTTGTCCGTATAGAATATATTTTACAGCTTTTCCGCAATTTCGGCAACACGTTTTGCCTGAAATTTTACATTTGATGACGCAGGACCGCCGAAAACCTTTCTGTCATCGGTGCATTTTTCGAGTGAGATTGCCTCATACACACCGTCGTCAAAAACGTCGCAGACTGACTTGTATTCGTCAAGCGGAAGATTTTCAAGGTCGGTTCCAAGCTCAATGCACCTTGCAACAAGCTCACCCGTTGCCTTGTATGCGTCTCTGAACGGAACGCCCTTTTTTGTTAGATAATCGGCGCAGTCTGTGGCATTTATAAAGCCGCCTGCCGCCGCTTTTCGCATATTCTGAGGTATAACGCGCATTGTGTCAAGCATTGGCGTGAATGCGGTAAGGCACATTTTGACCGTATCAACAGCGTCAAAAATCGCCTCTTTGTCCTCCTGCATATCTTTGTTGTACGCAAGCGCAATGCCTTTCATTATTGTGAGCAGAGTCATATTATTGCCGAACACCCTGCCGCTTTTACCTCTTACAAGTTCTGCAATGTCGGGGTTCTTTTTTTGCGGCATAATCGAAGAGCCTGTTGAAAATGCGTCGTCAAGCTCAACAAATTTAAATTCCCAGCTGCACCACATAATTATTTCTTCGGAAAAACGTGAGAGGTGCACCATAATTATTGAAAGCACCGAAGCAAACTCAATACAGAAATCTCTGTCCGAAACGCCGTCAAGCGAATTGTTTGTAATGCGTTCAAAACCGAGCAGATCGGCGGTTATTGTCCTGTCAATGGGGTATGTTGTTCCTGCAAGAGCGCAGGAGCCGAGCGGCATTTCGTCCATTCTTTTGAGGCAGTCCTCAAGCCGTGAAACGTCCCTCAAAAGCATTTCGCCGTATGCCAAGAGGTGATGACCGAAAGTTATCGGCTGGGCTCTCTGAAGATGAGTATATCCCGGCATAACTGTGTCGCTGTATTTTTCGGCTTTATCTGCAATTACCTTAATAAGGTCAACTACAAGCGATTTTACGTTTACAACCTCTTTTTTTAGATACAGTTTTATATCAAGCGCAACCTGGTCGTTACGGCTGCGCGAAGTGTGCAGTCGTTTGCCGTTGTCGCCAATGCGCTTTGTAAGCTCGCCCTCAATAAATGTATGTATATCTTCGGCTTCCATATCTATTTTGAGCGCACCGCTTTCAATATCCGAGAGAATACCGTTAAGTCCTTTGACAATATCCTCGGCTTCGTCAGGCTTTATTATGCCGCACTTGCCGAGCATTGTTGCGTGAGCAATACTTCCCTCGATGTCCTCTTTGTACATTCTGCTGTCGAATGAGATTGAGCTGTTAAAGTCGTTTGTTGTTTTGGAAAGCTCCTTTTTGAAGCGCCCTTTCCAAAGCTGCATATAATCACCTCATAAATATTGGTAGGAGTGGATTTTTGATTGCTGATTGTTGCCGTAAAAACACTTTATGGGGCAGAGAAATTCCCTGCCCCGAATACTGTCAAATAAGTTTAATTATTTGATAAGGCCTTTCTTTGCACGAACCTTTATCGGCAGTCCGAACAGGTTGATAAAGCCTGCGCTGTCGTTCTGGTTGTAAACTTCGTCCTCGTCAAAGGTTGCAATTTCTTCATCATACAGTGAATACGGGCTTGTTACGCCTGCGTCGATGATGTTGCCCTTGTAGAGCTTGAGTTTAACGTCGCCTGTTACATATTCCTGAGTGCTGTCAACGAACGCCGACATAGCCTCCCTGAGAGGTGTGTACCATTTGCCGTCATAAACAAGGTCTGCAAATGTGTTTGCAAGGTTTTTCTTGTAGTGCAGAGTGTCTTTATCAAGGCAGATTTCCTCCAGCTTGTCGTGTGCCGCATAGAGGATAGTGCCGCCCGGAGTTTCATAAACTCCCCTTGCTTTCATACCTACAAGACGGTTTTCAACTATATCTGTAATACCTACGCCGTTTCTTCCGCCGATCTCGTTAAGCTTTTCGATAAGCTCAACCGAGCCTACCTTTTCGCCGTTGAGCTTTACGGGAATACCCTTTTCAAATGAAAGTGTGATATATTCGGGCTTGTCGGGTGCCTGCTCGGGCGATACGCCAAGTTCAAGGAAGCCCTCTTTGTTGTACATAGGCTCATTTGCGGGATCTTCAAGGTCAAGACCTTCGTGGCTGAGATGCCAGAGGTTTTTATCCTTTGAATAGTTTGTTTCACGGTTTATTTTAAGCGGAATATTGTTCTTTTCCGCATATTCGATTTCGTCCTCACGGCTCTTGAATTCCCATGTTCTCCAAGGAGCGATAATCTTCATATCGGGAGCGTATGCCTTTATGGCAAGCTCAAAACGTACCTGGTCGTTGCCCTTGCCCGTACAGCCGTGGCAAATTGCGTCTGCGCCCTCTTTTTTTGCTATTTCAACAAGTCTTTTTGCAATGATAGGACGTGCAAATGATGTTCCGAGGAGGTATTTGCCCTCGTAAACTGCGCCTGCCTTAACGGTCGGGAAGATATAATCTTCAACAAATTCCTTGTTGAGGTCTTCGATATAAAGCTTTGAAGCGCCTGTTTTGATAGCCTTTTCCTCAAGTCCGTCAAGCTCCGTTCCCTGACCTACGTTGCCCGAAACGGCAATAACCTCGCAGTTATCGTAGTTTTCTTTAAGCCAAGGGATTATGATAGAAGTGTCAAGTCCGCCCGAATAGGCAAGAACTACTTTTTTAATCTTGTTGTCAGCCATTGTGAATTCCTCCGTTGTTAAAATTTAGATTACTCTTACATTATACTATATGTTTTGAAAAAATCAAGTCTTTTTTGAATAAATATTCAAAAAATCTTAAAATTGTGATTTTTGACAGTTTTAGTGCGAAAACGCCGCAAAAACCCGATAAAATCAGACTAAGCAACGCTGAATTAATGAGAATTTCTCCAAAATGCATATATTCGTTTTAAATGAATATTCATAATATTCATTAAATATACAGCAATTATGAATATTATTGCGGGTATATTGAATATTTTTCTTAATTCTGATATACTTGACATAGATTATTGCATAAAATATTTTGAAAGGATGATTTTTATGTCAGTATTCAAGGAGATATTGCCGGAACAGATAAAGGATAATCCGTTTAAACTGATTGGCAAAGACTGGGCGCTTGTAACAAGCGGAACAAAGGACAGCTTCAACACAATGACTGTAAGCTGGGGCGGCATAGGCGTAATGTGGGGCAAGCCCGTTACTTTTACGTTTATTCGTCCGCAAAGGCATACATTTGGATTTATTGAAAACAACAACTGCTTTACAATGTCGTTTTTTGATGATAACTACCGTGACGCACTGAATTTTTGCGGAACAAAAAGCGGCAGAGATTACAACAAGCCCAAGGAAACGGGACTTACTCCCGTGTTTACCGAGGACGGTGTGCCGTATTTTGAACAGGCAAGACTTGTGCTGGTGTGCAAAAAGCTGTATTCTCAGTTTTTGGACGAAGAAAACGTCATTGACGCCGAATCGGTGAAAAAGTGGTATAAAAATGACTATCACAAAATGTATGTCAGTGAAATAACAAAGGCTTTGATAAAGGAATAAAGCGACGCAGAATTTACCTCGGAGCTTTTAACGGGACTGATAATCTTATTTAAGGTGTCCCCGCCTCTTGGGCGGTAGGTACCGATTCAGGATTCAAATGTGAGATATATTCTCCTACCGAAACTCTGAGGAGCTAACGCTCCTTTGCACTGCTTGTAATCTTTCGCAAGCTTTGCTTCGACTAAAAGAAACGGTCATTCAGGCGTGCCGAGCGGCACGCCTTTTTGCTTTTGCTGTTGACAAATTGGTTTGTACAGTATATAATACATACATAGATAAAATAGGTATATAGCAAATCTATGTATGGGAGATGAGAAAATGAAAGATAAATATATAGCAGACGTTATCGCAACAATAGACAGCAAGTCCGCAAAAAGGCTGATAAAAGCCGAACTGGAGGACCATATTGACAGCAAGACCGAATACTATTGCGAACTGGGGTATTCTCCCGAAGAATCAGAAAGACGGGCAGTTGAGGAAATGGGAGATCCCGATTCCGCCGCCGTACCTCTTAAAGCTTTGCACAAAGGCAAGTGGTACAAGAAGCCCTTGACTGTTGTTGCAATTACAGCTTTGCTCCTTGTTACTGCTGTTCTGTTTTTGTTTCGGGACTGCCTTTACTATACTTCCGATTTTTGCGGTTGTATTCATACGGTTACTGCGGATATTTTATCACTTGGACTCTTTGCGGTTTATCTCGGCTTGATTATTTTTGCACGAAAAAGAAAGAACAAGCTCGTTGCCTTGCTTGTTGTGTCATTTCTTATTGCGGAGTTTTTGCTGTCGTTTATAAAAATTGAACAATCTTTATATCTGTTAAAGGCTCTTACTCAATTTCAGCCAATAGTATATATTGTTTTAATTATATTAACGCAGGGATTTTCAGGCTATGCCGACAGTGCTTTTTCATACGGTTTTGTTCCCTCGGAGTATAATTTAGCGTTGAGTATCGGTTCTGTGATATTGTATCTGATTTTGGTTATATATGCGACTTTGATGTTCGTTGCAATATTAAGGCAAGAACGAATGAAGCCCTGTAGGACAGCGCTGAAGGGTACGGCGATTTTCGGCAAAATGCTTTCCGTGACGGTTGCGGTTTTGAGCGTTATCGTTATATGCTCAGCCACGGCGGCGGTGGTTGGATTTGATGAAAAAGCGGATGAACTAAAAGCCGAACGCAACAACATTTTAAATTTTGTAATTAATGAAGATGTAGGGGGTTCCTACGAGGCTGTAACGCAGGATATGCAAACTGCGGGATTTGCACCAAACACGGACAGTGAAAGTAACAATTTAGGGATAACCGCAAAAAACCTTAATACAAAGAAGCTGTGTATATATTCAAACGAATCAAATAATTTGTTTGTTTATAAATCCGAGGGAAGCAATTATGTAACGTATTTCGATTCACGTTATGTTTACTACAATCCCGCAATGAATATCCATTATCACAAGCACAGTGTAAGCAGTGACGACCTGAGTAGGTTTAAATACAATTCGGATATAAGCAGTCTTATTTCTTCGGAAATTTTTGATTATGCGACATTTGTTGAAAAAGATTATAAAAACATTACTGTAAGGTTTATAGTCGATTTTAAGAGCGAGTCACTTTGTTACAGAAACGGCAAATTGCAGAGCAATACGGTCTTGGATTTATCGGAATAAACTATTGAATGACAGAAAATACAGAAGGAGCGGAAAATTATGAAAATAAGCAAGGAACTCATCAAAGGAAGTACAACAACGCTTGTTTTAAGTGTATTGCAAAAGGACGATTTGTACGGCTACAAAATAATTAAGGAGATTGAACTGAGGAGCGACGGTGTGTTTGAGCTGAAAGAGGGAACGCTTTATCCGATATTGCACGCACTTGAACAGGAAAACTGCCTTGAAAGCTATTGGCAGGAGTTTGACGGCAGAAAACGCAAGTATTATCATCTTACCCGCAGAGGGAAAAAGCTCCTTGACGAAAAGCAAAAGGAATGGAAAACTTTTTCACATTCCGTTGACAGGGTGCTTGGAATTGTAGGCTGATAAACGTGCGGTTATTTAACAGTAAGGCTGATAAGTCAAAAATGGATGAAAAATCAACAAACAAACAGATACGCCAAATCTCAAATTCAAACTCATTGTTGCTTTTGATTTTTACTGTTGCTACAACAGCGTTGGGAATATTATCAAAATATATATCCCAAATTTCAGGTTATGGTTCAATCTGGCAGAATCCAAAATTCATCCATATAATAAAATATGTTATTGTATATCTGATTCTTATTCCGTTGTTGTTAATAATTTTCTCAAAAACAACGGCAAAAAGAGAAAAACTGTCATACAAAAGCGTATTTAAAAAATCAGAAAAGCCGTTTGGCTGGTGCTTTAAATGGATAGTTATCGAAATAGGTGTGAGTCAGTTTTTTGGCATTATATCAAACTATATTATTAACTTGTTTTCAAGTGTTTCTGCTGTAACAACCGATGAATTGATAACTTCAGGAAATGATATTTTCGGTATTGTGCTGTATTTTATACCTATGGTCGTTTTTGCGCCGTTTTTTGAGGAGTTGTTTTTCAGGGCATCGTTGTTAAGAAACAGTATGGCAATGGGGCAGTGGTTCGCCGCTGTAACCACGGGATTATCATTTGGATTATGGCACGTCAACAGTTCGCAATTTGTTATGGCAACATTCAGCGGACTGTTATTGAGCCTTATTTATATCAAAACAAAATCAATTTGGGTTTGTATGGCGGGACATTCCATAAATAATATGTTTGTATATTTACTAACGGTTTCGGAATTGTATATAGATGAGATTTTAAATAGCAGGGACATTGAGTTTGTCTTGCACGCAATGTACGTTAAAAACACCTTTGCTTCGATAATCTTTACAATTTCGGTGCTTGCTCTTATCTGCTCCTGTATATCGGGCATGGTGTTGCTGATAATTCAGTTTATCAAAAACCGAAAAAGACTTGCACTTGACAAGGGAAGATTTCAAATAAACGCATTTAAAAAGACGGCAGTTTACTTTTGTGCGCCTGTAACTGCTATTGAGTTTATAATTATGATTTTGGAAACGCTTTCAATAAGAATTATATAGAAATACGCAAAACCGACGCAGGACAAAGTCACTGTGTCGGTTTTATACTTATTATATACACTTTTAAATCGGAGCAGGACTTGTTTTATACGTTGAACCTGAACAGCACAACATCGCCGTCTTTCATAACATAATCCTTGCCCTCACTGCGTACAAGTCCCTTTTCCTTTGCGGCGGTCATACTTCCGCACGCAATAAGGTCATCGTATGCAATAACCTCGGCTCTGATAAAGCCTCTTTCAAAGTCCGAATGAATTTTGCCTGCGGCCTGAGGAGCCTTCGTTCCGTTTTTGATAGTCCAGGCACGAACCTCCTGTTTGCCTGCCGTGAGATACGAAATAAGACCGAGCAGAGAGTAACATTCCTTGATAAGTCTGTCGAGTCCGCTTTCTTCAAGTCCCATATCGGCAAGGAACATTTCCTTTTCTTCCTTGTCCATATCAACTATCTCTTCTTCAATCTGAGCGCATATCGGTAATACGCCTGAGTTCTCGGCGGCGGCAATTTCCTTGACTTCACGGTAACCCTTGTTTGCTTCAAGACCGTTTGCAAAATCCTCGTCGCTCATATTTGCGGCATATATGACGGGCTTGTTGGTGAGCAGGGCAACCTCGGATAATATCGCCTTTTCATCATCGTCACACTCAACGCTTCGCGCGGGTTTTCCCGCCTCAAGAGCCTGCATAACACGTTCAAAAAGGTCGATGTCCTTTTGATATTTCTTGTCGCCCTTGAGCATTTTTTTGGTCTTGTCTATTCTGCGTTCAAGCATTTCCATATCCGACAAAACAAGCTCAAGATTTATTGTTTCAATGTCACGCTTCGGGTCAATGCTTCCCTCAACGTGGATAATGTCGTCGTTTTCAAAACAGCGCACAACGTGAACTATTGCGTCACATTCACGAATGTTTGACAAAAACTTGTTGCCCAGGCCCTCGCCCTTGGAAGCGCCTTTTACAAGTCCGGCAATATCAACAAATTCTATTGAAGCAGGAGTGTACTTGTCGGGGTCGTACATCTCGGCAAGCTTGTCAAGACGCTTGTCCGGAACGGCAACCACGCCCACATTCGGCTCAATGGTGCAAAACGGGTAGTTTGCGCTTTGCGCTCCTGCGTTTGTTATTGCATTAAAAAGTGTGCTTTTGCCGACATTCGGTAAGCCTACTATACCTAATTTCATTCTTATATTGACCTCCTCGGAAATCCTGTTTTGACAACATAGCTCTCAATACACCTTATTGCGAATGTTTGTCTAAATGCGTGCATAAAATCTTTTGGCGTTAAGCTTCTTTCAAAAAGAAGCCCCAATACAGCACTATATATAATACCATAATGGGGCTTTAAATTCAATCAAAAAAATTGAATTATTACATTGTTTTTATTAAAGCAATTCAAAACTGAGCAAGCTTCGTTTTGCTATAAGGAAGCAGAGCTTGCGACACAAACGAACTTTAACTCCTCGGAGTTTCAGAGAGAGATTATAATTCATCGTCGTATTTTAATGTGAAAATCATAATGACATAAGCTATATCTAAAAACCATCCGATAACAAAAAAGTTAGTAACAATTAGAATTATTCGTAATATCCAGGGATTTATATTAAACTTTTCAGCAAGTCCCGCACAAATTCCTGCTATTATCTTATTTCTTTTTGTTTTATACCAACCGTTTTTGTTGTTTTTGGGAATAACAGTTTTTTCGGTATTTCCTTCACTTAATGGGTTTCCGCATTGCTTGCAAAATTTTAATCCTTCATTGTTTTCTGCTCCGCATTTTTTACAAATCATTTTTTACCTCCATGTTGTTTTAATAAATTTTATATCCGCAATTACCGCAAAAGACAGAACCGTTATCAATAGCGGAATTGCAATTTGGACAAATGTTAATACTTTTTTTGGGTACTCCGTTTTTGCATAATTCATCAAAATCTGAAGAGTTACACCAATCTGCAATCGAGCTTGCTCGATCGGTTAGAAATGGATGATTGGTTTCAAGTAATTGATAATACATAAGAAACTTGTTCCATCCTGATTCATTGTTAAATTCTTTAAACTCCTCTGCTTGTTTTAAAAACTCCTCTTCACTTAACTGATCACCATATTTTAATAAACCGGAACCCAACTCTGTCATAGTTGATACAATGCTGTCCGAACCGCCCATAATATAAGCAGAAACTCTATCGGCAGAGTACTCGGAACACCTATCCCAATATAACAGAGCATATTTCAGGGCAAATTGTAAAAAGGGAATCGGCAATATATCAGCGCCTAAACCAAGAAAAAAAGAAGCCATACTTTTATATAAGGTGTGATGACAAGCAATATGTCCGCATTCGTGCGCAATTACAGCCGCTATGACGTCCTTAGAGCAATGATTAATTAAACCCGAGTGTAATGTTATAAACGGGGTCTTATCTCCGAAAGTGTAGGCGTTAATGGTTGGATTTTGCTCCAAATATAATTCAGGAAGAGGTATTTCCAATTTTTCGCATATCGGAGGCAAAATATTGTAAATTTCCGGTATTTGCTTTTCCGATAATCTGATTTTCTGAGACATATTCATTACCTTATATGATCTTTCAGCAAATATTTCATTGAATTTTCTTGTTAATAGGGGTAATGCCGGAATGTTTTCAAGAGCATTTAATGCTTGTGAATCTTTTGGATGTATGAAACAACTAAAATCTAACATAATTTCCTCCTTATAGACTGCGCTCGACAACATATACAATTAATTTTTATTACATTGTACAACACATATCGTGGTTTGTCAACGCATTTTGTAAATTTACTAAAAATTTTTACTCTTTCCTTTTATGATAATAGAGAGGTGATTTTATGAAATTCGGTGATAAACTTCGCACGTTGATAGAAGACAAGAATATTACTCAAAAGGAGTTAGCAACTAAGTTGAATATAGCGCCCTCAACCGTCAGCAGTTATGTTCAAAATACTCGTGAGCCTGACTTTGGGACCTTAAAGATAATAGCCGACTTTTTTCAAGTCACAACCGACTATCTTCTCGGATATAAACCGAGCAATTCCAAAATAACATCACAGGAAGAGGATTTACTACGTGTGTTTCGTCAGTTGTCGCCGGAGCAAAAAGATATTTGTGTCGAGCAATGTAAAGCTTTTATCAAGGTGAGTCAAAGGAAAATCGCAAAATACCCATAAAATTTAAGAAAGAATAACAGTTGATTTGTATCTGCTGCCTGAAGATGCAGCTTATAAAAATCTTAGCGGGTTCGCAGGTAAGCTGTGTTTCAAAATAAAATAACGGCTGTTCAGCCCGAACTCAATCAGGAAGCAACAGCCGTTAATCACTATATTTATGTTCGACTATGTCGGTAAATGGTAAATGGTCAATATGTTATGATACCTGATTTCATCTTTGTTCTCCTAAAAATTTCTATTTCATTACTTGCCTAATTATTGATAATATTGTATTATTAATATCAAGTTCTAAACTTCGTCGTACCGCAAATTATTTACAGAAACAATAGAAAAGGTGATTATTATGGCAGAAAATACAATTTCAAAGACGATAAAGGTTGAGGAAGAAAACCTTGCCTGCGCTATGGGAAGCGGCAGTCTTATGGTACTTGCAACTCCTGCGGTTGTTGCGCTGATGGAAAACGCCGCCGCCGAGCTTGCTCAAAAGGTTCTTAACAACGACGAACTTACAACCGTAGGCACGATGATTTCTATTGAACACACAAGCCCTACTCCTATTGGTGCAGAGGTTACCGCAACCGCAGTTCTTACCGAAAACGACGGAAGGATTTTTAAATTTGAGGTTTTTGCAAACGATAAAAAAGGCGAGATCGCAAGGGGCACTCATACCCGCGTGAGCGTAAAGGCAGAAAAATTCCAGATGAAGGCGGACAGCAAGTTTGATGAATAAGTATAAATATGTTTTGTTCGATTTGGACGGAACTCTCAGCGAAAGTGCGGACGGTATCCGAAAATCGCTTGAATATGCGATAACTTCTCTCGGAAAACCGCTACCCGATCTTGACGACTATACTTTATATATAGGCCCTCCGCTGCTTGATACGTTCAGAAATCTTTGTCGGTTTGATGAGGAGGACTGCCAAAAGGGACTTGTGCTGTACCGTGATTTTTACAACGCAGAGGGCAAATATCTTAACAAGCTTTATGACGGCGTAAAAGAAACTCTTGAAGCGCTGAAGCAAAGCGGCGCAAAGACTGCGGTGTGTACTTCAAAGTACGAAAAATTCGCAGAAGAAATTGTCGGGATACTCGGTATTACCGAATATTTCGACGCTGTGTGCGGTTCGACCTTTGACGGGTGCAGAAAAGACAAAAAGGATCTTATTCCGTATGCCGTATCGGCTCTCGGAGGAGATATTGAACGTGACCGCAGAAGCACGGTTATGCTCGGTGACACTTATTTTGACGCACGGGGCGCAAGGCTGAGCGGAGTTGATTTTATCGGTGTAAAATACGGCTACGGCTCGGTTGACGCTATGAAAAACGAAGGTGCGTCAAGCTTTGCCGACAGTCCGTCGGACATATCCGAGCTTTTATGATGACAAACAAACATTTTAGTAAATCCTTCGACATATACTATATTAATATGTATGCGGAGGTTTTGAAATGTTTGTTTACAATATGAGGATAAAACCCTCAAAAAAGCTGATATTGGTTTTTGCTGTTGCGTCGGCGGTAATTGCGGTGATTTGCATAGCCTGTATGGTGATATCCCAAAGCAAGATGCCCGAAACGGCAACCTGCGATGAGCTGGGAGAATATTCGCTTTGTGCCGAAACCGCCGAGGAGCAGTGTTCGTTTTTGGAGCAATTCGGTTTAAATCCGGATTTTGGCGGCAGACAGGTAACGGAGATTACGATACCTAATAATTTTAATACGGTCTATAACGAATACAACAGCCTGCAAAAAACCATTGGATTTGACCTTGGCAAATACAAGGGCAAAATTGTTGATATGGTGACGTATCCGCTCAAAAATTCCGATGAAAAAGCTGTTTTGCTCGTTTACAGAGGAACGGTTATCGGCGGACATATTACAAACGGAGAATACGGCGGAGAAAACAAGCCGTTGATTTAGTATGGAAAGACTTGACAAATTGCTTTCGCAGGGCGGATTCGGAAGCCGCAGGGACGTGCAAAAGCTGATAAGAAGCGGAAAAGTGAAAATTAACGGCGAGGTCTGTAAAGTTCCAGACAAAAAGGCGGATGCAGATCTTGATATGATCACCGTAAACGGACAAGCCGCAAGCTGTGAAAAATACGTTTATATTATGATGAACAAGCCTGCGGGGGTGGTGTCTGCCACCGAGGATAAAAACGACAGGACGGTAATTGACATTTTGCCTAAGGAAATGAGGCGCAGCGGACTTTTTCCGGCAGGACGTCTTGACAAGGATACCGAGGGGCTGTTGATAATAACAAACGACGGCGATTTTGCCCACAAAATGCTGTCGCCGAAAAAGCACGTTGAAAAAACATATATTGCCGAGCTTGATAAAGAGATCGACGAACAAACGGTAAAGCGGTTTAAAGAGGGTATAATATTTGCAGACGGAACAAAATGTATGCCTGCAAAGCTTGAAATAAAGCCGAACAGCGGCAAAAAAACAGGAATTGTGACAATTTGCGAGGGCAAATTTCATCAAGTTAAAAAGATGTTTATATCTTGTGGAATAAAAGTTGTGCATCTTGAACGAATTTCAATTGGAAGATTATACCTTGACAGCAATTTGCCTATAGGAAGCTGCAAAATGATGACAAATTTAGATAAAGAGTTAGTTTTTATCGGCAATATACACTAAAAACAGACTTAGTTTTTTATTGGGTGTTGAAATTTAATAAAATATCGTCATAATATTTAGTTAAAATCAGTATAGTAAAATTTTGTCCGAAGTGGTATATTATTAATAATATAAAGTATTGTTACTTTATTGGAAAACTGGAGGTATTTATAATGGCAGATGTATCATTGAAACACGTTTACAAAGTCTATGACGGCGGTGTAACGGCTGTAACGGATTTTAATCTTGAAATTGCAGACAAAGAGTTTATTATTCTCGTTGGTCCTTCGGGCTGCGGTAAATCAACTACATTAAGAATGATCGCAGGTCTTGAGGATATTTCAAAGGGTGAGTTGTATATCGGCGGAGTCCTTTCAAACGACATTGCACCTAAGGACAGAGATATTGCAATGGTTTTCCAAAACTATGCTCTTTATCCTCATATGACCGTTTATGATAATATGGCGTTTGGTCTGAAGCTCAGAAAAACTCCAAAGGAGGAAATTAAGCGCAGAGTTGAAGAGGCTGCCCGTATTCTCGGAATCGAACAGTATCTTGACAGAAAGCCAAAGGCTCTTTCCGGCGGACAAAGACAGCGTGTTGCTCTTGGTCGTGCTATTGTACGAAATCCAAAGGTATTCCTTCTTGACGAACCGCTTTCAAACCTTGACGCAAAGCTTCGTGCTCAGATGCGTACGGAGATTTCAAAGATTTATCAGCGTCTCGGCACGACGTTTATCTATGTAACCCACGACCAGACGGAAGCTATGACAATGGGTACAAGAATTGTTGTAATGAAAGACGGCTTTATTCAGCAGGTTGACACACCTCAGCACCTTTATGATCTGCCCTGCAATATGTTCGTAGCAGGTTTTATCGGTTCACCTCAGATGAACTTTATCAACGCAACCGTTGAAAAGTCAGGTTCCGATTATACACTTAACTTTGATAAATACAAGGTTCCAGTGCCGTCCGACAAGACTGCAAACGGTGTGCTGGATCCGTATGTAGGCAAAGAGGTAGTATTCGGTATTCGTCCGGAACACGTTCACGACGAACCCGAAGAGCTTGAAAAGGCAAAGATTAAGTTTGAAGCAAATGTAGACGTAACCGAGCTTATGGGTGCTGAAATCTATCTTTATGTAAATATAAGCGGTATTCCGCTTACCGCTCGTGTTGAGCCTACATCAAAAGCTCAGCCCGGTGACAATATCCAGATTACATTCAGTACCGAAAAGATTCATATCTTTGACAAGGACACTGAACAGACAATCACAAACTGATAGCATAACAATTTTCAGGCTGCCGAAAGGCAGCCTGTTTTTTATGCAGTCTTATTGCAGTGCCGCTGACTAATCGGCGGGACTGATGCAGCAACAAAAAGGAATTTATACAACATTTTTCCGTTGAGCGAAAAAAAACGACCGTTGACCGAAATTTACTGAAATTTAAAATTCGGTATGATATAATTATGATGCTGAGGTGAGGGAATGATTTTTAAACTTATTATTGATACCGATGCCGATGAAAACGTTACTGCGACCGTGCACGGCAGAACAAAGCTTGTTGACGATATTGAAATGCTTTGTCTGAAAGACAGCGGAACCGACAATATAAACGCCTATAAAGATGACGAGGTAAAAAAACTCGGATACAATGACATTGATTGCATAACCGTTTTTGAAGGAAAGACTGTTGCAATAGACAAAACAAACACGGCTTACAGATTAAAATACAGGCTGTATGAAATTGAAGAGCTTTTGCCCACGCAGTTTGTACGAATAAATAAATCCGCTATTGCAAATGAAAACCGTATCGAAAAATTCACGGTATCGTTTGGGGGAGCGGTTGACGTAGTTTTTAAGTCAGGCTACAAAGATACGATTTCCCGAAGGTGTTTTCAACAGCTTAAAAGGAGGTTTGATTTATAATGAAAAAACACATTATTGATTTTGTAAAACGCGGGGCGTTGTTTTCGGTTGGCGGTCCGATAGTCTATGCGATTGTCACGCTGATTTTGTGCAGGTGCGGCGTTATTGAGTCGCTTAGCGGAGAAAGCGTCGTTGCAGGAATTTTCAGTTCCGCAGTGCTTGCTTTTATTGCGTCGGGAATTTCAGTGGTATATGATATTGAAAAGCTGAATCTGTTTTTTGCAACGCTGATTCATGCGGTTACAATATACTGTGATTACCTGATAATATATTTGCTCAACGGCTGGAGCGTATCGGTTGAGAACATATATTCAATACTTATTTTCAGCGCAATTTTCGTATTAGTTTATATTATTACCTGGATGTCTGTTTATTTTTCTATAAGGCGTTCGGTAAACCATATGAACCAAAAGATACAACATTGATAGGAGGATAAAAATGGATGCAATCAAAACAGTTGATCTTACCAAACAATACAAGGATATTGTTGCGGTAGACCGACTTAACCTGACAATCCGAGAGGGAGAATTATTTGCGCTTTTGGGCGTGAACGGCGCAGGCAAAACTACCACCATAAAAATGCTTTCTACTTTGACAGAGCCGACGGATGGCGATGCCCTTATTTGCGGAAACAGTATTCGCAAAAGCCCCCGCAAGGTAAAGGAATTAATAGGGCTTTCGCCGCAGGAAACGGCGGTTGCTCCTAACCTGAGCGTTTTGGAAAACCTTAAACTGATGTGCGGAATTCACGGGTTTTCACGCCAAAAATCCCAAGAAAAGCTAAGGGAGCAAACAGAAATATTTAATTTACAGCCGATACTGAAAAAGCGCGCAGGCAAGCTTTCGGGCGGTTGGCAAAGAAAGCTCAGCATTGCAATGGCGCTGATAGGAGAGCCTAAGGTTTTGTTCCTTGACGAGCCTACGCTCGGACTTGATGTTATTGCACGCAGCGAGCTTTGGGATACGATAAGGGAATTAAAAAGCAAAATAACAATAATTTTAACCACACACTATATGGAGGAGGCCGAGGAGCTGTCCGACCGTATAGGAGTAATGAAAGCAGGCAAACTGATAGGCTTGGGAACAGCCGACGAACTCAAGGAGCAGACCGGTGAGGACACAATCGAAAAGGTGTTTGTAAAGCTTGTTAAGGGGGAGTAACAATGAAACTTATTACATTTTCTAACCGTACAATGAAAGATATTGTCCGTGATCCTCTTACGTTGTTATTCGGACTCGGATTTCCGCTTGTACTGCTTCTGCTTTTAAGTGTTATACAATCAAATATTCCGGTCGATCTTTTTGAGATAGACAAGCTGACTCCGGGAATATCGGTTTTCGGACTGTCGTTTATGACGCTGTTTTCGGCTACGCTTATTGCCAAGGACAGAGAAAGCGCACTTTTGCAAAGACTCTACACAACTCCGCTCACGGCGTTGGACTTTATCCTCGGATATGCTTTGCCGATAATTCCTATATCACTTGCCCAGTGCATTATATGTTATATTGCAGCATTTTTCTTCGGACTTGAAATGTCAATTAACATAGTTTTTGCTATACTGATGTCAATTCCCGTGGCTTTGTTTAATATTGCGCTCGGACTTTTGTTCGGAAGCATTATGAATTCAAAGCAGGTCGGCGGTTTTTGCGGCGCACTGCTTACCAACCTTACCGCATGGCTTTCGGGAGTATGGTTTGACCTTGACCTTGTCGGCGGTGCGTTTAAAAAGATTGCGTATTGTTTGCCGTTTGTTCATGCGGTCGATATGGAAAAGGCAGTTGTTGCAGGCAACTATTCAGACATTTTCCCACACCTGTGGTGGGTGCTCGGCTACACTGCGGTCCTCACTGCTTTGGCTATTGTTGCCTTTTTAAGACAGTCCAAAAAGCAGTAGACGGAAAATAATGGGTCTTTGAAAACAACAGTTGATTTTTTTGGCGATATAGTGTAAAATATATATAGTTGAAAAATATTTTTAGGTGAAATTACAAATCGGAGGCTCATTATGGCAAAAATGTATAAAATAAGAACCAAAAATAAAAATGTATTTCTGCGTGTTGCAAAGGGACATTTTGCAACTATGCACAGCCATACAAACTATTATATCGACGTTACTACTCAAAAAACGAGATTATCGGAAGCAAAGGCAGTTGCAAAGGAACTTGTATCAACGTACAGGGCTAATACAATTATAGATACCATACTTTGCCTTGACGGAACAGAGGTTATCGGTGCGTGTATCGCCGAAGAGCTGACAAAAGAGGATTACATTAATATGAACGCTCACCAGACGATTTACGTTGTGTCGCCCGAATATATCGGCGGCGGACAGCTGATTTTCCGTGACAATCTTGCTCCTATGATTGCAGGCAAACACGTTTTGGTGCTTGCGGCGTCGGTAACAACGGGCAAAAGTGCTCAAGCGGCGATTGAGGCGGTTAAATATTACGGCGGCATAGTAGTCGGACTTTCGGCAATTTTTGCTACCGTCAAGACCTGCGACGGTTATCCCGTTACCTCAATTTTTGACCCTAACGACTTAGGAGATTACGAGAGCTACGGCGCTCACCATTGCCCGATATGCGAACGCGGTGAAAAGATTGAAGCTATTGTAAACAGCTACGGCTTTTCAAAGCTCTGATAAGTGATTAAAAGCAAAACGCTGCCGGTATTTTCCGACAGCGTTTTTTAATGTTTTTAATTTGGGCAAAGCTTGCAATCTGTTGCAAGCTTTGCAAAATAGCGTTAGTCCCCTCAAAATTTCAGCGGAAGGTTATAACTCTCATTGAAATTCTGCAAAGCCAGTGCCCTCTAAGAGGCGGGGGCTATGCGCTTGGATTATATATGGGGTAATTTACAGGCATTATCCTGCAAGCTCTTCGTCGTATGCCTGCCTTACAGCCTTTGCAAGCTGGTCGGCACAGGAGGTTTGACGAAATCCGCAGGTGTTGCCGAGAAGCTTTTCCTCAATCTGCTCAACCGTCCAGCCGTCAACAAGCTTTGAGATAGCTTTCAGGTTGCCGTTACAGCCACCAGTAAATTTAATATTTGTTATGACATTTCCGTCAATGTGAAAACTAATTTCCATTGAACATACTCCGTTTGTTTTGTATGTATAATCCATACCGATCCTCCCTTTAATTTTGCTTCCTTACAATTTTATATTCATCGTACAGCTCAAAGTAGTGGCATTGCGACATATTTTGCGTGAGAAATTTTTCCATTTCGTCCTCGTCAAGGTCAATGCTGCAATAATCGCCAAATTCCTCGTCAGTCACATAATGAGCGCACATTTCGCAGTTATCCATACTTCCTCCGCTATTCTCCGTATTTATTGTAGGAAAACGGCTTGTAGCTGTCAAGCTGTTCAAAAACTTCAGCCTCGGTGGTTGCAACGGTAAACAGCTTGTTGCAGCTGTCGGTTATAAACTCTTCTTTTATTGCATTGTCCATCATTGCAAGCAGCGAATCATAGTATCCTCTTACATTATAAACAATGATCGGCTTTGTGTGTCGGTTAAGCTGTTTGAGCGTCAGCACCTCAAAAAATTCTTCAAAAGTACCGATACCTCCCGCACATATTATAAACGCGTCTGCTCTGTCCTCCATAATTCCCTTGCGTTCACGCATAGTATCTGTGAGTACAAGTTCTGTACAGTTGTCATACAAAACACCCATTTCAACAAAGAACCTTGGGCTTACGCCGATTAACTTTCCGTTTTCTTTTGCAACTCCCCTTGCCGTTGCTCCCATAATGCCGTATTTTCCTGCGCCGAAAATAACGCCGCAGTTGCGTTTGGCAATAGCCCGGCCTAAGTGCTCTGCCGAATCAAGGAACTCTTTGTTGATTTTTTCACTTGACGAACCGAATACACATATTTCCATACATAAAAGACCTCTTTTATTTAATAATCTCAACCATATATTATGCTTGATTTTGCAATTTAATTATCAATAATATCTGATAAGTGAAATAACTTTTCCGAGCAGCACGACTTCGTTAACTATAATAGGCTCAAAGCTGTCGTTTTCGGGTTGAAGCCTGAAATGTCCGTTTTCTTTATAAAAACGCTTTACCGTTGCTTCGTCACCCATAAGAGCTACTACTATTTCTCCGTTTTCGGCAACCGGGGTGCGGTTGACTATAACTATATCATTATCAAAAATTCCTGCATTAATCATACTTTCACCCTGAACACGCAGTGCAAAAAGCTCTCTGCCTCGCTTTAGGTGTTCGGGAACGGGAACATAGCACTCAATATCCTCCACCGCAAGGATAGGAATTCCTGCGGCAACACGTCCCAAAACAGGTACGGTAGCAGATTTTTCCTCGCCGGTGATGCGGATACAGCGGTTTACGCCGTGTTCACGTTCGATCAATCCCCTTTCCTCAAGGGACTTAAGGTGATGATGTACCGTTGAGGTTGAGCTCAGCCCTGTTTTTTCGCATATTTCACGCACAGACGGTACTCTTCCGTCGGCAGAACACTCCTTTAGATAATCAAGTATCTTTTGCTGGCTTTTGCTTAACGGTTTCATAGTATCACACCTTTCAGTTTCCTATCCTAAAGTATAACATATGCTTGCGGAAAAATCAAACATTTGTTTTAATTTTTTGCGGATTTAAAAATCAATTTGATTTCAGGCTAAATTCAAGTTAATTTCAGAATTTTTTCACACAGTTTTCATATTAGTATTGTTTAATATAACCGTACTCAAAAGACGGAACCGCAACCGTCTGAGTATATTGTTCTACCCTCCTCGATATGAACCGGCTTAGAGGTTCATATTTGTACCCCTCATTTTTTAAAGAACAGAAGACGCCGGGCATTGTGTCCGGCGTTTTCATGTTTATCCTATATATTCAAGCTTTTCCGTGTCGAGCAGACCTGTACGCATTGCAGGCTTGCAGAGCGGAATTTTTTTGCCCTTTTTGATAAAGAGCGGAACTTCGTTTAAGGCGACCTCAATGTAATGAACGCCTTTTTCAAGCGGTTTTTCTGTTACTGTTTCGCCGCTGAGCTTTACAAATGTCATATCTTCGGGCAGATACACATATCGTCCGCTTGCGTTCTGCTCATAAACGGGGCATATCATACATTCGTCGCCGAGCATAAGCTGATCCTCACATTCACGGGCAATTTTGTCATCGGGATAGTCAAAAGAAAGCGGGCGGAATATCATATCATCGGTATCGCTTGCACGGCAAAAGGTTTTGTATAGATAGGGAATAAGCCTGTAGCGTACTTCAACAACATCTTTAAAGTCGGAGATTTTCTCAAATTGATAACATTCCTGATTTCTTGTGCCGCAGGCGGCGTGGTTTCGCATAAGCGGAGTAAATACGCCGAGAGCCAAGAACCGCAGAACGAGATCACGGGTGCAATTTTCGTTAAAACCGCCAAGGTCTGCACCGCAATAGAGAAATCCGCACATATTTGCCGAGGGAAGCATTTTGAGGTCGAGCAGGATATGCGACCACCAGCTGTGGTTATCGCCGAACCAGATGCCGCTTGTGCGGTGTGCGCCGATATATGACGCACGGGAAAACATAAGAATTTTGCTTTTGCCGAATTCACGTTCAAAATATTCTCCTGCCGATTTGGTCATATTTGCGCCGTAGATGTTATGCACTCTGTCGTGGCAGACCTGTTTGCCGTCTATATTGTGATAGATGCTTGAGTAGTCGTCGCCGTTATTTGAAAGCCCTGTAAATGCGTCCTTCAGACTGAAAAAGTCCCACAGGTCAAGGCTTTTCCCCTTCGCGCCTTCCGCTTTTTCAAGAGCTTTGTCAAGCCCCTTTTGTGTGTAGAATATTGCAGGCTCGTTCATATCGTTCCAGAATCCGTCAATTCCCATGTCGGTAAGATATTTGTATTTTGAGCCGAACCAATCTCTTACATTTTTCTGCATAAAATCGGGAAATCCGACAATTCCCGGCCATACGCCGCCCTCAAATACCTGTCCGTCCTCGGTTTTGCAGAAATATCCGTTTTTAATGCCCTCCTCATATACGGAGTAGCCGCTTTCCTTTTTTATGCCTGCGTCAATAATCGGTATAAGGTGAATTCCCTGCTGTTTCTTTTCGCCGACATATTCCTCAAAATTCGGAAATTTTTCACCGTCAACGGTAAAGTCCTTATAGCGTTCCATATAGTCAATATCGAGATATACGCAGTCAAGCGGTATTTTGACCTTGTCGTAATTTTCGATTACGCTGTCAACATCTTTTTTTGTGGCGTAGCTCCAGCGGCTTTGCTGATAACCGAAAGCCCAAAACGGAGGAACGTAGCTTTTGCCTATCGCTTTTCTGAATTCACGCACGATGTCAAGGGGCTTTTCGCCGTCGATGAGATATATGTCAAAATCCGTTCCGTCAAGCGTGACAACGGTTTTGTTTATTTTTGAATAGCCGATGTCCCAGCGTATTTTTGCGGGAAAATCAACAAAAATTCCGAAATGCCTTTTGCCCGACAACATAATAAAATTGTGTGCGCCGTAAAGAGATGACTTTGTTTCTGTGTGAAAGGGGTCATCGGCACAAAAGCTTTCATACACCCAGCCTCGTTTGTTTATTCCTCTCGGAGCTTCGCCCAGACCGTAAACAATGTCGTTTTCTTCCATATCGAATTCAAAGCTGAATTTTCCGTTTTCGATTTTGTGTTCAAGCGGAAAGCTTTCAATCGGCATAGCGTCGAGCTGTATTACCGTTGCTTCGGTATCAATGGGATTTCCTAATGTAAATTTTTTTATCATAGCTATTTCTCCTTTGTTTGAAACAGTTTTTGACGTTAAATCCAAGCAAAGTCCGCAACATACTGTAAGCGTTGAAAAGGAGCGGGACATTTGCACTTAGATTATATATTATTTGATAAAAACATTCAACAGATTCCGATGATTAAATAATTTATTTTGAATTGTTGAATTTGTAAACATAATATGGTAAAATAAAATGGAATATTAATAGCTTGATATGGGAATTTTTTAAAATATAGTGCCTTTGAAAGGGGTAATATTATGTGTGGAATTTGCGGATTTACCGGAAAAATAGTTGACCGTGACAATGTAATCAAAAATATGGCCGAGGTCATTACTCACCGCGGTCCGGATTCGGACGGATTTTTTACCGACGATAATATCGCAATGGGCTTTCGCAGACTTTCAATTATTGACCTTGACGCAGGTCATCAGCCTATCTATAACGAGGACAAGACTTTGGTTCTTACCTTTAACGGCGAGATTTATAACTACAAGGAGCTGAGAGCGGCTCTTATCAAAAAAGGACATAAATTCTATACCGATACCGACAGCGAGGTGCTTGTCCACGGCTTTGAGGAATGGCAGGAGGACCTGCTGCCGAAGCTCAGGGGTATGTTCGGCTTTGCAATATATAACACGGTTGATAAATCTATTTTTATCGCCCGTGACTTTTTCGGAATCAAGCCTATGCACTACACAATGATAGAAAACGAATTTGTGTATGCAAGCGAGATAAAGAGTATTCTCGAACACCCCAAATTTGTTAAAAAGTTTAACACAAAAGCTCTTGATACTTATCTTTCGTTCCAATATGCAGTGCCTCCCGAAACATTTTTTGAGGGCGTTTACTGTCTTATGCCGGGACATTACCTTTGGTATCGTAACGGCGAGATCGAAACCACAAGATATTTTGAGCCTCGATTTACTCCAAACGAAGAAATGACAGAGAAAGAGGCCGTAGATGAAATTGAAAAAATATTTGAAAACTCGGTAAACGCACATAAGATTGCCGATGTTGAGGTCGGCTGCTTTTTGTCGAGCGGCGTTGATTCAAGCTATGTTTCAACATATTTTGCAGACCAAAAAACATTTACCGTAGGTTTTGATTTCGGTGAAAAATACAACGAGATAAGCTGGGCAAAATCACTCAGCGAGAAGATCGGCGTTGAGCATCACACACACCTTATTTCAAGCGAAGAGTTCTGGGACGCTGTTCCGACCGTTCAGTATCATATGGATCAGCCGCTTGCCGATCCGTCCTGTATTGCGCTGTATTTTGTATCGCGCCTTGCAAGTCAGTATGTAAAGGTAGTGCTTTCGGGCGAGGGTGCAGACGAGCTGTTCGGCGGCTATACCTGCTACAACGATCCGAGAGTTTTTAAGGTTTATCAGACGATTGTTCCGCATTGCATACGCAAGGCTATCCGTGCGATTTGCAGAAAGCTCCCCGACATCAAGGGCAGAGATTACCTTATCCGTGCCTGCGATCCGCTTGAGGAAAGATATATCGGCAATGCGTTTATGTATGATTACAAGCAAAAGCAAAAACTGCTCAAAGACCCGTCCATTGCAACGCCGCCGCAGAATTACACACGCAAATACTACTATCGCTGCCGCAAATATGACGACGTTACCAAGATGCAGTATCTTGACATCAATATGTGGATGGTGGGCGATATTCTGTTGAAAGCGGACAGAATGAGTATGGCAAATTCGCTCGAGCTGCGAGTTCCGTTCCTTGACAAAGAGGTGTTTAAGGTAGCTTCGTCGCTGCCGACAAGTCTGCGCTGCAATAAGCACAATACTAAATATGCAATGCGAAAAGCGGCAGTCCGTCATATGCCCGAGGCTACCGCGGAAAAAGAAAAATTGGGCTTCCCCGTGCCGACAAGAGTATGGCTCAGGGACGAAAAATATTATAATGTTGTCAAGAAAAAGTTTAAAGGCAAAACTGCGGAAAAATTCTTTAATACAGACGCTCTTGTTGAATGGCTTGACGAACACTTCAGCGGCAAAGAGGATAACAGCCGCAGGGTTTGGACTATTTATGTGTTCTTGGTTTGGTACGACATCTATTTTGATGATGATTCAAACAAGGTAGAAAAACCCGTAAACCACCTGGACGAGCTTAAAGCAGTTGCCGAGGCAAGACGTGAAAAGCAGATTGACGCTCCGGGCGAGGTTATTATGGCCGCCGCTCAGGCTGCCGACGAAAGCTATGAGGCACCTGCTTTTGGCAGGGAAGAAAGCCCATATCAAAACGGCGGGGTTGTTGACGCTGAATTTGTGTCGGAGGACGACGGCAGCGAGCCTGCTATTGCAGAAGACGAGTTCGAGCCGGAAAAGACAGTTGAAGAACCTAAAAAAGAAGAGTATATAAACATTTCAAATCCCGAGGATAATGAGATATATGATGCACCAAAAAAACCTGCAACCCCTCAGGAGCAGGTTCAGATGGCTATTGACGACATAGAAAAACGCTCAAAGTACCTTGATGAACCGAACGTAATTTCTGATGAAGCCGTTGACGATATTGTGAATTCCATCAGCTTTTTCGGAGATGAAGACGAAGAAAGCACCTAACAGGGCTGACTTAAAATTTAAAACACCGTTCCCTCTGTCAGAATTTTTTGCACGGTTTCGTATTCGGGCAAAAAATCCGAAATCGGCAGAGGGTTTTTGCCAAGTCCCATTTCTACGGTCAGCGCAGGCTTTTCGAGCTTGTCGATAATCCAGTCCTTAAAGCCCCCGCCCGTTGCTATGCTTTCGGGTTGGGTAACCGTGTATCCGCTGACCTCTGCAAACCGTTGTGCAAGCACGGCGCAAAGCGGCGGTGTGTGAGTGCCAAAGTCGTAGTATATCTCACGCCCCTGACTGTGCAGAGCAACCGCACGCTCAAACTCAATACTTTTGCAAAGGCGTACCAGCGCTTTTGTTTCAGGCTCGCTGTGCGGCATTTTTCCGCCGAATCTTGTGGGCGACGCCCCGTTGATGCCAAGGCTGATTTCCTTTTCTCTCAGTCTGCACCAATCTGCGTCAAAGTTATGATTTATGTCAACGCCTCTTGCGTTTGCCTGCCAGATTGACGTATCATTGCAGACGCTTTCTACAAGCCCTTTGTAGCCGAGCGCCGCCGAACTGCCGTTTATGGCAATTTCGGTGCCGTCGGGATTTACGCACGGAACAATTACCGCACCACGCATTTTCAGCGCTTCGGCAAGTCTTCCGCTGTCCGACAAAACTGCGTTTGCACAATCCTCTGCAAATTTCAGCAGTGTAAGCACGGTGAGGTATTCTGTTCCGTGAAAGCCTCCGCAAAACAGCACTGCTCTTTTATTGCAGCCTATTCGGAGCACGTCTATCTCTCTTTTACAAAGACTTTCTCCTGCAAAATAATGGCTGACAAAGCCGTGTTTTTTGCAGATTTCATCAATAATTACCTTCCTTGCCGCATAGTCGGGCAAAACGTTGTAATTAATCATAAAATATCCTTTCTTTGGAGGTAAATATGGATCTGACTGAAAAAACGCTGTCAAGCAAAAGTGTGTTTGACGGCAGAATTCTTCACATAACGCTTGATGAGGTTGAACTGCCGAACGGCAAAAAATCCAAGCGTGAGGTGGTCAACCACCCCGGAGGTGTTGCTGTTGCGGCACTTGACGGCGATAATAATCTGCTTTTTGTGCGGCAATTTCGCTACCCGTATAAGGAGATTGTGCTTGAGCTTCCGGCAGGAAAGCTTGAAAAGGGTTCAACTCCGCTTGAAAACGGCAAGCGAGAACTGCTTGAAGAAACAGGTGCAGAGGGATATTCATATATTTCTCTGGGTCAGGTATATCCCTCTCCCGGCTATACCGCAGAGATAATTCATCTGTATGCGTGCAGGGTAAAAAGCGAGGGAGAAAGCAAACCCGATGACGGCGAATTTTTGAATGTTGAAAAAATCCCGCTTGACAAAGCCGTTGAAATGGTGCTCAATAATATGATACCCGACGCAAAAACCCAAATTGCGGTTCTTAAAACAGCTTTACTTCTCCAAAGTCATAAGATTTGAGGTACAATATTTTATGCAAAATTTTTATGAGATATTACCCGAAAACAGCGTAACAGCCGTTGCTTTGGGATATTTTGACGGTGTTCATCAGGGACACCGTAATGTGCTTTTGCCTGCCGCAGCCGAAAAGCAAAAGGGATTTATTCCCGTTTGTTTTACATTTTCCGAAAGTCCCAAAAGTATTTTAAGCGGCAAAAACGGCGGAGAGCTTATGACAAAATTCGACAAGCTCAAAGTGCTTAACTCACTCGGAATCAAGAAAACCGTTTTGGCGGATTTTAAAAGTATAATGAATATGTCGGCAACGGATTTTTTTCAGGATATACTTGTAAAAAAGCTGAGGGCAAAAAAGCTCTTTTGCGGTTTTAACTACCGTTTCGGCAAAAGCGGCGAGGGAAACGCAGAACTTTTGAAGGAGCTTTGCGACAAATACGGACTTGAACTTTGTGTTGTTCCTCCGACAAAAATTGACGGACAAATAGTTTCTTCAACGCTGATAAGAAGCCTTATAAAGAGCGGAGAGATTGCAAAGGCAAACAAGATGCTTTGTTCCGACTTCGGATTTTCCGCACCTATTGAACACGGGCGCCGTCTTGGCAGAGAGCTTGGCACTCCTACCCTAAACCAACCGCTTTGTTCGGAGCTTGTTGTGCCGAAATTCGGCGTTTACTGCTCACGGGTAAGACTTGAAAACGGCAGGAGCTACTGCGGCGTTACAAACATCGGCATAAAGCCTACCGTAGGAAGTCCTGTTCCGCTTTGCGAAACATGGATGCCCGAATATTCGGGCGGTGAAATTTACGGTCAAAGCGCAGACGTTCGCCTGCTTGACTTTATCAGGGAAGAAAAAAAGTTTGAGTCGCTTGATATGCTCAAAAATACTATAATAGATAACGGCAAAACCGCACTTGAAATTTATAACCTAAGAGAAAATGTTCCCGCCTCTCGGGCATCGGTCGTTCCCTGTAATGATTGATTGCCGTTTAAAGAGCAAATATTTTTAATCGGATAAAATGTAAAGGCTGTAACCTGAGCGCATATGCTTCGTCATCTCAGATTACAGCCTTTTATTTTTGTTTTGCTCTGCACTGAATGCGGCAGTTTGTTGCTTCGTTTTAGACGGTTGTTTTAAATTTCAAGACCTTTTGCGGTTTTTAAAAATCCGTACAGCTTATCAAGTATCACGTCAACTCCGCCTTTGCTGTCGCTTTCAACATTCAGCGGCATAATCGGGTCGTGTACCGAGAGCCTGAGCAAAAACCAACCGTCGCCATTATCCTTGTCAAACGAAACCCGTATTCCCTCACGGTTATCGTCGGCAACATTCCAACCGTCCTGCCTTTCGGCATAATCGGTAAGCTCAGCAATTATGCGCTCACCGCAGGACTTAAAGTCCTTTTCGGTTATTTTGTAGCGAATTTCACGGCTTTCAAGCGGCTCTTTAAGGCTTGCCGTCAGCTCGTCAAGCTCCTTGCCCTGCGCCCTGAGCTGAGCCGCCTTTATGATTATTTTTGTGCAGAGATATGCGCCGTCGTCAAGAAAATAATTTTCACGCATTGCGGCGTGTCCCGACGTTTCAATGGCAAGCGGACAGTTTACACCCTTTGTGTTAAGCTCCAAAGCCTTGTCGATGACATTTTTATATCCTCTGCGGTAACGGTAGTGTTTTCCGCCGAGTTCGTTTTCAATAAATTCTTTAAGACCGCTTGACGTTATCGAGTCCGTAACAATCGTACCGCCGTTGTTGCCCTCAAGCGCAATAGCGGCGGCAACGGCTACAAGTCTGTTGCGGTTTATCTCGTTACCCTTCGAGTCAACGGCTCCCCCTCGGTCAACGTCCGTATCGAATATAACGCCGAGGTCGGCGTTGCTTTCTTTTACGGCTTCGCATATCGACTCCATAGCTTCGGGGTTTTCCGGGTTGGGAACATGGTTGGGGAACATTCCGTCGGGGTCAAGAAATCTGCTTCCGTTTGTATCTGCGCCGAGGACCTTCAGAACCTTGTCCGCATAAAATCCGCCTGCGCCGTTGCCTGCATCAACAACTATCCTGAAACCTTTGAGCGGGTGTTCGTAATCGTCCGCATTTACCTCACGCTTTATCTTGTCGCAAAGTCCCTTTGCGTAGTCGGTCATATAGTCAACGTCACGCACCGTGCCGCCGTCTTTTGCGGTAGGGTGTTCGCCGCTTTGGGCGTAGGTCAGAATTTTTTCGATGTCGCTTCCTTCAAGTCCGCCCTCACGGGTGAAGAATTTCAGACCGTTGCGGTTAAACGGATGATGACTTGCGGTAATCTGCAACGCTCCGTCGCATCCCAAATCAACCGTAGTCATAAACATTGACGGGGTTGAAGCAAGTCCGCAGCGCAGCACCTCTGCTCCGCACGCCGTAAATTGAGCTACGGCAATCTCCATAATATGAGGTCCCGAAATTCGGCTGTCACGTCCGACCGAGATTTTGAGCGATTCGGGAGCCTTGCCTACCTTTTTTGAAAGCCAAAGCACGAACCCGTCTGTCATATCGGCAAGCACCTTGTCGCTTAGGTTCACCGCTTCGCCCTCAACGCCTTCGCTTGCAACGCCTCTGATGTCCGTTCCGCTTTTAAATTGTTTATAAAAATCGTTCAGCATATTTTACCGTCCTTTCCTCTCTGGGCATATCTGCACTTAGATTATACCGCATATACTTAAAAATCTCAATATATTAAAATTTTAACTTTGTTAAATCGGTACTTTGTTTAATGCTAAAAAGGAATTAAGTTGTGCAGTGTGACGAAAACTAACGACAAAAAAAGAATGAATGTAAATTCTAAATTAGAATTATAGGGCAAATTGCACATATTCCGTACTTACAAATTGGTTATTGTTGACAGCAAAAAGTAATATCACACAAAATCAAAGCGGCAAAATTGTTGACTTTTTCAAATTTTTGGATATAATAATAAGTGTCAAGTAAAAAGTCCGCTTGACTGTCGGCTGATATCAAGTCAGCACACCCGGGTTACATTTGAATATCCAAAAAGCCGATGAATAAATCATGATTTGCCAAATGGTAAATGGCGCACGAAAACTTTATATTATAAAGAATTGAAGGAGGAAACTTTATGACACCAATTCTTAGCTTACACAACATTGATGTAACTGCGTTCCTCGCCGTGCTGGATACCTGCGAAGGCAACGTATATTTAGTTACAAACGAAGGCGACAGACTTAATCTGCGCAGTAAACTTTCACAGCTTGTAGGTTTGACAAAGCTTATCGAAGGCGGCAAGATCGCTGAGGCAAGCATTATCTGCGAAAACAAGCAGGATGAAAGCAAGCTTTTCAGATTCAACTTCTTTGGTGAAACAGGAAACGCTAAAGTAGGCTGATGAAAGCTTAAAAAAGGTATATAGAAAAGATTTTGATAAATTCAATTAATTGACATCCACGTTTTCTTACGTTAATTTCAAAACTTCTAAATCCAGGAGCAGCCACTCAGACGAGTGGCTGCTTTTGGGTTTGTCGCTGCTTATTTTTAAATCGAAGCAAAGCTTGCGGCAGATTGCAAACAGCGCAAAGGAGCGTTAGTTTCTCAGAATTTCAGAGGGATATTTGCACTTGGATATTATGGTATTTAGTTGCAAATATCTGCGTATATATTAACACAATCCGATAAGTGTACATTGTTTTTTCAATAAATTAGTGGTAAAATTAATCAAAGTTAAAATAATTCTAATTCAGAATTAAAAAAATCCCATTAAATATTATAATAAATTGGTATGTACATTTAAACAGGAGCAGAACTTACGACAGTAGGTTGTATATAAGTAAGAAATTTTCGGAGGTAGTGCCTTGAAGTTAGGTCTTGATATAGGTTCAACTACAATAAAATGCGTTGTGCTTGACGATGATAACAAGCTGATATACAGCACATATGAACGCCATTACTCTCAGATCACGGAAAAGATAGGCGAAATACTTGACGCTGTTCGTTCAAAGATCGACGGTGTTGAAAACGCCTTTGTTGCGATGTCCGGTTCTGCCGGTATGGGCGTTGCTCAGGACTGCGGAATTGATTTTATTCAGGAGGTTTACGCCACCAGAATAGCCGCAAATACTTTCATTCCCGGAACCGATGTCGTTATAGAGCTTGGCGGAGAGGACGCAAAGATACTTTTTCTTACAAACGGTCTTGAGGTGCGTATGAACGGAACCTGTGCCGGAGGCACGGGCGCGTTTATCGACCAGATGGCAACCCTGCTTAATGTACCGCTGGAAGAGCTTGACGAGCTTGCAAAACAGCACGAAAGGACATATACAATAGCTTCACGCTGCGGTGTTTTTGCAAAAACCGATATTCAGCCTCTTTTAAACCAAGGAGCACGCAAGGCGGATATTGCCGAAAGTATTTTTCACGCCGTAGTCAGTCAGACGGTTGCGGGTCTTGCTCAGGGCAGAGAGATTGAAGGACAGATAGTTTATCTCGGCGGTCCTCTTACATTTATGAGCGAGCTTCGCAGATGTTTTGACGAAACTTTGAACACAAAGGGAATCTGCCCGGAAAATTCGCTTTACTATGTTGCCTGCGGTGCAGCATTGTGCGCCGAAAGAGCAATAGACTTTGATACTGTTATAGAACAGGTAAAGCATTACAGAGGATCGGGCAACTTTGCGTTTAATCCTCCGCTTTTTGAAAACGAGGAGGAATACCGAAAATTCACAGAGCGTCACGCAAAGGCGGACGTAAAAGAAAAGGAACTCAAGGGCTATAAGGGCAAGGCTTATATCGGAATGGACGCAGGTTCAACCACGGTAAAGGGCGTTGTACTTAACGAAAACGGCGAACTGCTCCACTCAAAATATGTTCAGTCAAAGGGCAATCCCGTTGAAATCATCAAAGAATTTCTTGAAGAAATATACAGCATAAATCCCGAACTGAACGTTGTTTCGTCGGCGGTCACGGGTTACGGTGAGGACATTATCAAGAACGCTTTTGACGTTGATTACGGCGTTGTTGAAACCATCGCCCACTTTACGGCGGCAAAATATTTTATGCCTGACGTTGAGTTCATTATTGATATCGGCGGTCAGGATATAAAGTGCTTTAAGATACACAACGGCGCTATTGATAATATATTTCTTAACGAGGCTTGTTCTTCGGGCTGCGGAAGCTTTTTGCAGACCTTTGCGAATGCACTTGGGTATCAAATAGCCGATTTCTCAAAGCTCGGTTTGTTTGCAAAACGTCCCGTTGACCTTGGTTCACGCTGTACCGTGTTTATGAATTCGAGCGTAAAACAGGCGCAAAAGGACGGTGCAACTATCGAGGATATCTCGGCAGGACTGTCGCTGAGCGTTGTCAAAAACGCATTATATAAGGTTATCCGTGCTTCAAGCCCCGACGAGCTTGGCAAAAGGATAGTTGTTCAGGGCGGAACTTTCCTAAACGACGCAGTTTTGCGTGCGTTTGAGCAGGAAATGGGCGTTGAGGTTGTAAGACCGAATATTGCGGGGCTAATGGGCGCATACGGAGCTGCGCTTTATGCAAAGAAAAAATCAAAGGGCGAGGGCAAGAGCAAGCTTGCTTCTGCCGAAGCGCTCAAGAACTTTGTTCACGAAATAAAGGTTACAAACTGCGGATTGTGCAACAATAATTGCAGACTTACGATAAACTCATTCGGCGGCGGAAGAAAATTCATTGCAGGCAACAGGTGCGAACGCCCGATAACAAAGCGTGTGCCGTCAAATGATATGAATATGTACAGCTACAAGCTGAGCCTGCTTGAAACCTATAAGCCGGTTGAGGGGCTGAGGGGCAAGCTGGGAATACCTATGGGGCTTAATATGTTTGAGCTTTATCCGTTTTGGTACAGGTTCTTTACCGAGCTTAAATTTGAGGTGTTTAAATCGCCCCGTTCAAGCAGAAAGCTCTATCAGAGAGGTCAGCAGACCATTCCGAGCGATACCGTCTGCTTCCCGGCAAAGCTTATGCACGGTCACGTTCAGACGCTGATAGACCAAGGTGCGGAAACCATATTCTATCCCTGTCTGACATATAATTTTGACGAGCATCTCGGTGATAACCATTATAACTGTCCTGTTGTTGCATATTATCCCGAAGTTATCAAAAACAATATGAAAGACATCAACAAGGTGCATTTCATAAAGGACTACTTCGGAATTCACCGCCCAAAGGATTTCCCCAACAAGGCGTATGAAAAGCTTTCGTTCCATTTCCCCGACCTTACGCTTAACGAGGTTAGAGCGGCGGCAAAGAAAGCCTATGAGGAACAGGAAAATTATAAAAAGAAGGTCATTGCCAAGGGCGACGCAATTATCGCAAAAGCCGAAAAGGACGGCAAAAAAATATTTGTGCTTGCAGGCAGACCGTATCATATAGACCCTGAGATCAACCACGGAATCGACAAGCTTATCGCAGGCTTTGACGTTGCGATTGTCAGCGAAGACGTTGTTGCGGCAAGGGTGGAAAAATTCAACACCCACGTTCTTAATCAGTGGACTTATCATTCACGCCTTTATGCTGCGGCAAAATATGTTTCTCAGCGCAGTGATATGGAGCTTGTACAGCTTGTATCGTTCGGCTGCGGTGTTGATGCGATAACAACCGATGAAGTCAGGGAAATACTTGAACGTGAAAACAAAATCTACACTCAGATAAAGATTGATGAAATAACCAATCTCGGTGCGGTAAAAATTCGTATAAGAAGTTTGCTTGCCGCAATCGAGAACGACTGATAAAGCAGTCGGAATTGATAATATAATTGAAAGGATTGTATTATGGCTGAACTTAAATATGATAAAAAAACAGGCCGTTTGCTTTTTACAAAGCAGATGAAAAAGGAATATACAATTCTTATGCCGAATATGTCGCCGATACATTTCAGAATGTTGCGTGATGTATTCACTCACTACGGTTACAAATCCGAGCTTCTTGAAACAACAGGTCCGGAAATCGCTCAGACAGGACTGAAATATGTTCATAACGATACCTGCTATCCTGCGCTTCTTGTTATCGGACAGTTTATCCACGCTTTGCAGAGCGGAAAATATGATGTTCACAAAACTGCGCTTATGATAACCCAGACAGGCGGCGGCTGTCGTGCGTCAAATTACATTTTCCTGCTGAGAAAGGCTCTTAAAAAGGCAGGACTTGAGTTTGTGCCGGTAATTTCGCTTTCGTTCGGAATGGAGAAAAACAGCGGATTTTCGCTGACGCTTCCGCTTATAAGGCGTTTTGTGGGCGGACTTGTTTACGGCGACCAGCTTTTGCTGCTCTCAAACCAGACCAAGCCGTATGAGGTGAACAAGGGCGAGAGTATGGCGCTTGTTGACGAATGGAGTCACAAAATTTCGCAGATGCTTATTGACGGAAAGGGTTACACGCTTGAAGAAATCGACGAAAACCTCGATAAAATAACGAGAGATTTTTCAAAGATTGAGCTTAACAAGGTGCCAAAGGTAAAGGTCGGCATTGTCGGTGAAATTTATGTAAAGTATTCAAAAATGGCAAACAACGGTCTGGAGGATTTTCTTGCCTCTCAGGACTGCGAGGTATGCATACCCGGACTGATGGGATTTGCGGCGTTTAAGGTGGATAACCGTATTGAGGACTACAAGCTGTTTGGCGGCAACCGGCTTAAATACAGATTTTGTAAAATGCTTTTGAACTATGTTACAAAGCTTGAGGGGCTTATGATTGAAGCCGCCGAAAAGTACGGATTTGTTCCTCCGCACAAGTATGCTCATACAAAGGAACTTGTAAAGGGCGTTATCGGCTACGGCAGCAAAATGGGCGAGGGTTGGCTACTTACTGCGGAAATGCTGGAGCTTGCCGAAACAGGCTATGAAAATATCGTCTGCACTCAGCCGTTCGGCTGTCTGCCGAATCATATAAACGGCAAGGGCGCAATACGCAAAATTCGTGAGATAAAACCCAACGCAAACATCGTTACCATTGATTACGATCCGGGTGCACCTAAGGTAAACCAGGAAAACCGTATTAAGCTGATGCTTGCCGTAGGCAAAGAGAATCTCAAAAAGCAGATTGCCGAACAGCAAAAAGCTTCTGAAAAATAATCTAAGTGCGGATGTATCCCGCCTTTTAGGCAGCGGGTGTCGGTCCGGAATTTCAGTGAAAGTTATAAATTTCTGCTGAAACCCTGTTGCATTGTTTGCAATCTGTTGCAGGCTCTGCTCCTTGCAAGCAAATCAGAGGGTTGCTCCGATTTAAATATAATATAAATTCTATCAGCATCAAGCTGTTAAAATATTTTTATATATCTTTGTCGGCGTGTTATTACAGGATAGGTTTGTCGAGTGTGGGATATAGCAAATTTTTTTGGGCATTATAACTTAGTGCGGGTATCGCACGCAACATTTTGCAAACTCTTTTCCTTGCTGTGAAAGCATTGCTGCGATTTATATTGCGAAGTGCTTTTTAAGCATAACGGAGAAAAATAATATTTTAGTAGTTTTTACTCAATATATACGCAATGGATCGGCTAATATTATATAACCCGATAAAAGTAGAAAAAAATCAAAAAACACATTGACAAATATTTAACGATGATGATAAAATGTTAATATTGAAGCAAAAATCTCTTAATATATTAAGTTAGAAAGAAAGGGTCTTTAAAATGAAAAAGCTTTTATGCGCCTTGCTTGCGTGTTCAATGCTCGCAACTGCTGCCGTAGGTTTTTCAGGCTGCGGCTGCAATGACAATTCAAACAAACCCGGTTATGTTGTACCGACGACTCAGCCTGATTTGAAAAGCGATGATTTCGGATTTTTCATAATCAACAAATCCGAGCTTATGATAACAACATATCTCGGCTCAAGCAAAGATATTGTTATTCCCGAAACATTCGAAGATTATACAGTAACAACTCTCGGAAAATCGCTTTTTAACAACAAAGACATAACAAGCGTTGAAATGCCCGACACCATCACCGAAATTCAGGATTACGCATTTGCGTCAAATAAAAATCTTAAATCGGTAAAGCTCTCAAACAAGCTTGAAACGCTCGGAACAAATGTATTTTTTAATTGCAGAAGCCTTGAATCAATCGAGCTTCCCGAATCGTTGAAAAATATAGGAGCTTATTCTTTTGCGGCTGCCGGACTTAAAACCGTAACAATCCCCGAAAGCAAAACATTCACAGATATAGGACAGTATATGTTTTATCAGTGTCAGGAGCTTACCGAAGTTACACTTCCGAAAACAGTAACCAATATTCCCGACAATGCTTTTTCGGATTGTCCGAATCCGATAGTGTTTAAGGTTCCCGATAATTCATACGGTTTGGAGTATGCAAAGAAAAACGACTTCAAGTATGATATTGTCTGATAATTAAACAGCCGTAAATTTTTAAAATAATGTTAGATAAGAGGTAAACATATGAGCAACAAAGAGTATCCGATTGTGGACAACACAGAATCTTTTGAAGCAGCTCTTGCAAAAGTAAGAGAGGCACAGAAGATTTTCTCAACTTACACACAGGAACAGGTTGACAAGATTTTTCTTGCAGCAGCAACCGCAGCAAACAAAATGCGTATCCCGCTTGCAAAGCTTGCCGTTGAGGAAACAGGAATGGGCGTTGCCGAGGATAAGGTAATTAAGAACCACTTTGCTTCGGAGTATATCTATAACGCTTACAGAAATGTAAAGACCTGCGGAGTTATCGAAGAGGACAAGTCGTTCGGCATCAAGAAGATTGCCGAGCCTATCGGCGTTATTGCGGCCGTTATTCCTACGACTAACCCGACCTCGACCGCCATTTTTAAAACGCTTATCTGTCTTAAGACACGCAACGGTATTATTATCAGCCCGCACCCCCGTGCAAAGAAAAGCACTATTGAGGCTGCAAAGGTTGTTTTGGAGGCTGCCGTTGAAGCAGGCGCTCCGGAAGGCATTATAAGCTGGATTGATATTCCGTCGCTTGAACTCACAAATATGCTTATGCAGGAAGCTGACTGCATCCTCGCAACAGGCGGTCCCGGAATGGTCAAAGCTGCTTATTCGTCAGGCAAGCCCGCACTCGGCGTCGGTGCAGGTAACACACCTGCAATTATTGACGAAACAGCAGATATTCTTCTTGCAGTCAATTCAATCATTCATTCAAAAACTTTTGATAACGGTATGATCTGCGCTTCGGAGCAGTCGGTTATCGTTGAAAAGAAAGTATATGCAAAGGTAAAGAAAGAATTTAAGGCACGCGGTTGTTACTTCCTTAACGATGAAGAAATCGAAAAGGTAAGAAAGACAATCATCATTAACGGTGCGCTTAATGCAAAAATCGTTGGTCAGAAGCCTGTTACTATTGCAGCTCTTGCAGGCGTAACAGTTCCCGAAGAAACCAAGATCCTTATCGGCGAGGTTGAATCGGTTGACATCAGCGAGGAGTTTGCTCACGAAAAGCTCAGTCCCGTACTTGCAATGTACAAGGCTGATAATTTTGAGGACGCAATCGCAAAGGCTGAACATCTTGTTGCCGACGGCGGTTACGGTCATACATCTTCGCTTTATGTTGACGCTGTAAACGAAAGAGCAAAAATTGATGAATTTGCTTCTCGTATGAAGACCTGCCGTATTCTCGTAAACACTCCGTCATCTCAGGGCGGCATCGGTGACCTTTATAACTTTAAGCTCACACCTTCACTCACACTCGGCTGCGGCTCATGGGGCGGCAACTCTGTATCAGAAAACGTTGGTTGTAAGCACCTTATCAATATCAAGACGGTTGCCGAAAGGAGAGAGAATATGCTTTGGTTCAGAGCACCCGAAAAGGTTTATATCAAGAGAGGATGTATGCCGGTAGCTCTCCAGGAGCTTAAAGACGTTATGGGCAAGAAGAGAGCCTTTATCGTAACAGACTCATTCCTCTATAAGAACGGTTACACAAAGCCGATTACAGACAAGCTCGATGAAATGGGCATTGTTTATACAACATTTGCAGATGTTGAGCCTGATCCTTCGCTTCTCTCGGCTCAAAAGGGCGCAGAGGTTATGCGTAAGTTTGAACCTGACTGCATTATCGCTCTCGGCGGCGGTTCTGCAATGGACGCAGGTAAAATTATGTGGGTGCTTTATGAGCATCCGGAAGCAGACTTTATGGATATGGCTATGCGTTTCTGCGATATTCGTAAGAGAGTTTACACCTTCCCGAAGATGGGTGAGAAAGCATACTTCATTGCTATTCCTACTTCATCGGGTACAGGTTCGGAGGTTACGCCGTTTGCTGTAATCACAGATCAGGAAACAGGTATCAAGTATCCTCTTGCCGATTATGAGCTTTTGCCTAATATGGCTATTGTTGACGCTAACAATATGATGAGCGGTCCTAAGGGACTTACTTCTGCATCGGGTATCGACGCTGTATCTCACGCACTTGAGGCTTACGCTTCAATGATGGCAACCGATTTTACAGACGGTCTTGCACTCCGTGCTCTTGAGCTTATCTTCAAATATCTCCCTGCTTGCTACGACAACGGTCAGAACGAGCCGGTTGCCCGTGAAAAGGTTGCTCATGCGGCTACAATGGCAGGTATGGCGTTTGCAAACGCATTCCTCGGTGTTTGTCACTCAATGGCTCACAAGCTCGGTGCTTTCCACCATGTTCCGCACGGTATTGCAAATGCGCTTATGCTTGAGCAGGTAATCAGATTTAACTCTGCCGAGGTTCCTGCAAAGATGGGTACATTCCCACAGTATGACCATCCGCATACACAGGCTCGTTATGCAGAGGTTGCACGTTTCCTCGGTCTTGGCGGCAAAAATGACGCTGAAAGCGTTGAAAACCTCATTAAGGCTGTAAACGACCTCAAAAAGAGAGTCGGCATCAAGGAAACAATCAGAGATTACGTTCCGGACGAAGAGGACTTCCTCAACCGTCTTGACGATATGACCGAGCAGGCATTCGACGACCAGTGCACCGGTGCAAACCCAAGATACCCGCTGTTCAGCGAGATCAAGCAGATGTACCTCAATGCTTACTACGGAAACAACAGCGAAGCAGTTTAATCTGCAACAAAAATCCAATCATTTTAAGGGACTGTGTTTCGGCGCAGTCCCTTTTCAGTTAAAAATGCGTAAAACAGTGCAAAACCCAAAAATAAAATGCTTGACAAACAGTGCGTTTGTGGTTTATAATGGTTAAACGTGGGACATTCTATAATTGCGCCCTTTTCAGGGAACAAAAAAGAATGTGTCACTATGCTTTGAAAAAAGCAGTTTTGTAATTCCAAAAATTTTGAAAGGAGGAAAATTATGCCTACATTTAACCAGTTGGTACGCAAGGGCAGAGAGGTATCTGAAAAGAAAGCAAAGGCACCTGCACTTTTGAAGGGCTGGAACTCAAAAAAGCGTGTTGCTATTGACCAGAGCTCCCCACAGAAGAGAGGTGTTTGTACTGCAGTAAAGACCGCTACACCTAAAAAGCCTAACTCAGCGCTCAGAAAGATTGCCAGAGTAAGACTTTCTAACGGTATTGAAGTCAGTTCCTATATTCCCGGTGTAGGTCACAACCTTCAGGAACACAGCGTTGTTCTTATCCGTGGTGGCCGTGTTAAGGACTTGCCTGGTGTTCGTTACCACATCGTTCGTGGTACACTCGATGCTCAGGGTGTTTCGGGCCGTATGCAGAGCCGTTCAAAGTACGGTGCTAAGCGTCCGAAGAAAGGTAAATAAGGAATTGACAAAACTCTCTTGACTTAAATTATTTAAGTTCTGCTATGCGGCAGGAATTTTACTATATATATGTTATGGTAGAATGTCTTGTTGGCATACGGGAGTTTGTCGCTTTCGAGTACCTATGATATCTCAATTATTGTGAAGGAGGGAAGCAAAGTGCCAAGAAGAGGTTCTATTGCGAAGCGTGATGTATTACCAGATCCGCTTTATAATTCAAAACTCGTAACTCGTCTTATCAACAACATTATGTACGACGGTAAAAAGGGCGTTGCTCAGAAGATTGTTTACGGTGCATTCGACATTATTGCTGAAAAGACAGGTAACAACCCGCTTGAGGTTTTTGAACAGGCTATGGAAAATGTAATGCCCGTTCTCGAAGTAAAGGCTCGTCGTGTCGGCGGTGCTACTTATCAGGTACCTATGGAGGTTCGTCCTGAAAGACGCCAGACACTCGGTCTCCGCTGGATTTCTACTTATTCAAGAGCTCGCAGCGAAAAGACAATGAAGGAAAGACTTGCAGGAGAAATCCTTGATGCCACAAACAGTGCCGGCGGTGCTTTCAAGAAGCGTGAAGACACTCATAAGATGGCTGAAGCTAACAAGGCTTTCGCTCATTACAGATGGTAATTTTATCATCAGCGTTTATTAGGAGGATTTTATGCCAAGACAGGTTTCACTTGAAAAAACAAGAAACATCGGTATCATGGCTCACATTGATGCCGGTAAAACCACAACAACAGAGCGTATCCTGTATTATACCGGCGTAAACCATAAAATCGGTGAGACACACGACGGTGCTTCCACAATGGACTGGATGGTTCAGGAAAAAGAGCGTGGTATCACAATCACCTCTGCTGCTACAACTGCATTCTGGTTCGGCAGCAAGCATCAGTATGACAAGCACAGAATCAACATCATCGACACCCCCGGTCACGTTGACTTCACTGTTGAAGTTGAGCGTTCACTTCGTGTTCTTGACGGTTCTGTAACAGTCCTCTGCGCAAAAGGCGGCGTTGAGCCTCAGTCTGAAACAGTATGGCGTCAGGCTGATAACTACGGCGTTCCGAGAATGGTTTATGTAAACAAGATGGACATCATGGGCGCTAACTTCTACCATGTTGTTCAGATGATGAAGGACAGACTTAAATGTAATGCTGTTCCGATTCAGCTTCCGATCGGTGCTGAGAGCGATTTCAGAGGCATCGTTGACCTCGTTACTATGAAAGCCGAAATCTATCACAACGAAGACGGCACAGACTACAGTGAAGAGGAAATTCCGGAAGAGATGCAGGATCTCGCTAACGAGTATCATGAGAAACTTATCGAATCAGTTGCTGAACTCGATGAGGATCTTATGGAGAAATACTTCGGCGGCGAAGAGCTTACAATCGACGAAATCAAGAGCACAATCAGAAAGGCTACTATTGACAACACAATGGTACCTGTAACCTGCGGTTCTTCTTACCGTAACAAGGGTGTTCAGATGCTCCTTGATGCTATCGTTGATTATATGCCTGCTCCGACAGATGTACCTGCTATCAAGGGTGTTGACCCTGAAACAGGCGATGAGGTTGAAAGACCATCATCAGATAAAGAGCCATTCGCAGCTCTCGCATTCAAGATTGCTACTGACCCGTTTGTTGGTAAGCTCTGCTTCTTCAGAGTTTATTCCGGTACAGTTTCTGCCGGCACAACTGTTTACAACTCAGTTAAAGACAACAACGAGCGTCTCGGTCGTATCTTGCAGATGCACGCTAACGACAGAAAAGATATCGACTGCGTATATGCAGGTGACATCGCTGCTGCCGTTGGTCTTAAAAATACAACAACAGGTGATACTCTCTGTGATGAGAAGGCTCCTGTTATCCTTGAGTCTATGGAATTCCCTGATCCTGTAATTCGTGTTGCTATTGAGCCGAAAACAAAAGCAGGTCAGGAAAAGATGGGTATCGCTCTTGCAAAGCTTGCAGAAGAAGATCCTACTTTCAAGGCTTATACAGACGAAGAAACAGGTCAGACAATCATCGCAGGTATGGGTGAGCTTCACCTTGAAATCATTGTTGACCGTCTTCTCCGTGAATTTAAGGTAGAAGCAAACATCGGTGCTCCACAGGTTGCATACAAGGAAACTATCCGCAAGGAAGCTTCTGTTGATGAAAAGTATGCTCGTCAGTCAGGTGGTAAGGGTCAGTACGGTCATGTAAAGATTAATATCTATCCTAACAAGGACAAGGGCTACGAATTCGTTAACAACATTGTCGGCGGTGCTATTCCTAAGGAATACATTCCGGCTGTTGACCAGGGTATTCAGGGCGCAATGCTCAGCGGTGTTGTTGCAGGCTACAATGTAGTTGATGTTAAGGTTGAGCTTTATGATGGTTCTTATCATGAAGTCGACTCATCAGAAATGGCATTTAAGATTGCCGGTTCAATGGCATTCAAGAATGCTATGAAGAAGGCAGATCCTGTACTTCTCGAACCGATCATGAAGGTTACTGTTATCACTCCTGAGGAATACCTCGGCGATGTAATCGGCGACCTTAACTCACGCCGTGGTATGATCCAGAGCATGGAAGCTGACAACGGTGTTCAGAGAGTTATTGCTCATGTTCCGCTTTCAGAGATGTTTGGTTACGCAACAGATATGCGTTCTAAGACTCAGGGTCGTGGTCAGTATGTTATGGAACCTGACACATATGCAGAAGTTCCAAAGAACATTGCTGAAAAGATTATGAGTGAAAGAGCTAAGAAGGACTAATCGTTCCTTTTAATGCACTTTTTTCAAAAATGTATTGATTTTTCTAAAAAAAATTGATACAATATGTTTAAATCTATTGTAAATTCTTTTTACAACAATAAGGAGGAAATTTCCAATGGCAAGAGAAAAATTTGAAAGAAATAAGCCCCATGTTAACATTGGTACAATCGGCCACGTTGACCATGGTAAAACAACACTTACTGCTGCTATCACAAAGGTTCTCAACCTCGAAGGCGACGCTGATTTCGTTGATTACGCTAACATCGATAAGGCTCCTGAAGAGAGAGAGCGTGGTATCACAATTAACACAGCTCACGTTGAGTATGAAACAGACAAGCGTCACTATGCACACGTTGACTGCCCAGGCCATGCTGACTATGTAAAGAACATGATCACTGGTGCTGCTCAGATGGACGGCGCTATCCTCGTTGTATCAGCTGCTGATGGTCCTATGCCACAGACAAGAGAGCATATCCTTCTTTCTCGTCAGGTAGGTGTACCTTACATCGTAGTATTCATGAACAAGACTGACCAGGTTGACGATCCTGAGCTTCTTGAGCTCGTAGAGATGGAGATCCGTGACCTCCTCAACGAGTATGAGTTCCCGGGCGATGATACACCAATCATCAAGGGTTCAGCTTATCTTGCTCTTACAAGCACATCTAAGGATCCTAACGCTCCTGAGTACAAGTGCATCCACGAGCTTATGGACGCTGTTGACGAGTATATTCCAACTCCTGACCGTAAGGCTGACCAGCCATTCCTTATGCCTGTTGAGGATGTATTCACAATCACAGGTCGTGGTACTGTTGCAACTGGTAGAGTTGAAAGAGGTCAGATTAAGACTGGTGAAGAAGTTGAAATCGTTGGTCTTACAGACGAAAAGAGAAAAGTTGTTGTTACAGGTCTTGAAATGTTCAGAAAGACTCTTGACTATGCAGAGGCAGGCGACAACGTAGGTGTTCTTCTCCGTGGTGTTCAGAGAACTGAGATCCAGAGAGGTCAGGTTCTTGCAAAGCCCGGTACAATTCACCCACACACAAAGTTCCGCGGTCAGGTTTATGTACTGACTAAGGACGAAGGCGGTCGTCACACACCGTTCTTTAACAACTATCGCCCGCAGTTCTATTTCAGAACAACAGACGTTACAGGTACAATCTCACTTCCCGAAGGCGTAGAGATGTGCATGCCCGGTGATAACGTTGAAATGGACGTTGAACTTATTACTCCTATCGCTATCGAAGTTGGTCTTCGTTTCGCTATTCGTGAAGGCGGCAGAACAGTAGGTTCAGGCGCAGTTATCGCTATTAACGAATAATTTTATTTCTAAATCAAAGGCTGTTTTGCGTTGCAAGGCAGCCTTTTTTAGAGGAAATTAGTGTTTTTTGTCAGCTTGACCAAAAATCTGACGGTTCGATATGCACGAACGATTAAAACAGTGTTTACTTAATAATTAAGAGTTTTGATATTAATATGAAAATTACATATTGAGGTTAGTACAAAGGAAAGGGAATATTACTATGGATAAAAATAACGGCGCAATCTATGACGCCAGAACGCTCGGTAAGCCCAAAATGATAATTTTGGGTATCCAGCATATGTTCGCAATGTTCGGCGCAACCATACTTGTTCCGATCATTACAGGACTTGATATTTCAACAACATTGCTTATGGCAGGACTCGGAACACTTTTGTTCCACATAATTACAAAATTCAAGGTGCCTGCTTTCTTGGGTTCTTCGTTTGCGTTTCTCGGCGGTTATGCCGCTGTAAAGGCTCTTGCTCCCGAAGAAACCGACCCTAATTTAATGCTTCCGTATGCCTGTCTCGGCGTTGCGGTTGCGGGACTTGTTTATCTTGTCCTTGCCGCTATCATTAAGTGCATCGGAATTGAAAAGGTAATGCGCTTTTTCCCGCCTGTTGTAACAGGCCCAATCATAATTGCTATCGGTTTGGGACTTGCTCCGTCTGCTGTAACCAACTGTACAACAAACTGGTTTCTTGCAATAGTTGCACTTGCCGTTATTGTAATTTTCAATATTTGGGGCAAGGGAATGGCAAAAATCATTCCGATAATTCTCGGACTTCTCATTTCCTACGGTGTAGGACTTATTCTGTATTTTATTGCTGAGGCTAATCCTCAGCTTATAACCGATGTACCGTGGCTCTTTTCGGGAGGTACGAATGAAGCGGGCGAGTTTGTTAAGATATTTGACTTCTCCGAGCTTAACACAATATTTTCAAATATAGCAAGCGGCCATATCTTTGGCACTGAGGGACTTATCGGAATTCCGATTCATTGGGATCAGACAGTATTCGGAGGAATCGACTATACCAACGGTTCGCTAATCGCTTCTGCAATCATAGCCATTGTTCCGATTTCGCTTGCTACTATGATGGAGCATATCGGAGACATCGCTGCTATAAGTTCAACTGTCGGCAAAAACTATATCAGAGATCCCGGACTTCACCGCACACTTACAGGCGACGGACTTGCAACAACAATGGCGTCCTTGTTTGGCGGTCCTGCAAACACAACTTACGGCGAAAACACAGGTGTGCTTGCGCTCACAAGGGTTTATGATCCAAAGGTAATCAGAATTGCGGCTATTTTTGCAGTTTGCATTTCATTCTTTCCCTGCGTTTCGGCAATCATCGGTTCAATACCGAGCTGCATAATCGGCGGAATTTCATTTGTGCTTTACGGTATGATCTCTGCTATAGGTGTAAGAAACGTAGTTGAAAATCACGTTGACTTTACCAAGAGCCGCAACCTTATTGTTGCCGCAGTAATCCTTGTATGTTCACTCGGACTTTCAAGCGATACGGTAAGCTTTGCAATCGGAAGTGCTCAAATCACGCTTTCACCGCTTGCAGTTGCTTCAATCGCAGGTATAGTCCTTAATGCGGTTTTCCCCGGCAAGGATTACAAGTTTAATGCAGACGATTCTGCAAAGCTGAAAAAAGAAGAATAACAGGATAATGATATAATCTAAACGCAAGTGTCCCCCGCCTTTTAGTAGACGGGGGACACTTGTGAGTTTTAGCGGGAGTTATAGTCTTCCGCCGAACCCCTGAGGAGCTAATACTTCTGTGCATTGCTTTCAATCTGTCGCAAGCAATCCTCATTATGCGACATCCGTTTTTTCATACATAAAATCTGTTAAAAAGCAAAAAGGCCGACCAAACGGTCAGCCTAAAAATCAGCTTTTTAAATTAGCATTAAATTAGCAGAAGAAAACGTCCATTTCTTTTTCAACGCCGTCAGCTACGAAGTAAGCCTTGCTTTCTTCGGGTTTAAGATAAACACTGATTTCTTTAGCGTCTTTGCCGTATGTTGCTTTAACATTTTTGATAACTTCGTCAACAGCAACCTGAACGCCGCCGAATTCTACGAAGAAGTTAACTTTAGCTTCAGCAGGTTTATTTTCTACAGCCTTTTTAGCAGGAGCTTTTTTAACAGGAGCCTTTTTAGCAGGGGCTTTCTTTGCAGGAGCCTTTTTCTCAGCAGCCTTAGCAGGTGCAACTTTGGCTGTTTCATTTTCAGCAGCCTTAGCAGGTGCAACTTTGGCTGTTTCATTTTCAGTAGCCTTAGCAACAGGCTTAACTGTTTCTTTTTCAACAGCCTTAGCGGCGGTTTTTTTCGTTGTTGTTTCAGTTTTCTTTGTTGCCATAACAAATCCCTCTTTCAATTTAATATAAATTAATTATAATTTTCTTTGCCAGCGTATTTATTATACATTTAAGGAAAATATTTGTCAATAAATACAAATTATTTTCAGCAATTAATACATATTTACAGAAATTCAAAAAAACCGTTAGTTAATATTAACAATATATTTAATGTGATTTTGTCGAAAATACCATTGCGAGGCGTATTTGTCATTTGTGAATTGTGAAATTGAAAAGATCGGCATAATATGTTAAAATTAACTTTACGGACTTTGCAAAGAAATCAAGGTGACTTTTTTGGTTGAAAACTTTTTAATTATATCTCAGCAGGTGCTCGTACTTTTCATTTTGGTTGCTGTGGGATTTTTATGCGGAAAAAAAGGGCTGATAGATGATGTTGCATCAAAAAAGCTGACCGACATTGTGCTCTATGTCGTTACTCCGTGCGTAATGATTTCGGCTTTCCAGCGTGAATTTTCGGTTGAACTTGTCGGCAAAATAATAATAGCCGCCGTTTGTGCGGCGCTTATCCATGCAGGCTCAATACTTTTGGCAAAGCTGATTTTCCGCGACAAGAATGAAAGCAGAAAAAAGGTACTGAGGTTTTCGGTAATATTTTCAAACTGCGGCTTTGTGTCGCTCCCGCTCCAAAAGGCAATTTTGGGCGACGAGGGCTGGTTTTACGGCTCAATTTTCGTTGCTGTATTCAATATTTTTTTGTGGACATACGGACTTGTTTCAATGAGCGGCGACCGCAGACAGCTTTCAGTAAAAAAGCTTGTTTTTAATCCGGGGATTGTCGGTGTTGCGGTTGCTCTGATACTGTTTTTGTGCAGGATAAATCTTCCCGAAATACTCAGCCTGCCCGTAGATTATCTTACGGCGCTCAATACGCCTTTGCCGATGCTGATTATCGGTTACTATCTTTCAAAGGCTAACTTCAAGGCGGCGTTTACTGACGCCGGAATATATATCGCTATGGGCGTGAGAATGGTATTGATTCCGCTTATAGCATTGGGATTGATGCTGTTGTTCAGGATAGACAGCACTATAATAGTTGCATTCACCATTGCCGGTTCTGCACCGACTGCCGCAACAACCACAATGTTTTCAGCAAAGTACGACCGTGACGTGGAACTGTCGGTAGGCGTCGTTGCCTCAACAACTGTTATTTCATTGGTGACAATGCCGCTTGTTACTGCGCTTGCCCAGACGATTTCAGGATAAGGGAGATTATTATGCCGCGAAGCTCTATGCAAAAGCAGAAACTGCTGTATTTGCAAAAAATTCTGCTTGAAAAAACCGATGAACATCATGCGCTTACTTTAGCCGAGCTAAAAGAGCAGCTTGCCGCATACGGTATTGCCGCCGAAAGAAAAAGCCTTTATGACGACCTTGAAATTCTGGAAAAGTTCGGTATTGACATCTGCAAAATACGTTCAAAGTCCACAAGGTACTATGTCGGAAACAGGAATTTTGAAATTCCCGAGCTTAAACTGCTTGTTGACGCTATACAAAGCTCAAAATTCATAACGCACAAAAAAAGCCTGACGCTTATCAAAAAGCTTGAGGGACTTGTAAGCGAAAATGACGGAAAACAGCTCCAAAGGCAGGTCTATGTAGCAAACCGTATAAAGACGGTCAATGAAAGAATATATTATAACGTAGATAATATACACAATGCTATTTCCGAGAATAAAAAAATTCGCTTTAAATATTTCAAACTTAAGGTGAACTTCGGAACGGAAGAAAAGATAGTAAAGGCTGTACGCAAGAACGGCGCACCGTATGTGGTTTCGCCTTGGGCGTTGTGCTGGGACGATGAAAATTATTACCTCATCGGTTATGACGAGGACGTCGATTTGATAAAGCACTATCGAGTAGATAAAATGGAAGACATAGAGATAATCGACAGCCCGCGCGAGGGCGATGATAAGTTTAAAAGCTTTGACATAGCAAGCTATTCAAAAAGCGTGTTTTCAATGTTCGGCGGAAACGAAACCGAAGTAATGCTGTCGGCGGACAATGACCTTGTGGGAGTTATTGCGGACAGATTCGGCAAGAACGTGTTTATCACCAAAGAGAGCGACGCAACATTTTGTATATCGGTCAATGTTATGCTAAGCCCTCAGTTTTATGCCTGGGTGTTTGGCTTTGGCGGTAAAATGCGTATTTTGTCACCGAAAAACGCCGTTGATGAATTCAAAGCGCAGATAGCGAGTGTGCAGAAAAGCTGTAAGTAAGAAAAGAGCATTATGTTTATTAGCCTTGAGTAAAGCATTTTAATTACAAATTAGGAACGAAACGAAAAAGTATAAAGCTATAATCCGCAATCAGCAACCAAGTGTGTGATGTGGACTATAGCTTTTGATTTTAATTGAACTATAACCTTAGTGGGAATATCCCTCGTCTCTTAGGCGGGAGATGTCGGTTCAAAATTTCAGAGTGAGTAATATTCTTACACCGAAACCACGAGGAGTTAACGTTCCTTTGAACCGGTTTACATCATTATTGTTTGAAGCTTTATTTCTGTTATTTATCGCCGGAACGGGTGATGAGAGCTGCAAGCAGCCCAAAGAATATTGCCGCCGCAATACCTGCCGCGGCGCTTGTCAGTCCGCCTGTTAAAATTCCCAGCGCTCCGTCCGAGTTGAGCGCTCTTTTAACGCCCTCGCTCATAAGGTAGCCGAATCCGCTGATAGGAACAGCCGCACCTTCTCCCGCAAATTCAACAAGAGGCTTGTACACACCCACGGCACCTAAAATTATGCCTGCAACTACAAATCCTGTCAGTATTCTTGCGGGTGTGAGCTTGGTTTTATCAATAAGTATCTGACCGATGACGCATATCAGACCGCCTACCCAGAACGCATTTAAATATTGCATAAAAACACTTCTTTCAAAGTTTTTAGTAATTATCAATAAATATTGTTTTCAAAACTTGTTCAATAATTCCAAATGCAAAAAAATTAATGTGATGAAAGATTGAAAATTTATGTTCTAACACTGATTTTTTTAATATATCTCTACACAAATTCGCATTTTTGTAGTATAATTTATAATGTTGATTTCTACCCGAATGGATACAGAGGTAGAAAACATTGTAATTTTAAGGAGTGAAATCAGGATGGTTGAGGTTACAAACCTTACGAAATGTTACGGCAGTATCAAGGCTGTCGATAACATCAGCTTCACCGTCGAACAAGGTGAGGTGCTGGGCTTTCTCGGACCGAACGGCGCCGGAAAATCCACAACTATGAATATGCTTACGGGCTATATTTCATCAACAGCCGGAACGGTTAAAATCGACGGCTTTGATATTCTTGAGGACCCTAAGCAGGCAAAGCAGAAGATAGGCTATTTGCCGGAGATTCCGCCGCTGTACCTTGATATGCCCGTCAGAAAGTATCTTGAGTTTATGTTTGACCTGAAAAAGGTCAAGCTGCCAAAAAAGGAGCACATCGACGAGGTAATGCGACTTGTCAAGATTTCCGACAAATCGGAACGCATTATCAAAAACCTGTCAAAGGGTTATCGCCAGCGTGTGGGTTTTGCACAGGCACTTTTGGGCAACCCGCCGGTGCTGATACTTGACGAGCCTACCGTAGGTCTTGATCCGAATCAGATAATTGAGATACGCAAGCTGATAAAGAGTTTGGGAAAGAAACACACTGTTATTTTTTCATCTCACGTTCTTTCGGAAATCTCTGCCACTTGCGACAGAATCATTGTGATTTCAGAGGGCAAGATTGTTGCCGACGCAAAAACAAATGAGCTTTCTACGGCTGTTTCGGGCGAACAAAGACTTTCGCTTGTTGTTGAGGGCAACAGCTCCGATGTGATTTCGGCTGTCAAAAAGATACCTGCCGTTGTGCGTGCTTCAAAGGATCGTGATATGTCCGAGAACAGCGCAAAATATATTGTCCGTTATGAAAACGGTACCGATATCCGCAGGGATGTGTTTAACGCAATGGTAAGGATAGGCGCAGTGATACTTGATATGCAGTCGGGTAACGAAACGCTTGAAGACATATTCCTTGAGCTTACAGCTCAAGAACAGAGCAAATTTATTGATAACGGAGGTAAAAACTGATGGGTGCAATATTAAAAAGAGAACTTTCCTCCTATTTTAACTCTGCTACGGCATATGTTGTAATGGCGGTTTACTTTTTCTTTTCGGGACTGTTTTTCTATCTCTACTGCTTTGGCTACAATTCGGCAAGTCTTGCGGGAGTTTACGGAAATATGTTCTATATAATTATGTTCATAATCCCGATAATCACAATGAAAACCTTTGCCGAAGAAAAGCGTCAAAAGACCGATCAGGCACTTTTGACTGCTCCGACAAGCCTTACCGAAATCGTTTTGGGCAAGTTTTTGGGAGCATTTATTCTTTATGCTATTTGCAGCTGCATTTACCTTGTTTATGCGGTTATCATTTCTTTCTTTACCACACCCGAATGGTCGGTAATTCTCTGCACATTTTTAGGCGTTATACTTTTGGGAGCCGCACTCATTGCCATTAATGTGTTTATCTCGGTTTTGACCGAAAGTATGATAATTGCGGCAGTTTTCGGTATGGCCGTAGGTCTTTTGATAAGTATGCTCAGCAGCCTTGCAAGTATGGTTTCGATAAGCTGGATTTCAAGCGTATTGAAGTCTGTAAGCTTTATGGAGTATTACACTAACTTTACTTACGGAATTTTAAGCATTGTTGACGTAGTGTTTTTCCTGAGCGTTACCGCACTGTTTTTGTTTTTCACGGTGCGTGCTCTTGAAAAAAGGCGCTGGAGCTGAGGGAGGTAATGAAAATGAGCCAAGAAAACAGAAATTTGAACACAACCGCTCCCGAAACTCAGGAAACTGCAGCTTCGGCTGCCGATAATAAATCGAAAAAATCTCCGAAAGCCGGCAAACCGAAAAAGAGCGGCGGCTTTAAGGCTTTTATGAAGTCACGCAAAGCAAAGCACGGCTCAATTGCCGTTGTTATTATTGCGGTCGTAATTGCCGTTACCATAGTTTTAAACATAGTCTGCGGATTGCTCGTTGACCGTTTCCCGAATCTCAAGCTTGACCTTACGTCAAACGGAGCGTTTGAATTGCAGAGCGATACCGTTGATTATGTGCAGAACCTTGACGATGATGTTGAAATCCACGTTCTTTCGGCAAGGTCGTCATTTGAAAATAACGGTACATATTTTGTCCAGGCGTCAAATCTTCTTGACAAAATGGAGAGCGAATCAAACGGCAAAATAACGCTGGATTTTGAAGATGTTGCAACAGACCCGAATTTTGCAAACAAATATCCCGACATAAACTGGGACGGGGACGCCAAAAATATTATACTTGTTGTAAGCGGCGATCAATACAGAGCGCTTACGCTTGAGGACTGCTTTGATTACGATTCACAATACTACAGCTATTCAGGATCGTATCAGTTTACCGGAACAAAGGTTGAGCAGGCTGTAGTTACGGCAATTCTCAACGTAACTACCAAAGACAAGATAGTTGTCGATATGATAACGGGCAACGGCGAGCAGGACTACAGCGCAATAAAGAGCCTGCTTGAAAAGAACGCTTATCAGGTGAACGAGGTATCGCTTGCCACAAGCGGCATTGATGACGACGCAGACATCGTGTTCCTGTTTGCACCGTCTGTTGACCTTGACGACAGTGCGTCGGAGAAGCTTTCAACCTGGCTTGACAACGGCGGCAAATACGGAAAGACTATGATATATGTTCCCAGCCCCGAAAAAACAGATACGCCTAATCTTGACGATCTTATGTCAGATTGGGGGATGCAGGTAGACGACGGTTATGTTTTTGAAACAAATCCAAAGTATCTTGTAAGCAACACAAGTCCGTATGCGTTTATCACGGATTATACAGATTATTATCAGGAAAATCTTAAAAATGCCAAAATTCCTGTTCTTACATCAAACGCACACGATATTATAATCAAGGACGAATCAGCCGCTCATGCGCTTTTAACAACCTCGACAAGCGCAGGAGTATGCCCCTATGACGCAGACGACGACTGGAACTATCAGGACGCCATAAAAGGTACTGCGCTCAATATTGCGGCAGAGGGCGTTAAAACGGGCGACAATGACGCAAAATCAAATATGATTGTTTTCGGTTCATATATGATGTTTACCGAAAGCGTAATGTCGATAAACAGCTTCAACAACTCGGCTTATCTTATGAACATCGTAAATACCGTGGTTGACAAATCCGACGCGGCTATTACTATTGAGAGCAAATCACTTGACAGCGGAGAGCTTGGCATAACCGATGTAACGCCCGGAAATATCATTCTTGTGATATTTGTATTTGTTGTTCCTATCGGCATACTTATCACGGGAATTGTAGTATGGCTTCGCAGGAGGAACAGATAATGAAAAAGAACAAAAAAGCACTGATTATCGTCGGCATAGCCGCAGTACTTCTTGTAGGGTTGATGCTTTTGCTCATCTTCCTGCCAAAGGGGGGCTCCGATGACACCGCAACATATGACGAGGGTATCAAAATGGAAACCTCGGTTGACGAAAACGGCGTTCATCAGGTAACGATCGACACCGACGAGAACGGCAACATTGAAAACAACAGCTACGGCACGCTTATGGAATATGTGCCTGCCGATATTTCGGAAATACATCTTGAAAACGACAAGGGAACGATGGATATAACTTCCGAAACTCCGGTTGACAGCGACGGCAAGACCGAGACCACAAAATATACGATAGTGGGCTTTGAGGATTATGCTACGCAGTCGGGAATGCCCGATGAAATTGCAAATTCCGCCGCCTCCATAGAATTCAAAAAGGTTGCAACCCTTGATAAGAGCAGGGCGGGAGAATACGGCTTTGACAGCCCGCGAAGCACCGTTACCGTTACATATAATGACAACACCAAGGCTATCATTACCGTGGGCAACGACGCTCCCCAGTCGGCGGGAACATATATAAGGTTCGGTACGGGCGACGCAATATATCTTGTTGATACCGATACCGTTTCTCCGTTTGACTACGGACTTACCGATCTTATGAGCCTGACGATCAACGATTCCGCCTCGGATTCGGACAAATCTCAGGCAAGCTCTATCACGATTTCAGGTTCGGCATTTTCCGACGATATAGTGCTTGAGCCTAACGACGGCGGCAAAACCTCGGCTTCGTATATCATTAAGGAGCCGGTACAGGGACATGCAAACGAGAGTGAAAGCAGTAAGATTGAGGGCGGAATACGGGGCTTGTATGCCGAAAGCGTAAAAATGGTTGCGCCGTCCGATTCTCAGCTTGCAGACCTCGGACTTGCAGAGCCGTATGCCGAGGTAAGGGCGGTATATTCCGACACTACGGTTGATATTATCAGCTCAGAACCCGACTCCGACGGTAAGGTTTATGTTATGCTCAGCGGCGGAAATGTGGTCTATGTAATGGATTCTTCAAAAGTACCCTGGGTAACAACGAGCTATGAAAAGCTGATAAGTGAGTATGTGCTTTATCCAAAGCTTACCGCACTTTCCGGTTTATCAATAGAATTGGGCGGAGAAACATATGACTTTGAGCTTTCCTCAAAGACCTCAAACACCACCGACGGCAATGGAAACGAAACCTCATCGGTTGAAACCGTTATTGAATATGACGGAAGAGAAATCGCTTCGGAAAAATTCTCGACCTTTTATGACGCTGTTGCGCTGATTGAGCTTGCAGACGCTAAAAGTGACAGTACAAGCGGCGATCCGATAGTTTCAATAACATATACTTATGAATCCGACGATTCTTCCGATACCGTAAAATACTACAAGACAAGCGGCGATCGCTATGCCGCCGAGCTGAACGGTACGATTATCGGTCACGTTCATCAGTCCGCCGTCAACAGACTTTCGGCAGACGTGGAGGAACTTATAAAAAAAGCAGACTAATCATTGAGGAGTGATATTATGGGTATGACAATGTCCCAAAAAATACTTGCGGCTCACGCAGGACTGGACGAGGTAAAGGCAGGACAGCTAATCGAGGCAAAGCTTGATATGGTACTTGGCAATGATGTTACTTCGCCTGTTGCAATCAATGTATTTGAAGAAAACGGTGCCACCGATGTATTTGATAACACGAAGATTGCTATGATAATGGACCACTTTACACCCAACAAGGATATCAAAGCGGCAACACAGGTAAAGCAGACAAGAACCTTTGCCCGAAAATATGATATTAAAAATTATATGGACGTGGGCGAAATGGGAATTGAGCACGCTCTTCTGCCCGAAAAAGGACTTGTAGGTCCGGGTTGTTTGTGCATCGGTGCAGACTCTCATACCTGCACATACGGTGCGCTGGGGGCTTTTTCAACGGGAGTAGGCTCTACCGATATGGCGGCAGGAATGATAAGCGGCAAGGCGTGGTTCAAGGTTCCGTCCGCAATAAAATTCAACCTTATCGGAAAACCGCAGAAGTATGTGAGCGGCAAGGACGTTATTCTTCATATAATCGGTAAAATCGGCGTTGACGGCGCACTTTACAAGTCAATGGAATTTGTCGGCGAGGGACTTAAATATCTCGGAATTGACGACAGACTGACGATTGCCAATATGGCTATTGAAGCAGGCGCCAAAAACGGTATTTTCCCGGTTGACGACATCACCCGCGAATACTGCAACGGCAGATACAAGGGAACTCCCGTTGAATACACAGCCGACGAGGACGCGGTATATGACGAGGAATACACGATTGACCTTTCAGCGCTTCGCCCGACGGTATCATTCCCGCACCTCCCAGAAAACACAAAAACAGTCGATGAGATCGGCGAAAAGGAAGTTAAGATTGACCAGTGCGTTATCGGCTCCTGTACAAACGGCAGAATAACCGACCTAAGAGCCGCCGCAGAGATACTTAAGGGCAAAAAGGTGGCAAAGGGCGTAAGATGTATAATTATTCCCGGAACTCAACAGATATGGCTTGACGCAATGCACGAGGGCTTGTTTGACATATTTGTAAACGCAGGAGCGGTTGTGTCCACTCCGACCTGCGGACCTTGCCTCGGAGGACATATGGGCATACTCGCCGCAGGCGAAAAGGCGATTTCAACAACAAACCGTAACTTTGTAGGCAGAATGGGACACGTTGACAGTGAGGTTTATCTTGCAAGTCCGGCTGTTGCCGCCGCAAGTGCCGTTACGGGCTATATTACAAATCCCGAAAAGCTTTAAGAAAGGTTAGGTATGCAGTATGAATGCAAGAGGAACAGTACATAAATTCGGCGACAATGTCGATACGGACGTAATAATCCCTGCCCGTTATCTTAACACGGCTTCACACAAGGAGCTTGCCGCTCATTGTATGGAGGATATTGACAAGGATTTTGTAAACAAGGTCAAAGAGGGCGATATTATGGTAGCCGAAAAGAATTTTGGCTGCGGCTCGTCCCGTGAACACGCTCCCATAGCTATCAAAACAAGCGGAATTTCCTGCGTGATCGCCTCGACCTTTGCAAGAATTTTCTACCGCAACTCAATCAACATCGGACTTCCGATACTCGAATGTGACGAGGCGGCAAAGGAGATAAAGGACGGCGATACCGTAAGCGTAAACTTTGACACGGGCGTTATAACCGACGAAACCACCGGCAAGACATATAAGGCAGAGCCGTTTCCCGAGTTTATCCAGAATATCATCAAAAAAGGCGGACTTATCAAGTCTATCACAGAGTAATATTTCGGCAGGGCTTTTGCCCTGCCTTTTTGTGTCGGATACATTAGCGCTGCAAATTCTCTGAGATTTTTTGCATTGCATATTAGCTTGTAAAAAAATACTTGAAAAATAGGGGATAATATCGTATAATATCAATAACTGAGTAATATTTTGGCTCAACTATATTTGAAAGGAGAAGTACATATGATTTATTCAAAAGAAGTAGAAAATATGTGTACTGTTGCAAAAGGACCAAAGCACGGTCCCGCACCTATTCCCGAAGAGGGCAAGTGGGTAAAAGCTTATGAGATCAAAGACATTTCCGGTCTTTCACACGGTGTAGGCTGGTGTGCACCTCAGCAGGGTGCCTGCAAGCTCACACTTAACGTAAAGGACGGCGTTGTTCAGGAGGCTTTGGTTGAAACGATCGGCTGTTCGGGTATGACTCACTCGGCTGCTATGGCCGCTGAAATTCTTCCGAACAAAACTCTCCTTGAGTGCCTTAACACCGACCTTGTCTGTGACGCAATCAACACCGCTATGAAGAACATCTTTGAACAGCTCGTTTACGGCAGAAGCCAGACAGCTTTCTCGGAGGGCGGACTTCCTATCGGCGCAGGTATGGAGGATCTCGGAAAGGGACTTCGTTCACAGGTTGGTACAATGTACAGCACAAACGCAAAGGGCGTTCGTTTTATGGAAATGGCAGAGGGCTATGTTCTCAAAACCGCTCTTGACGAAAACGACGAGGTTATCGGCTATCAGTTCGTAAAGCTCGGCAAGATGCTTGAAGATATCCGCCACGGCGTTGAGCCAAATGAAGCATACAAAAATAACATCGGTCAGTACGGTCGCTTTGACGGAGCAGCCAAGTATATTGACCCCCGTGAAGAATAATTCGGTAAGGAGGACGCAATAATGGCAGTACAGTTTGAAAGTATGGAAAGAAGAATGCCTAAAATTGAGAAGTGCCTTGCCGAATACGGTATTGCAGATCTTGAAGAGGCAAGAAAAATTTGTAACGACTTGGGCTTTGACCCCTACGACATCGTAAAGGGCGTTCAGCCTATCGCTTTTGAAAACGCAGGCTGGGCTTATACCCTCGGTTGTGCGGTAGCAGTTAAAAAGGGTGTAAAGACTGCGGCTGAGGCTTCTGAAGCTATCGGTATCGGTCTTGAGGCTTTCTGTATTCCCGGCTCTGTTGCAGAGCAGAGAAGTGTAGGCAGAGGCCACGGCAACCTCGGCGCAATGCTTTTAAGAGATGAAACAAAATGCTTTGCATTTCTTGCAGGTCACGAAAGCTTTGCTGCGGCAGAGGGCGCTATCGGTATTGCCCGTAACGCAAACAAGGCAAGAAAAGAACCGCTCAGAGTTATTCTTAACGGTCTTGGCAAAGATGCCGCTTATATCATTTCAAGAATCAACGGCTTTACATATGTAAAGACTCAGTTTGATTACTTTACCTCAGAACTTAAAATCGTTGAAGAGAGAGCTTTCTCAGACGGCGAAAGAGCAGCAGTTCGCTGCTACGGCGCAGACGATGTTCGCGAGGGCGTAGCAATTATGCAGCACGAAAACGTTGGTGTTTCCATTACAGGTAACTCAACCAACCCGACTCGTTTCCAGCACCTTGTTGCAGGTACATACAAGAAATGGGCTATTGAAAACGGCGTTAAATATTTCTCCGTTGCTTCCGGCGGCGGTACAGGTCGTACCCTTCACCCTGACAATATGGGTGCAGGTCCTGCTTCTTACGGTCTTACAGACTCAATGGGCAGAATGCACGGCGACGCTCAGTTTGCAGGTTCATCTTCGGTTCCTGCTCACGTTGAGATGATGGGTCTTATCGGTATGGGTAACAACCCAATGGTAGGCGCAACAGTTGCTTGTGCGGTTGCAGTTTACGAAGCACTTAAATAATTTTTTGCAATTAAAGCCGAAGCTCCGCTGTATATTCAACGGTGTTTCGGCTTTTTGTTTTAATTAAAGGAGTGGTAAAATGCATTTTAATGACGAATATTTTACTTCGGTTATCAACGCTTTTGAAAAGCTTGACGAGGTTGACTCGGTTGTGCTCGGCGGTTCACGCTCAACGGGCGAGTGTGACGCAAAGTCGGACTATGACATATACGTTTATTGCTCGGGCGATTTGTCGCTTGAACAAAAGGCAAGTGTGCTGAAACCGTTTTGCAGTATGACCGAGATAGGAAACCATTATTGGGAGCTTGAGGATAATTGTGTGCTGAGCAACGGAATATCACTTGATGTCATTTATAGAAGCATTGATAAATTCGAGGGCTACCTTAAATTTGTTGTGGACGAGGGAGTATCGTTTAACGGTTATACCACCTGCTTTTGGCATAATATAATCAACAGTAAGGTTTTGTTTGATAAATCGGGAAAATTCACCGAATTACAGAAAAAATACACCATAGACTATCCGGAAAAGCTGAGGGAAAATATCATTTCCAAAAATCGCAAGCTACTCAGCGGAGTTCTTCCGTCGTACGACAAACAAATCAAAAAGGCGGCGCAAAGAAACGACCTTGTAAGCGTACACCACAGGATAACCGAATTCCTTGCAAGCTATTTTGACATTATTTTTGCGCTCAACAGATTAACTCACCCGGGTGAGAAAAAACTTGTTTCACTTTGCAAAAAAAATTGTAAAATTTTGCCCGAAAATTTTGAAGAAAACATAAATGCTTTGCTTGCTTCGGTCACAAAGGGCAACTCATATGACATTGTCTGCGATATGGTAGCAGAGCTTGATAAGGTGATACAGTAAAATAGTTGCAATATTATGCTAACGGTAACTTATTTAAATAAAAATTTGACCTCTCCTTTTTTGGAGAGGTTTTTGTCATATCAATAAAATTAAATTTTCCGCCCAATAGTCAAGCTTTGTTTCAAATTCAAATTCAAGAATATCGGAGTTTTCATAGGAATGTTCAACTTCCTTTGAGTATTTTTGCATAATCCTTGAAAGACGTTCTTTGTCATATGCTCCGCCGTTCCTGAGCTGTGCTTCTATTCCCAATATGATAATATAGGCGCACACAAGTCTTTGAAACGGAAGCATAACGTCATAGGTGTCTATTGCCTTAAGGTAATAGACGTAGATATAGTAAAGCGCAAGCTTTTCATAATCTTCATCGTATTCCTCGGATACCTTGCAGTCATTGCAGTTATTTGCGGCATCGTCTAACAGATTTCGCCATCTGTCGCTGACGATTTCAAGCCGCTCGTGAAGTTCAAAAATAAATTTACGGTCGGCTTTTTCGGTATTGCTATCCGTTTTTACTTCGGGTATATCCTCAAATGAATAGTTGTCGCTGTCGATAAGATCCTGAACTTCGCTGTTAAACAGAATACATCTTTTTAGTCTGTCTGCAAACGGCTTTGATTTGTCGGACAGTATCCGAACGCTTTGCGCTCTTGCTTTCAGCAAAAATTCCATATATTCCGTGCTGTATTCAACATTTGTTTTGTCAAAATCTTCGGTATAAAAATCTTCGTACGGGTCGCCCTCAAAATTCAGTATCAGCTTTGAAGCAACTGGACAGGCGAACGAGAGCATATGTTCGGTAAACGTGATATAGTCCTGCGTTATTCTCGGAAAATTTTTGCAGGTTTCGCAAAGATGTTCTTCGCCGAGATTTATGTAGATGTCACAAAGCATATCATCGTTCCAAAACGGACACCTGCCGTCCTTCCGTGATATGAAAATTCGGTTGTCGTCATCGCCGTCAACGGTAAGGCTTCTTATCTTATCGCCGAATTCTCCTTTTACGGTGTTGTAAAACTTTTCAGCGTTGTCGTCAAGCTCAACGTCCCAGTCCTTGCAGCAGCTGTCGGGGCATTTGTTGGCTATGCACTTAAAGTCTTTGTAGTATTTAGGATAAATGTGTTTCATTTTATTATGTCCATTCCAATGTCAGAAAAAATTGCTCATATGCGTCGTCCCAGCCGTCTATCTGATTAACCCCGCCGCCGTTCACACTTCTGAGCTTGGCGTCGCTTGCGTTCTGCCCTACGGCAAAAAGCTCGCCGAGCGTGATATTATAGCCGTTTTTCTGACAAAACTCGCAAAAATTTTCTAAAGGGTTACTGTTTTGCTTGGTTTGAATAAGAGCGGCTTTAAGCTGCCCGTCAGATTTTGCGTCGTGCAGGAGCCTGTCAAGCTCCTGTTCTGTCGTGCCGTTCATAATACTACCTCTTTTTTACGCTTGTTCCCAAAACGTCCGATATATCTGAAATTGTGATAAACGCCTTTGAGTCGATTTGCAGAACAATGTCCTTGAGCTTTGAAACCTGAAATCGGTTTATGACAAAGTAAATTGCGGATTTGCTTTCCTGAGAATAATAGCCTTTTACATCAAACTGGGTTATTCCGTGACCGAATTCCTCGGAAACCTTACTGCATATTTCATCGCTTTTGTCGGTGATTATCATTACCGATTTTTCTTTGTCAAAGCCCTCAACAATGAAGTCGATGGTTTTAAGCGCAACCGCATATGCAATGATTGAATAGAGCGGCAGCTCCCAGCTTTGGAAAATGCAGCCTATCACGATATACAGAGCTACGTTAAAAATCATAATAAACGTACCTACGGAAATACCGAGCTTTTTTGCAAATACTACCGCAAGCACTTCAATACCGTCAAGCACTGCGCCGAATCGTATAGTAAGACCGCTTCCGATACCGGAAATAAGTCCGCCGAATATAGCGCACAAAAGAAGGTCGCTGTGTGCTATGGGAGACGCAGTTGTAACATCAACCGGCAGTACATAAGTTATTATATAAGACGCCGCCGAAAAAATCAATACCGTCCAGCCCGAATAAAAGGTAAACAGCAAGCCCTGCTTTTTAAGTCCGAACAGGAACAACGGCAAATTCAGTACGATAAGGAACAGTGAAAATGAAAACTGATCCGGAGTTATCTGCCACAGCAGCATTGAAAGTCCCGAAATTCCGCTGTCATACAGGTTTACCGGGGAAAGAAACATAGTTGCGGCAACTGCATTTATACTTCCGGCAACAAGAAGCCAAAGCATAGTAGAAATTTTGATCTTTTTTAGTTGTTTGATTTTTGATTTGAGTGTGTTTTTCATTTTATCACTTCCCTTTCAAATGATACCTATTAATACAAAAGGCTGTTTCATCGTAATGAAACAGCCGTTGTAACACTAAAAAAATTATTCAATGGAGTTGTCCAAATACTCCATAAGTTCTTCGTCGTCTTTTTTCTGCTTATCTTTTACAATAAAGAAAGCCGTAAGTGCAGCTGAAAGTGTTGCCACGATCGTAATTATGCCGATGAGAAACGCTAAATTTTTATTTTTCATAAAATGACCTCCAAGTGTTAGAATTAATTTGTTATATGCTATATATATTTATATTCTAACATTTTTTATAAAAAAGTCAACACCAAAACAAAAAAAGCAGAGAAATTCTCTGCTTTTAAGGTTAAGCTTAATTAAACTTATGTTAGGCTTTCCGAGATTATGCGGAAGCGTTGAGTCTTTTTGCAAGAGAAGACTTGCTTCTTGCGGCTGTATTCTTGTGCATAATACCCTTTGCTGCTGCCTGGTCAATTTTCTTGATAGCAAGACGAACTGCCTCTGTTTTGTTGTCAGCATTTGTGTCAACTGCGTAGTAAGCTTTCTTGATGGCAGTCTTTAAAGCTGACTTTGTAGCCTTGTTGCGAGCTGTCTTTGTAGCAATAACCTTAACACGCTTTTTTGCAGATTTAATGTTTGGCATTGTCCCACCTCCTTAAAATGTCGGTCATATGAATAATATATTAACACAAAACGCCCTGAAAATCAAGTCTTTTTGAAAAAAATATGCAGAAGCGCACGATTTTTATCAAATTAAACTTTTGGTTTCCATATGTTGTATGGGGCGCAGATGTTATGTCTATATGCAGATTTAATCTTCATCGGTTTCATTGCTTTCGGCAGCTTCGGCATCGGACTGTTTGCGTCTTTTCTTTTTGCTGAGGTAAAACATAAACACAACTATAGCAAGAAAGGCTAAAGAAATGCACTTGAAAACTATTCCGAGGGTGCCCTCAAACATCGGAATTCCGCCGAATGAGTTGAGCGCGTACCACACGGTCATAAAGACAAAAAACGCCGACAGCACAAAAGCATATACGCCCTGTCTTGTGCCTATAATAAACGTCAGTACGGCAAGTATTCCCCAGACGAACACATAAGCATACTGTAAGTATTCGTTCATAACATCATTCCTTTCGGGTGTAACTGCATCTGCACTTAGATTATAAAGTTTAACACCTTTTGTTGTCAAGCAAAAGTGAACAAAATGTGAAACTTTTGCAAAAACGGAATTTTTTTCAAAAATGTCTTGACTTTTACTGACTTTGGTATTATATTAAGGGTAAAGTAATTAGCACTCTAACATTGAGAGTGCTAATTACATCAAAATCCGACTCGAAAACAGAGGTGAGCGGTTTGGAGCTGACTGCGAGAAAAGAAAATATCCTGTCGGCAATCGTTCAAAGCTATGTCACCACGGGTGAGCCTGTCGGTTCAAAAAATCTGATATCCCAGGCAGGATTGAATGTTTCTTCGGCAACTGTCCGAAATGAGATGGCCGATCTTGAAAGCAAGGGTTATCTTGTTCAGCCTCATACCTCGGCAGGGCGTGTGCCTACTCAGCAGGGTTACAGGTATTATGTGGATCATCTGATGAAGATTACGCCTGTATCGCAGAGCGGACGAAACTATATCGGCGAAACGCTCGGCAAAAGTGCCGAGTCGCCCGAAAGCATACTTCAATCTGCCGCCGATTTGCTGACAAATCTGACAGATTTTGTGGCGTTTGCGACAACTCCCGACGGCGAGGACAGCAGGATACGCAGAATAAGCTTTGTGCAGACCGGTGCACACGCCGCAATGGCGGTGGTTATGGCGTCAAACGGACTCATAAAAACACGGCTGTTCAGGTGTGAATTTATGATAACGCCGGAAATCCTCGGAGTGTTTGATAAGGCGCTCAACGAAACCTTTGCGGGAATAAAGCTTTCGTCAATAAACAAGCCGTTCATTCAGACGGTTGCGGCAAGATTCGGCGAACTGTCGCTGTTTATGCCAAATGTGCTTACGGCGATAATGGAGGCTGCAAGGCTTGCCAAGGACGTAAGCGTTTATCACAGCGGTTATAACAAGCTGATGCTTGTGCCTGACGAAAATTTTATTGCGGTGCGCAGGATAACAGAATTCTTGAACAACGAACACGACCTTGCAAATATGCTTGAGGCTTTGCCTCCGGCAACAGCAGTCACTATCGGCAGGGAAAACAGCAGGGTTGAGCTCAGCTCAAGCTCCGTTGTTTCGTCAAGATACTTTGCAGGCTCGGACCAGTCGGGAGTTTTGGCGGTTATCGGACCTGTTGCGATGAATTACGGCAGGGTGACGGCAATTCTTGAATGTATTACCGAAAACGTGGAAACGCTTATCGGTGAGCTTGTTGAAATATGATCAAAGGAGGATAAAGATGCCAAAGAAAAATAAGGAAAAGGCAAAGGCGGCTGAACAGGAACCGGAAATCAAGGAAACAGAAGCCGAGCCGAAGGATAATAACGAAGAAAAGGCGGAAAGCAAGACTGATAAAAAAGACGAAAAGATAACTTCCCTTGAGGAAGAGCTTAAATCTCAAAAGGATAAATATATGAGGCTTGCCGCAGAATATGACAACTACCGCAAGCGCACGGCAAACGAAAAGCTTTCATTGTATGATGACGCAACCGCAAAGGCGGTTACGGAGCTTTTACCGGTTGCCGACAGCGTAAGAATGGCGCTTGAAAATCTAAAGGATGCAGACCCCGAAATAATCAAGGGCGTTGAGCTTATTTCAAATCAGCTTGAAAAGTCTTTTGAAAAGCTGAAAATAGAAAGCTACGGCAGGATAGGCGACAGCTTTGACCCGAATATTCACAACGCTATTTCAAAGATTGACAATGACGAGCTTGATAAAAACACCGTTTCACAGGTGTTCCAAACAGGCTATAAAATCGGCGACAAGATTGTGCGCCACGCTATGGTGCAGGTTGCCAACTGCGACTGATAAACGCACGGCAAACATTGCTTAAATCGGGACTGATTAAATATTAAATCAATACGTCCCTCATAAAAACGCTTGTAATACAAAATAAATATAAAACATTTCATTGGAGGAATTCATTATGGCTAAAACAATAGGTATAGATTTAGGTACAACAAACTCCTGCGTAGCAGTTATTGAGGGCGGCGAACCCGTCGTTATCGCAAACGCCGAGGGTGCAAGAACAACTCCGTCCGTTGTTGCATTTTCAAAGGACGGCGAAAGAATGGTAGGTCAGGTTGCAAAACGCCAGGCTATCACAAACCCCGAAAGAACGGTTTCTTCTATCAAAAGAGAAATGGGTACTTCTCACAAGGTAACAATAGACGGCAAGAGCTACACACCTCAGGAAATCTCGGCAATGATTCTGCAAAAGTTAAAGGCAGACGCTGAGGCTTACCTCGGCGAAACCGTAACTCAGGCTGTTATCACCGTTCCCGCTTACTTTACTGACGCTCAGCGTCAGGCAACAAAGGACGCAGGAAAGATTGCGGGACTTGATGTAAAGAGAATCATCAACGAGCCGACCGCAGCAGCTCTTTCATACGGCGTTGATAAAGAAAACGACCAAAAGGTTATGGTTTATGACCTTGGCGGCGGTACGTTCGATGTATCTATCATCGAAATGGGCGACGGCGTTCAGGAGGTTCTTGCAACAGCAGGTAACAACAGACTGGGCGGCGACGACTTTGATAAGAGAATCATTGATTGGATGGTTTCTTCATTTAAAACAGAAACAGGCATTGACCTTTCATCAGATAAAATGGCAATGCAGAGATTAAAGGAAGCTGCCGAAAAAGCTAAGATCGAGCTTTCGGGCGTTACAACTTCTTCAATCAATCTGCCGTTTATTACAGCAGACCAGACAGGACCTAAGCACCTTGACTTAACTCTTACAAGAGCAAAGTTTGACGAGCTTACCTCTGACCTTGTAGAAGCAACAATGGGACCTGTTCGTTCCGCACTTTCGGATTCGGGACTTCAGATAAGCCAGATTGACAAGGTTCTTATGGTCGGCGGTTCTTCAAGAATTCCCGCTGTTCAGGACGCAGTTAAAAAACTCATCGGCAAAGAACCTTTCAAGGGTATCAACCCAGATGAATGTGTTGCAATAGGTGCGGCAATTCAGGCAGGCGTACTCGGCGGCGAAGTTGACGGACTTCTTCTTCTTGACGTTACTCCGCTTTCACTTGGTGTTGAAACAATGGGCGGCGTAATGACAAAGATTATTGACAGAAACACAACAATTCCTACAAAGAAGAGCCAGATCTTCTCAACTGCTGCGGATAACCAAACTCAGGTTGAAATCAACGTACTTCAGGGTGAGCGTGAATTCGCCCGCGACAATAAACAGCTCGGTTTGTTTGCACTTACGGGAATTGCTCCTGCAATGCGCGGAGTTCCGCAGATTGAAGTAACATTTGATATTGACGCAAACGGTATCGTAAACGTATCCGCAAAGGATTTGGGTACAGGCAAAGAGCAGAAGATTACAATTTCTTCTTCAACAAATATGAGCAAAGAGGACATCGACAAGGCTGTTAAGGACGCAGAACAGTATGCTGCAGAGGATAAGAAACGCCGTGAAGAGGTTGACGCAAAGAACGAGGCAGAAAACCTTGTTTATCAGGCAGAAAAGCTTGTAAGCGACAGCGGCGACAAGCTTGCAGACGATGATAAAAACACAATTAACACCAAGGTTTCTGCACTCAAAGAGGCAATTTCCAAGAATGATGCAGAGCTTATGAAGACCGCAAAGGACGATTTGCAGAAATCATTGTATGATATTTCCGCAAAACTTTATCAGCAGGCAGCTCCGCAGGGCAATCCTCAGCCGGGCGCACCCGATATGGGAGGCGCACAGCCAAACAACAGCGGCGATCCTAATGTGTATGACGCAGATTTTAAGGACGTTGACGATAATAACAAATAACATCAAAGGCATTTTAAGGAGCCGTTCAGGCGGCTCCTTTTCCTGCTGTTTGGAATTTTGAACATATTTAAACACATAAACATACTGCAACACATTGCAAAGAGAGAGTGTGACTATGGCAGATAAAAGAGATTATTACGAGGTGCTTGGCGTTCAGAAGGGCGCAAGTGACGATGAGATAAAAAAAGCATACAGAACTCAGGCAAAAAAATATCACCCCGACCTTCATCCGGGAGATAAGAGCTGTGAGGAAAAGTTCAAGGAAGTAAACGAGGCCTATGAGGTGCTTTCCGATAAGGATAAAAAGGCACGCTATGACCAATTCGGTCACGCAGGTGTTGATCCTAACTTCGGAGCAGGCGCAGGCGGCGGAAGTCCGTTTGGACAGGGAATTGACCTTGACGATATATTTTCGAGCTTTTTCGGCGGCTTTGGCGGAAGGCGTTCAAACAATCCGAACGCTCCTATGCGGGGCAGTGACGTTGAAGCAAGCATATCCATATCGTTTGAGGAGGCGGCAAAGGGCTGTAAAAAGACCGTAAGCTACAATGCGGTAGTGACCTGCGGCGACTGTCACGGAACAGGTGCTCAGGCAGGCTCTCACCCAAAGACCTGCTCGGCGTGCGGCGGCTCGGGCAGGGTGACGATAAATCAGCGTACGCCGTTTGGCGTTGTGCAGACGCAGCGTACCTGCGACGCCTGTCACGGAAAGGGAAAGATAATTGATAATCCCTGCCGTAAATGCGGCGGTTCGGGCAGACAGAGAAAAAACAGAACGGTTGACGTTTCCATTCCCGCAGGTATCAAGGATAAACAGATCCTCAACGTGAGCGGTCACGGCAACGCAGGCTACAACAACGGTCAGCCGGGTGATTTGCACGTTTATGTAAACGTACGCAGTCATGATGTTTTTGAACGCAGAGGCGACGACGTTTGGTGCGACCTTCCGATAACCTTTGCTCAGGCTTCCTTGGGAGCGGACGTTGTAGTTCCCACGCTTGACGGTAAGGTAACATATTCGGTACACGAGGGCACTCAGCCCGGAGATATTTTTAAGCTCAAGGGCAAGGGTATTCAGCATCTCGGCGGACGCGGCAGAGGCGACCAGTATGTCAGAATGACGGTAGAAATTCCAAAAAATCTGAGTTCAAAGCAAAAGGAGCTTATCCGTCAGTTTGACAGTACAACTACGGACAAAAACTATGCGCGCCGCAAGACGTTTTTTGAAAAGCTGAAAAGATTATTTAACGATTAATACAGGTACAGATTATGAATCATTGGACTGAAATAAAAATTTCCGTAAACTCAAAGGACGTTGACAGGGCGGGCGACATTGCAAATGTTGTTGTACCCTACGGCATATATATTGAGGATTATTCAAGCCTTGAACAAGAGGTTGAGGATATAGCGCATATTGACCTTATTGACGAAGACCTGCTGAAAAAAGACAGGTCAAAGGCGTTTGTGCATATATATCTTGAACCCGACGTTTCTCCGTCCGAGGCTGTGGCGTTCCTTTCCGAACGCTACAATGCCGAGAATATCAAACATAACATTGAACTTCTCGACTGCGCCGAGGAGGATTGGCGCAACAACTGGAAAAAGTATTTTAAGCCTATCCCCGTCGGCAAAAACCTGCTCATTCGTCCAAGCTGGTATCAAGATTACGACGCAGGGAACAGGGTGGTTTTGAACATTGATCCCGGCCTTGCTTTCGGCACGGGTGGTCACGAAACCACAAAGCTGTGCCTGGAAATGTGCGAAAAGTATATGAAACAAGACGACAGCGTGCTTGACGTGGGCTGCGGAAGCGGAATTTTGGGAATTGCTGCGCTTTTGCTCGGAGCAAAAAAGGCAGTCGGTGTTGATATTGACGAAACCGCCGTACGCACCGCAGGAGAAAACGCCGAGCTTAACGGTGTAGGCGACCGCTTTACGGCGATTTGCGGCAGCTTTACCGATAAGGTGCAGGGCAAATACGACATAGTGCTTGCAAATATCGTTGCAGACGCAATTATGTTTTTGTCAAAGGGCGTAAAGGACTTTATGAAGGACGACGCCGTTTATATAATGAGCGGTATAATTGATACAAGAGGCGAGGAAGTAAAGAATTCGGTCGGCAAGTATTTTGACATAATTGAAGAACACCGTGACGGCGGTTGGGTTTGCCTTGCAGCAAAAATCAAGTCTTGATATTTTAAAGCTTTTGTGTTATTGTATTATTAAATAAAAATTGTTTGGAGGTTTTGTAATTGAAAAAACCGGATAAAAAGGAAATGCTAAACTTGTTTTTCTCTGCATTTCTGATTATTGCATTCATAGTGTGCGCACATTTCTTTAACGACTTTGCAAAAACTCTTCCGACTGTTATCGGCTCAATAGTATCGGTAGTTATCTACGCAGTGTTCGGACTTTTGCTTTTTTACGCTACAAGAGTCGGAGACGGAAAAGCAGTAAAGCGTTTTTCGCCTGTTACACTCATAGTGCTTGTTATTCCGACATTATACATAATTGTTGCAGCCGTTGCGTCCGGAATGCCGCTGCACGACGTTTTTGCGGATTCAACAGGCGGATTGAGTGCCATTGCAATTCTTGCGGCGGTCGCATTCGGCTACGGCGTTCCGTATACCTTTCTCAGCGGATATGAAACCGCCGAGGAGGTTGAGGTTATGATTGATGACCCAAAACCGTTCGACGGCGGAATTGAAGCAGATTTGCTTTCCGAGACAGAGGAACAGACAGAATCGCAGGACGGGGCTGAAGCTTCGGATACTACTGCAGAAAATGTTGAACAGCCCTCGGACGATAACTGATTTCGATAACTGAAAATCTAAGCCGATCTGTACATACAGGTCGGCTTTTTTATTGCTTTCAGTCTTGACAAAAAACGTTTGCTGTTTTATTATTTCATTAAGGATATGTGTTCGTATTGATATATAAATCTGAGCAAGGCTTGCGACAGACTGCAAACAGTGCAAAAAAGTTTTACTTGCTCTCAGAGGTTCAGCGGGAGATTATAATTCCCGATGAAATCCTGAAACGGCACCTGCTTAAAAGGCGGGAGACATCTGCACTTGGATTATTATTCGGCAGTTAATCAGGCGTTTATGTATTTTACTGTGAACTGCGGAATATTAGTATTATGAAAGGAATTTTGCTATGGATAGGAATAAAGACTTTCAGAATGATGACCTTGACAGCATCAGCGGTAAAAAGGATTATGATATTGATAATTTTGACGTTGACGGTGAATCAGGCAGGGACGAATACTTTATGAATCACTCGGACATAAATAATGATGCAGACAGTGAGTCTGACGATTACGGAGATGATTTTGATTCTCAGACGGGAGAAAACAATAACGCCGATCAAAATGATGATTACTATGATATGGACTATGACGAATATGGCGGCTATTCGGATACAAAGAAGGGTTCGGGTCATAATGCTTATTCATCAAAGGGGAATTCAAAAAATAAAAACTCCAAAAAGAAAAAAAGCAACAAAAACAAAATTGCCGCAATATCATTTGTTTCTCTTGCGGTCGTATGTATAATAATTGCGGTTGTACTTGTGCTTACTCAGTGTACAGGTACATCGGACGGCAACAAGGCAACAACGTCGGCATCGACAAAGGCGAGTACGGCAGTTACAACAACCGTTCAGACAACTCCGCCCAAACAGACGGAAGCTCCGACTCAGGCTCCCACAGAGAGGCCGACCGATCCGCCTACTCAGCCAGCCACCGAACAGGTCGTAACGGACGCTCCGACCGAGCCGCCTACTCAGGCTCCCACTCAGCAGCCGCAGACAGAGGCTGCTACAGAGGAAACTCCCGAAACGACGGTTGTCGAATAATTAAAGTATTGAAAAGAGGAATTGACAGAAATGGGTTGTGACCACGATTGTTCAAATTGCAGTTCAGACTGCAAAGACAGAACCCCGGAAGATATGCACGAAAAATTGAATCAATACAGCTCCGTAAAAAAGGTAATCGGCGTTGTATCCGGCAAAGGCGGCGTAGGCAAAAGTCTTGTTACTTCAATGCTTGCGGTTACATTTAACAGAATGGGCAAAAGCGTTGCAGTGCTTGACGCCGACATTACAGGTCCGTCTATCCCAAAGGCGTTCGGTATATATCAGCGCTGTATGGGCAGCGAACTCGGAATTCTTCCTGCGGTTACCGAAACGGGAATAAAGCTGATGTCGATAAACCTTTTGCTGAAAAACGAAACCGACCCCGTTGTATGGCGTTCGCCTATGATAACAGGTACGGTAAAGCAGTTTTGGACCGATGTGGTATGGGAGGACGTTGACTATATGTTCGTTGATATGCCTCCCGGAACGGGTGACGTTCCGCTTACGGTATTCCAAAGTCTGCCGCTTGACGGAATAATCGTCGTTGCTTCGCCTCAGGAGCTTGTTTCAATGATCGTTGAAAAGGCTGTGAGAATGGCAGAAATGATGAAGGTTCCCGTCTTGGGGCTTGTTGAAAATATGAGCTATTTTGTCTGTCCCGACTGCGGAAAGAAGCTTTCTGTGTTCGGCGAAAGTCACATAGACAAAATTGCCGAACGCTACAACACAAGGGTGCTTGCAAGGCTTCCGATAGATCCCGATCTTGCCAAAAATGTTGATAACGGCAAGGCAGAGGCATTTGAGGGCGGTTACCTTGACGAGGCAGCCGAAGAAATTGAAAAAATACTCAGCTGATTTAACAAAAAAATACCTCCCTGTGACAAGGGGCGTAAGCAAAAGGAGGATACATAATGAAATGTTATAATTGCGGAGAGGATTTTGAAGGCAAATTCTGTCCTAACTGCGGAACACCGGCATCCGCCCAACCGACACAACAGGAGCAGCCTGCCCAACCTGAACCATCGGCACAGCCTGTTCAACAGGAACCGTTGGCTCAGCCGGAACAACCGATTCAGACAGAGCAGCCGTTCCAGTCCGAACAATATGCAGGACAGCCATATCAGAATAACTGCGAACAACAGGTTGCCGGTCAGCCAAACCAAGGTTATCAAAACCAACAATTTACAAATCAGCCAAACCCCGGATACACGGGTCAGCAATTTACAAATCAACCAAACCAAGGCTATAACGGTCAGCAATTTACAAATCAACCGACAAACGGTGTTGCACCAAACGGCAAAAAGCCTATGAGCACAGGCAAAGTACTGGGACTTGTTTTCGGCATAGTCGGCGGAGTGTTGGTTCTGCTTGCTATTTTGTTTATAGTTATCTTTTCGGCCGCCTGCAATAAATTGAAACAGAATGACACTGTTAACAGAGCCGTTTCAGCCCTTGGAAGCAGCATTGATAAATATGAAAGCATATTCAAGGACGATTTCAGAAGTTATATTAATGATTATTCAAGCATATTCTATTCAGACCAAGATGAATTTGACGCTGCCTCGGGATTATATTACAAAAGAACCGCTGACGGAATTGTGATTGAGGGTTATGAATATGAATACGATTACACAGCTTCGGCAGTAAAGGAAAGAGTCAATATTAACATTCCGGAACAAATTGACGGAACAGACGTTGTTAGAATTGCAGAAATGTATTTTTATATTCCGGACCACTACGATACATATGTTACCGTTACGATTCCCGGCACAGTTGAGAGAATAGACGATTATTCTTTTGCGTTTTCCTCAAAATTAAACGAGGTTATTATTGAGGACGGCGTGGAAGAAATCGGCGAAAATGCATTTTTTGACAACAAAAATCTTATGAAAGTTTATGTTCCCGCTTCTGTAACCGAAATGGATGACTGCGGACTCGGCATCTGTTATGATTCTGATGATATGATCGACGAGATTACCGTGAAAAACTTTGTAATGACAGGAGAAAAGGGTTCCGCCGCAGAAAGGTACTGCAAGGAAAACAAACTTACATTTGAAGTCAGATAAAGAATTTTATGTATATTATTAGGGCTGTCGCAGTGATTGCGGCAGCCCATTTTTATTGACGTGTTTTATTGTCAGAAGTTGATAACGCCGAGATGTTCAAGCAGTATTTTTATACCCATCAGAACAAGTACAATTCCGCCTGCAAGCTCAGCCTTGGATTTGAATTTTGCACCGAAAACGTTGCCAACCTTAATTCCGATTACCGAAAGAACAAATGTTGTTGTACCGATGATTGCGATTGCGGGAACTATCTGAACGTCCAAAAACGCAAATGTAACGCCGACCGCAAGTGCGTCGATGCTTGTTGCCACGGCAAGAAGCAGCATGGATTTGACCGAAAACGAATCGTTTACTTCATCGGATTTATCAAAGGATTCCTTTATCATATTTGCGCCGATAAGCACAAGCAGACCAAAGGCTATCCAGTGGTCAACGCTTGTTATGAGCCATTCAAACTGCTTGCCCAAAAGATAGCCCAAAAGCGGCATAAGCGCCTGAAAACCGCCGAAGTATACCCCCACAAGCAGCATATGCTTTGGCTTTAGCTTTTGCACCGAAAGACCTTTGCAGATTGATACCGCAAAGGCGTCCATAGAAAGTCCGACCGCAATTATAAAAAGTTCTAATATGTTCATAAGCTCCTCCTGATTAAACCGTTATACAAAAACAAACTGAACAAGCAGCATATATAATATTACTCCGCCGAAAACGCTCAGCAGTGTGTTTCGCCGCCAAACGTGGATTCCGACCGAAAAAGCTGCCGCAATAAGCTCCGGAATACCGTAAGGAGCGGCAAACACATTGACTCCCTTGAAACAATAGACGACTAACATTCCGATTAATGCATATGGCAGAACCGTACCTAAATATGTTACTACTTTGGGTCTTTTGCGGCCCTCGGGAAATAAAATGAACGGTGAAAATCTCAAAAACGCAGTGACAACCGCCATAACAAGCACGATGAGCAGGGAATGTATGTTATCAATCATTATCCGTCACCTCTGTTTCTGCGGCACTGTCGGGGCCCTGAGTTTTGCTGTCGGTTTTTTCAAGGCGTTTTCTGAATATCACAAGCTCAACGGCAATAAGCACCATTGACGGAATGATAAAATACTGCGAACCGAAAACAAAAAGACATACGGCAGTTGTGACTATTCCCAATATTGCGGGCAGGTGCTGTTTTTGGTCGAGCCATTGTTCAACAAAAATAACTATGAACAGCGCAGTCATTGCAAAGTCGATTCCCGTACTGTCAAACGGTATTACCATTCCCGCTATTGCACCCACGGTACAGCCGATTATCCAGTATATCTGGTCGAGCAGGGTGAGAAAGAAATAATATTTGCCCGAATTTATTGTTTCGTCAAGCTGTGCCGAGCATACGATTGAATATGTTTCGTCCGTAAGCCCGAATATTAGGTACGGCTTAATTTTGCCTGTGTTTTTGTATTTGTCAAGAAGTGAAAATCCGTAAAAAAAGTGGCGTGCGTTGATTATGAGCGTCATAAACGCCGTTGTCAGAAGTGATGCGCCGCCGCTGAGCAAATCTACCGCCGCATACTGACCTGCGCCCGCATAGATAGTAATGCTCATAAGTATTGCCCACCAAAAGCTGTAGCCTTTGCTTTGCAGCAGAACGCCAAATCCTATTCCGAGCGCAAGATAACCTGCCATTATGGGCAGGCTGTCTTTGAACGCTTTTTTAAAAGTCCGTTTTGTCATAACTGTTCCTCTAATATTTAAAGCTCTTTGTATTCAGAATTTTAAAATGATTTTTGTTGAAGTCGATGATTTTTTCCTGTTTCAACTCGCTTAGCGACCGTGAAAGCGAGGCGCGGTCCACAGCAAGATAGTTTGCAAGCTCTTCTCTTGAAAACGGGAGAATTAGGTCATATGAATGTTCCTTTTCGCAGGATATTCTCAAAAAGCTGAGAATTTTGTCCTTGATTGTTCGCTGTGAAAGGCAGGCGATGTGTTCGGATATGTCAATGAATATCTGCCTTTCTGCGGCGAGCATATTTACAAGAATTTTATGTTGAATCACAGCAAGTCTTTCGTCGGTTATAAAAAGCTTTTCGGGGTTTATCAGCATTGCTTCGGCATCTGATTTGGCATATATCTCAATGACCGAATTGTAGTAGTCAAACATTGTATAGATGGTTCCGCCCGTTTCTCCGCTTTGCAGATATTTAAGCACCGTGCGGTTTCCGCCGTAGTCAATACTGTATATACAAAGCCTGCCGGTGAGAGATAGGCAAATCATATGCTGTATATTGCCCGTGATACGGTAGGTTTGTCCCTCGGTAAGCGTCATATGTATCGGTTTGGCAAACTGAATAAACATAAAGATTTCTTCTTCGCTCAGTCCCGATAACAATATATTGTTTTGAAGTATGCTGCTGTGTCTGTCGTCAAATTCGTTAAAAAACTTTCTCATTATGTTCCTCTTGTCCGAAGATTATGTTAGCGTAAACTATTATAACACTGTTTTTTGCAAATGCAACAGTTTTGTTGTCATCATTTTTATTTAGTACAAATTCTGCAATTTGATGAATTTGGCGAAATATAGTCGAATTTCACAAAAACGACACTGTTTTATTTAATATAATGCCATATTGGTTATATTCTCAAAATGTAGTATAATAAATTAATATGTATAAAATATTGAAGAAACGGCGTTATACTCCTTGTAAACAAAGCAGGGCGTTGCTTCAATTTAAATACAGCTTCAAATTTGGTTGGAGGGAAATTATGAGACTGCATGGTATCAAAGTGCCGCACAAAAAGAACACGGCTGAGTGCGTGTCGGTGCGCCTGCCTGTTCCCGAAACGGTAACGATTCCGATGGCTATGCACATCGGACGCCCTGCTTCGGTTTTGGTAAAACGGGGCGACAGCGTAAAGGTCGGTCAGCTTATCGGCGAGGCGGACGGATTTATATCTGCTCCCGTTCATTCGAGCGTGTCGGGTACAGTGAAAAAAATTGACGAAAGAACAGCGTCGGACGGCTCAAAAATAACCGCTGTTGTTGTGGAAACCGACGGACTTCAGGAAATCAGCGAGGAGGTCAAAAAGCCCGAGGTTAATGACTTTGACAGCTTTATAAGTGCGGTAAAGAAAAGCGGAATCGTCGGACTCGGCGGCGCAGGCTTTCCGACGTTTGTAAAGCTGGGCGTAAAGGAGCTTTCAAAGGTAGACGAAATAGTTATCAATTCAGCTGAGTGCGAGCCCTACATAACTTCCGATACAAGGACTATGCTTGAAAAAACGGAGTATATTTCAAAAGGCATTGACGCACTGCAAAAATATATGCAGGCAAAGCGAATTATTATCGGTATTGAAAACAACAAAAAGGAATGTACCGAAAAGATGCAAAAACTTGCCGCAGAAAAAACAGGCGTTGAGGTGTGCGTCCTGCCGTCTGTTTATCCGCAGGGCGGCGAAAAGGTGTTGGTGTACAACACTACCAAAAAAATCGTTCCTCAGGGCGGACTTCCGCTTGATGTGGGCGTTATCGTAATAAACTGCACCACGCTTTCGGAAATAGCAAAGTACCTTGAAACAGGTATGCCGCTTGTTGAAAAGTGCGTAACCGTTGACGGCTCTGCGGTAAAAGAGCCGAAAAACGTTATTGCCCCTATAGGAACTCCGCTTTCGGCACTGCTTGAATTTTGTTCGGGCTTTAAATCCGAACCTGCAAAGGTGCTTTATGGCGGACCGATGATGGGCATAGCCGTTCCGTCGCTTGACGAACCTGTACTGAAAAACACAAACGCAGTTATCGCTATGGACGCAAACGAGGCAAAGCCTCCAAAAACAACCCCTTGCATAAACTGCGGAAGCTGTATAATGCATTGTCCGCTGAGGCTTGACCCCAGAGAGATTGCAAGGGCTTATAAACGTGACTCGGCTGAGGATCTTAAAGTACTTTGTGTTGACATCTGTATGGAGTGCGGCTGCTGTGCTTATGTCTGTCCGGCAAAAAGACCGCTTGTGCAAACCAACAAGCTTGCAAAAGCAAAACTGCGTGAATATCTGAATGCAAAAAAGGCAGAAGAGGAGGGCGAAAAATGAAAAAACTCATTATGACGGTATCGCCGCATTTTTTCTCAAAGACGACCACTCAGAGAATTATGCTTGACGTAATAATAGCCCTTTTTCCTGCCGTAATAGCCTCGGTAATCAATTTCGGTTTAAGAAGCCTGCTGGTTATTGGCGTATGTGTTGCGGTATGTGTTTTGTCCGAATGGATTTTTGAAAAGATATGCAAAAAAGAAAGCACAATATCGGACTTGTCGGCAGTGGTAACGGGAATATTGCTTGCGTTTAATCTTCCCGTATCAATACCGCTTTGGCAGGCGGTTGTAGGCTGTCTTGTTGCAATAGTAATTGTAAAACAGCTTTTCGGTGGAATAGGTCAGAACTTTGCAAACCCTGCAATAGCCGCAAGAATCGTAATGCTTACGGCGTTTTCCGGAAGTATGACAACCTGGACATTTCCCGATGCGGTTACGGGAGCAACTCCGCTTGCGCTCATCTCAAAGGGCGAGCTTGGTTCCTTGCCGTCCTACATTGATATGTTTTTGGGACGTCACGGCGGCTGTTTGGGAGAAACCTGTATTCTTGCTCTGCTTTTGGGCGGTATTTATCTGTTGTTCAGACGTGTAATAAGCTGGCATACGCCCGTTGCGTTTATCGGTACGGTAGCTGTAATGTCGCTTTTGTGCGGCTATGACGTGCTGTATCAGCTTATGGGCGGCGGCCTTGTCCTCGGTGCTTTCTTTATGGCTACCGACTATGCCACAACACCTGCCACAAAATGGGGCAAGATAATTTTCGGCGTTGGATGCGGACTTATAACCGTGCTTATCAGATTTTGGGGTAACTTTCCCGAAGGCGTATCGTTCTCAATATTGCTTATGAATATTCTCACCCCGTATATCTCAAAGCTGACAAGGCAAAAGCCTTTGACAGGGGGTGTCGGTAAATGAAAAAATCAGGTACGGCAAATGAAATCATAAAGCCTATTGCGGTGCTCACCTGCATTTGTCTTGTTGTAACGGCGCTGTTGGCGTATGTAAATCTTGTAACCGCCCCGATAATCAGTGAATCGGAAAAAAAATCTGCGGCTCAGGCACGGACAGAGGTGCTGAGCGAAGCTGACGATTTTGAGCAGCTTGATACGGAGCTTCCCGAGGGCGTAACCGAAGCCTACAAAGCAACAAACGGCGAAGGGTATGTGTTTATGCTTACAACAAAGGGCTACGGCGGCGATATGAAGCTGATCTGCGGAATAAAATCCGACGGCTCAATCGAGCAGTGCAAAACGCTTTCTCACAATGAAACGAGTGGACTCGGCTCAAAGACTGCCGAAGATCCGTACAGGACGCAGTATAACGGCAAAACTGACGACACATATACTCAGGTAGACGCAATAACGGGCGCAACTATTTCTTCAAACGCATATCAAAAGGCAATAAAAAATGCGTTTGAAGCATATGCCTTAGTAAAGGAGGCGAAGTGATGAATACCCTGCAAAATTTTTCAAAAGGACTTATCAAAGAAAATCCTGTTCTTGTGCTTGTCCTCGGAACCTGTCCGACGCTTGCCACCTCAACAAGCGTGTCGAGCGCATTGGGTATGGGAGCGGCGGCAACGGTGGTTTTGCTCTGTTCAAATATGGTAATCTCGGCACTTCGCAAGATTATCCCCGACAAGGTGCGTATTCCCTGCTATATTGTTCTTATCGCAGGCTTTGTAACTATGGTGCAGATGCTTGTAAAGGCGTTTGCTCCTGCGCTTGATCAGTCGCTCGGAATTTATCTTCCGCTTATTGTTGTAAACTGCATAATTCTCGGTAGAGCCGAGATGTTTGCAAACAAAAACAATGTTTTCGACTCGGCGATAGACGCCCTCGGAATGGGCTGCGGTTTTACACTTGCGCTGAGTATGATGGCAACTGTTCGTGAAATATTCGGCAACGGAACATTTCTCGGAATGGAAATTCCCGTGCTTGCCGAAAACCATATATCAATTCTGACAATGGCTCCCGGCGGATTTTTTGTATTCGGCTGTCTTATGGCGCTTGTCATTAAGCTGTCAAAGAAAAAGCCGTCTAAAGAGAATTTCGGCTGTGCAGGCTGTCCGTCTGCCGAGCTTTGTCATAAAGCGCAATGCGGCGGGGAGGCAGAAAAATGACAAAATTTATTATTATCCTGCTTTCTGCCGTATTTATAAACAACTATGTGCTTTCAAGATTTTTGGGAATATGTCCGTTTTTGGGCGTTTCAAAAAAGCTGAATCAGGCAACGGGTATGAGCATTGCGGTAATTTTTGTAATGCTTATCTCCACTGCCGTGACATATCCTATCCAAAAATTACTGCTTGAACCTAACGGTCTTGAGTATCTTCAGACTATAGTTTTTATCCTTGTTATAGCCGCACTCGTTCAGCTTGTTGAAATTATCCTCAAAAGGTATATGCCTGCGCTTCACAAGGCTTTGGGTGTGTATCTTCCGCTGATTACAACAAACTGCGCCGTTTTGGGTGTTACGATACTCAACATAGACGAGGGCTACACCTTTGCCGAATCTATGGTGAATTCGCTTGGAAGCGGACTAGGATTTTTCCTTGCAATGGTTATGTTTTCGGGTGTTCGCTCAAAGCTTGAGGGCGCAGATATTCCAAAGGCTTTTCAGGGCCTGCCGATAACCCTTGTTGCGGCGTCAATAACTTCGCTGTCGTTTTTGGGCTTTGGCGGTATCATAGAAAATCTGTTTGCTTGACGGAGGTGCGGACTTATGGAACAAATACTTATGGCGGTTATCCCCGTCGTTATAATCGGTATTATCTGTGCCGCCGTTTTGGTGGTTGCTTCAAAGCTTATGGCTGTCAAGGAGGACGAAAAGTTCCCTGCTATCCGTGAGTGCCTTCCCGGCGCAAACTGCGGTGCGTGCGGCTTTGCCGGCTGTGACGGATATGCTAAGGCTCTTGCCGAAAAACAAGGCACGCCTACAAATCTTTGCGTTCCCGGTGCCGATGACGTTGCTCACAAGCTCAGTGACCTGCTCGGCGTTGAATTTGAGGACGTTGTGGAAAAGGTAGCTGTCGTTCATTGTGCAGGTGACTGCAACTGTACCTCCGACAAGGTTGACTACCACGGAATTGAAAGCTGTGCCGCAGTCAAGCTCAGCTACGGAGGAAAGGGAAGCTGTACATACGGCTGTATCGGCTTGGGCGATTGTATGAATGTCTGTCCGAACGGCGCAATATGCCTTGAAAACGGAATTGCACATATAAACACACGGCTCTGTACAGGATGCGGAATTTGTACACGCACCTGTCCTCAAAACATTATATCTATTGTTGCAGACGTTGAAAAAGTTGTTGTAACGTGCAGCAACAAGGACAAGGGAGCACTTACTCGCAAGGCTTGCACAAACGGCTGTATCGGATGCAGAAAGTGTGAAAAGGTATGCTCAACAGGCGCAATAAAGGTGATTGACAATGTTGCGGTCATTGATTATGCAAAATGTCCCGAATGTACGGATTTCGGCGCCTGTGCGCGCGAGTGTACAACAGGCTGCATTATGTTGTCAGATTTAAGCGGTATTCACCGTGTAAAATAAAATAAAGCACATAGTATTAGGAGCAGACGTTGTGTCTGCTCCTTTTTGTGCAATTATGTACAATTAGTGATATGTAACATATAGAAATAACCTATGCAAAATTTACCAATCATATTGTACAATAAATGTTGTGTAATATTGGTGAAATAAACGAAATTGATTAAACAAAAGAGATATTAATTGACTTTTTGTTAATAAAGATATATTATTGGAATATATTACATTGGTAATAATATCGGGGAGGTGTTTGCATTGGGATTGATAAAAGAATCGGTCAATAAAATGGTCAGTGAAAAAAAATCATACAAAAAGCGTAAAAGACTGATAGTATTTATTGCAATAATCACTATCCTTTCAATGACCTCCGCTACTGTTGCTTGGTTTACTGTCAATACCTTTGCGGGCGTTGACAAACTTGATCTTAACATCAGCGTAAGCGCTCAGCTAAAGGTTTCAATGGAAGACCACGGAAAAGACCTTTCACAGTATGTTAAAGTGATTACCAATGAAATGGTTGACGATTACCTGAAGAAGCAGGGCACAAGTCTTGCGGATACCTTGTTGGATCCTGTTACAACCTCTGACGGAACAAGATTTGTTAATAGGCGTGGCGGCGAGAGAAAGCCGAATGACCGTTCATATCTTGAATTTGAGTGCTATTTTATAGCAACAGAGGAAATGTGGGTTCATCTTACAACCGAGGGTACGGACGTCAACAACGACGACGGCACCAAGGTAACAACTGCCTCAACATGGCCTCAGGCGGATGTTGTAAACTGTACAAGAGTTGATTTTTCATCCGACAAAAACGGTACGGCAATTTATGAGCCGAACAGGGGAACTCCCGTAAACGGACAAAACACCTTTGATCTTCCGTCCGGCACTATGGTTTACAGCGACAATACAAGGCTGTTTCATCTTGATGAGCTTACCCCGACAAAGGTTACGGTTCGCATTTGGATTGACGGCGAAGATCCCGAATGTGACGATGATGTTCAGAACGCTCAGCTTTCTGTTCAGCTAAGCTTTGTAGGCTGTGACGACAACAACGTCCCGATTTCGTAAGTGAATAAAACTTACAACTCAAGACTGATTAAAAACGAAAAGACGTTAAGAAAAATATGACTTCTCAGGAACGTCATATTTGGTATGATTTCCTCAGAAATTATCCGCTTACAATAAACTGACAAAAAGTTATCGGTAATTATATTGTTGATTTTTATTGTGCAAAGGCTAAGATCGTAATTGAGTTAGACGGTTCTCAGCATTACGATAAAAGCAGAAAAGAAAAGGATAAAATCAGAGATGATTTTTTAAATAGTCTGAGCATATCAGTCTTAAGATATTCCAACAGGGATATAAATGAAAATTTCAAAGCTGTTTGTTGTGATATAGACAGACGTTTAAGACCTTTTATTCGATAACAATTAAAAAGCCTTCTCCTTGAGGAGAAGGTGGCGGCGAAGCCGTCGGATGAGGTGTAGCCGCCAAGCGGCGTTAAAATGATTTTACTACATAAATCAGATGATTTCCACCTCATCAGTCACCTTCGGTGACAGCTTCCCCTCAAGGGGAAGCCTTGGATCGCCGTTTTTTCTAAAACATCTACTAATATGCAAATATATAACTCAACGGAGTGATTAAATTGTTCGGAAAAAAGAAAACAAAAATTGAACAGCCTGTTACTCCGGAGGAGTTAAGCAAGTTCAATGACAAGGAAACGGCAAGACCCGAGGTACAGCGGTTTCATGCAAAAACCGATTCCGTTGCCATCGTCAAGTACAAAAAACGCAGAAAGGTTCTTAGCATAATTCTTTCTGTTTGTCTTATAATCTTGCTGATACTTTTTCTTGTTTCAATGCTTGTAACCCAGTGGGGCGACCTTATCATCAGCGTTGATTCACCTGCCGTAAAGCGCGGAATCGTCCTCAGCGAAACCTCGGATTTCAAAACCAAATCGGCTTCGCTTTCGGCAAAGCAGGTTGAAAACGTAACGAATATTACATACAGTTGGTTGCCTGTTGACCTTGATACAAGCGAGGACGGCGCTCACAACGGTGATAACTATGTAGCATACACGTTCTATTGCAAAAACGAAGGGCAGGAAGAGCTTAACTATGACGCTCAGCTTGAAATAATCGGTGTTGCAAAATCTGCCGATGAAGCCGCAAGAGTTATGATTTACAAAAACGGCGAACCTCAGATATTCGGCAAGGCGAGCTACAATGACCGCAACACCGCCGAAACCGACTGCACGATGTTTACGGACGACAAAACCGTAATGACCACCCGCACCGAGAATTTTAAGGTTGACGACGTTGATAAATACACAATCGTAATTTGGATCGAGGGCAACGACCCCGAATGTATCGACGACATTCGCAACGGTCACATTCGTATGAGAATGTTGTTTAAGGTTGAAGAAGAAGAAACCAAAAACCCGTGGGCTTTATGGTAAGCTTTAGCAACCTAAACCTTAAAAGCCTTCTCCTTGAGGAGAAGGTGGCGGCGAAGCCGTCGGATGAGGTGTAGC
>OIYR01000017.1_pt1 | contig 100923 bp, 106 predicted proteins | sample 1588221 | NCBI WGS metagenome assembly OIYR01 (sample SAMN03283292) | human gut metagenome | biome: human-associated habitat; material: feces | host: Homo sapiens | place: Peru | collected 2012
TTACTGATTTTTTGGATAATCAGATTTCTGATAATGAAGAAAAAATATCTCATTACAACCGTTGTCTAGAATTGGTACCTAAGTGCAGATGGCTTCTGTATTTTGGCTAATACTTAGAAAAAGTGTAGATTGAAATTCAATCTACACTTTTTAGATTTTTTGAGACTTTTAGATTTTTTACTTTTTTTAAGCAATTTCCTGAAATACTTTCTCAGATTCTTCGGATTCAAATGTTATATTGTATTTTATTTCTTCCGCTTCTAGAGATCTTGTATATTCTCTTAACTTGGCTAGCTGCTTTATTTGGTTAATTTTTAAATTTCCCATTTTTTCATCTTCAATCATATCATTAAAAGCTGCTTTCCAATTTTCTGAGTTTTCCTCAAAAACTACTCCTTCTGCTTCAATGCTGCCATCTTCGTAAACAAATATTTCAATAACCTGCTGTTTTTTTATGCTTTAAGAAAAAAAAATTATAATAATTTTAGTAAATTCTCAGTAAATTTTTTATTGGACTTTTTTTACAGCCCCTTCTTATATATTTTAATTGGTTGATATGATATAATTAATCCAGTTTAAAGGGTTGATATAACAATGTTAAAATCAAATAATCAATTAAATTTTTGTTTAAGTTTACATGCATCGCTTTTTGATGTGTTAATATAAAAAGATAATTTTTGGAGACAATTAAAAGATATGGTTTATTTCTCTTTTGTTTATGATGAATTTTAATGGATAAATTAATAGCCAAAACAGTAGAAATAGCTTTAAATGAAGGCGTAATCGAAGTAAAAAATAAAATAATACAAGATTCACGATACTTCAAATGCCTGTGGAAAAAATGGTATTACAATCCAAGGGGCTATTGTGCTCTTTTTAGCAAATATAAAACGAATAATTAAATTAAAAGAGGAAAAAGCACAAAATAATGGATATAAATATCCAATGATTTTGGGTTTTTTTAAAATTTGTCATAAAAATAGAGAATTAGGAAAAAATATTCTCGAATTCCCTATTTCTTTTTTGCCACTTTTTCAGCAGCCTCGTAAAAGCCTGTTTTTTTTATATTATCATTGCATTTTTATGTAAAGTGTGCTATAATATAAGTGTAGAGTTATATTTAAATTATTAAATTAAATTTAAAAATAATGATTTTTCCAGATAATTATGTGGGGAGACATGATATTTGGGGAAATTTTCATATATATACATTAAAAATTATTGCTAAGGAGATTATAGTTATGAAAATTTACAAAGTTGAACAACAAAACGAATTGAAAGCTCTCAGGAACACAAGAGACTATCTTTCGTTCGTAAATCCAGAATCAGACGAAATTCAAGAAATAAACCAGAAAATTATTGAGGTGGAAAAAGAAATTGAACGCCTTGAATCAGAAGATGAATTTAGTGAAAATGAGGTTACAGTAAATTATACTCTTCATGAAAAAATTCAAATTTCTGAGAAGAATTCTGAATTTTTTAGGTGCCAAATAGAGCTAATTTTGGAAGAAATGAAAAAAGTGTGTGAACAGCTTGACATAGCTGTCGGAGATGAATGTACTTCTTTAAAAAATAGGCTTCTTAATTTAGATAAAGAGAAAAAGGATTTCGACAAGAAGCTTGACGATAATGAAGAAATCATTTCTAAGTTAAAAGGCATAGAAGAGAGAATAAGATCTTATGAAGATTCAAAGAAGGAAATAGACGATAGAATAAAGGAAAAGTTTTCACTTTATAAATGTAAGGTGAAACTTGGTGAAACGGATGAAGCTAAAAAGCTTGCAGAAGAAGGCAAATCACTTTATCAGGAAAAATCAAGAATTGAAGATTGTCTAAGGAAGGAAAAGGAAGAAGAAAAGAAAATAGAAGTAAACCCGGTAGAAGAGCCAAATAAAGAGGATGTTAATGGCTTTAAGATGTTTATTAAAAAGCATGGGAAATTAATAATTTCTCTAGCTGCAATGCTGGGAATAATCTTTGGAATTACTATTATTATTATGTTTTTAGGAGATAGTAATGAAATGGATTCGGTGCCAAAGACTACCTTTTCTGCAACGAAGCCAACAGAGACACTTACAGAAAGACCAACTGAAAAGATTTCAGAGAAACCAACTGAGAAACCAACTGAGAAACCAACAGAAAAACCAACTCAAAAGCCTACAGAGAAAATAAGTAAAAAAACTGAATCTATTAATTCAGATTCATATTTTGGCTCAGGCTTTAGTTCAGGTTCAGGCTCAGGTTCAAGTGGTTATTATGGTTATTATGAAAATAGTAATAACTCTTCTTCTTCTTCTTCTTCACCTGAAAATAAGGATTCAAAGAAAGATGAAGGCGTCACTGGAGGCAACAAAGGTTATGATGCTAATATTTCTTCTGACAAGGAGAGTCCATCTCCAGAGAAAAAGTTTGAGGAGGAACATCCACTTCCTCCAAAAATAAGTCAGGATGAAATTAACCAGTCCCCGACAGTATCGTTAACACCTAAAACGGACACTGTCGATAATTAGTCAGAATAACTCTCCCCCCTTGGTTATTCTGTATATACAATATCCCACAATTAATTTTGTGGGATATTTTTCTATTTTCATAAATTTCAACATTTTTTTCTTATTTAATGTGATATACTCTTGGTGAGGTGATACAAATGAGATATAATTATAATGATGGAAGTTTAAAAATAGATTTGGATGAGGAACTTGATATGAAAGCATGCAAAACATTAAGAACAGTGATAGATGGATATATAATGAGATATCAACCACGTGAATTTATAATAGACTTAAGTGATGTTAAATTTATGGATAGTAGTGGAATAGGACTTTTAATCGGAAGATATAATTTAATAAAATTTATGGACTCTAAAATGATAGTATTAAATCCAACACATAGTATAAAAAGAATACTAGAATTATCAAAAGTTTCAGATAAAATTCTTGTGAGGTGTGATTAATGAAAGAAATAAATAGAATAAAAATAGAAATAAAGGCAGTGCTTGAAAATGTTGCAATAGTTAGAGTAGCAATTTCTAGCTTTATTTCCACACTAGATATAACTATAGATGAATTAATGGATATAAAGACTGCTATATCTGAAGCTGTTACTAATTCAATAGAACATGGATATGATGAAGTAGAAGATATGGAAGATAAAACTGTAATTGTAAAAGCATATATTTATTCTGATAATGATGATGTTATAAAAATAGAAATAGAAGATAAAGGAGTGGGAATTGAAGATATAGAAACTGCCATGCTTCCTACATATACATCAAAGCCAGAATTAGAACATGCAGGCATGGGCTTTACTATAATGGAAACATTTATGGATGAAGTACTAATAGATTCAAGTAAAGATGAGGGCACTAAAGTTACTCTTACAAGGAGGATAAAAAAGAAAAAGTCTAAAGTAGTATAAAAAAGGTATAATATTTTGTTATAAAATATAAATAAAAGTTGAAGATACAAGTATATTTTGATATAATATACTTGTATTTTTAAGGAGAAAAAAATGGGAAATAAAGATATATGTAAAAAATATTTAGCACATGGAAATAGTGTAAGAGTAGTTATTTGTGATGTGACAGAAATGGTAAAGAAATCAAGAGAAATTCATAATTTATCTAATACTACAACTGTCGCTCTTGGAAGAACACTTGCTATGACTACAATCATGTCTTCAATGTTAGATGAAAAAGATGATAGATTAAGTATACAGATTTCAGGTGATGGGCCGATTTCAAATATAATTACATGCGGAAATGGAAATTTAGAGATAAAAGGATATGTAAGTAATCCTGAAATTGAATTAAAAAATGTAAATGGTAAATATAACGTAGCTGGAGCAATTGGAAAAGGAATTTTAACAGTTATAAAAGATATAGGGTTAAAAGAACCATATATTGGAAAGTGTAATTTAGTTTCATCAGAAATTGCAGAGGATTTTGCGTATTATTATTTAAAATCTGAACAAGCGCCATCTATTGTGTCTTTAGGAGTAAACTTAGATAAAGACGGAAATGTTTTAAAGGCTGGCGGATATTTTATACAACCTTTACCAGATACAGACGATAAAGTTATAGATATTCTTGAAAATGCAAATACTGGTATAAAAAGTGTAACATCCATGATGATGGATTTAAAAAATATGTTAGATGTTGCAAAACTTATAACAGCAGATGAAAAAATAGAAGAAGTTTATACAAACACACCTAAACTTTTATGTGATTGTAATGATATTAGAATAAAAAATGCGATTATTTCTATAGGATATGATGAAGCAATTGATGCTCTAAAAGATAATAACGGTATTATAGAAGTAAAATGCAATTTCTGTAATAAAAAATATCAATTTAACGAGGAAGATATAAAAAAGATATTTAATAGATAGGTAAAAATATGGAATATATTATAGATAAAAGTAATGTAAAAAAAAGACTAGATAAGTTTATTCTGGAGCAAGATTTAAAAATAACTAGGAGCTATATTAAAAAGTTAATAGAAGATGGAAATATAACAGTAAATGGCAAGATAGAAAAATCAGGCTATAGTCTAAAGGAAAAAGATGTTGTAAAAGTTGTCTTAAAAGATGATGTACTACTAGATGTAAAGGCCCAAGATATTCCTTTAGATATATTATTTGAAGACAATGATATTATAATTGTAAATAAACCTAAGGGGATGGTTGTCCATCCTGCAAATGGAAATTACGAGGGTACACTTGTAAATGCTTTAATGTATTCTCATGAAGGAAAGCTTTCAGGGATAAATGGAAAAATAAGGCCTGGAATTGTACACAGAATAGATAAAGACACTTCAGGAATTTTAGTTGTTGCTAAAAATGATAAAGCACATAAAAAACTATCTGATGTATTTAAAGAACATGATATAAAAAGAGAATATATTGCATTAGTTAAAGGAATAGTTAAAGAAGATAATTTTACAATTGATCTTCCTATAGGAAGAAGTATAAAAGATAGAAAAAAGATGGCAGTAACGAATAAAAATAGTAGAAAGGCCATTACTCATATTGAGGTCTTAAAAAGATTTTATTCTTCAAACGTAACTCTTGTAAAAGCAACTTTAGAAACAGGTAGAACTCACCAAATACGTGTGCATATGTCATATATAAATCATCCATTAGTTGGAGATGAAGTGTATGGAAAAAGGGATGGTAAATTTAAAGTTACAGGACAAATGTTACATGCAAAAACTTTAGGCTTTAATCACCCTATAACAGGTAAATATGTTGAATTTCAAAGTAATTTACCAAATGAATTTTTAAATATTATTGATAAGTTAGAAAAAAAAGAAAATGCTAGCCAATAATATGCTAGCATTTATATAATATATAAACATAAGCTTATGATAATATAATATATGAAATATCATAATGCTTTGTGATAGGAAGTGGATAATGATTAGGTTAAATAAGTATATTGCTGAGTGTGGAGTATGTTCAAGAAGAAGTGCTGATATGCTTATCCAAAGTGGAAAAGTAAGTGTAAATGGAGAGGTTATTACAGATCTTGGAGTTAAAATTGATGAAATATCTGATACTATAGCAGTTGATAATAAAATAATAAAAAAGGAAGATAAGCTTGTATATATAATGTTAAATAAACCTAAAGGATATGTTACAACAAGTAAGGAACAATTTGGAAGAAAAAGTGTATTAGATTTGATTGATACAAATTTACGTGTATATCCAATAGGAAGATTAGATATGTATACGGAGGGACTTTTATTACTTACAAATGATGGGAATTTTGCAAATGAAATGATGCATCCTAAAAACAAAGTTAAAAAGACATATGTTGTTAAAGTAAGTGGAAATGTAACTGATGACAAGATAGAAAGACTAAAAAAAGGTGTAGATATAGGAGGATATATAACTAAACCAGCCCAAATAAGAAAGAGACAGAATAAGGATGAGATAGAAATTATAATATCTGAAGGAAAGAATAGGCAAGTTAGAAAAATGTGTGATGCAATAGGTTTAAAAGTTTTAAATCTAAAAAGAATTAAAATAGGCAATATAAATTTAGGAAGTTTAAAAAAGGGGGATTTTAGATTTTTGACTAAAAAGGAAATATTAAAATTAAAAAATTCCACAAAATAAATAAGTGGAAATTTTTTTATTTATAGAAAATACCATGTCATAATTTATATGGCATGGTAATAGAAAATACGGAGTATGCTTTTTAACGATTGTTTTACGAATTTGAAATGTTTTGATAAAAGTCATAATTACCAATATTAATATGAAGTTCACCATAACAATTTTCAAGATTGATATTAAAATTAAATGTAGAAGCATCATTTGATAAAATGGGTGAATATGTAGAAATATTTCCTGAGTTAATTTCAATTTTAGTTTGAGCCATTAGTTCATCTTCTGCATACCCATCAAAGTTACCTTTGACTGTTACTATGTAAATAGAATTTTCTTTTATAGATAGAGTTATATCTTCGACATTTAGTATTTTGACTGGAGAAGTTTGCTGTTCTGTTGGGGGTTGATAATACAGTATAGGTACAGTTTCTATTTCGTTTGTACTTGGTTCAGTAACAGGAATTTCTTTATCGTCTTGTATATAGATAGTAGCATTTTCTGTTGAAGATTGTACAGGAACTGTAGGTGCTATATCTTTTTTATTTTCTTTTAAAACTGTTATATTAGATGAATTTTCTTTGCTTTTTACTTCTTCTTTTTCTTGAAATAAAGTTGAAGTTACCTTTTTTACCTCTTGTGGTGAAATAGATTGAGATAATGGTTTTTCTTTTACTAAAATAATAATAGAAAATAATAGTATAATAATAGTTATTATAAGGCCCGATATAATAATAAGGTATTTAGTTGTATTAACCTCACTATTTTGAATTTTTTTTTGATTATTTTCCTCAGTAAGATTACCAAACTCATCACCATAATCTTTGTAATCTTCATGTTCAATTAAGTCTTTCATTTTTTCCTCCTAAAGTTTTATTTGGATATATTTATATGGTAAGAGTATTATACAACATAAAATTTTAAAAGTCAATAAAAAATAACCACATAAAAATTGATGTGGTTAATATATTTTAAATATAACTTAATTATATTTTAATGTTTTCTTTTTCTTGCAGCCTCAGATTTCTTTTTTCTTTTAACACTTGGTTTTTCATAATGTTCTCTTTTACGTATTTCGGCAAGGACACCATATTTTGCACATTGTTTTTTAAATCTGGCTAATGCATTATCTAAACTTTCATTATCTTTAACTTTTATTCCTGGCATATTGTTTCCCTCCCTCCAATTGGATAACTATAAAAAATAAATTACCCTAAAAAATTACTATTAAATTATACAATAGATTAGTACGTATGTCAAGTAAACATAAGAAAAAAATAAAAAAGTAGCTTAAAAGCTCAAAAAAAATTATAATTTAATTGACTAAATAATATAATTAATATATAATTATAATGTTAAAGAGGGTAGGAAAAATGGAAGATGAATATAGAAATGAACGAAAGAGATTTATAAATAAAGCTGTCATAATCTCTATAGTTGTTATATTGTCTATAGCCGTAATTGGTGCTATGATACTTGTTGCTATTTCAATATTAAATAGTACAAAATATTCAAATGGTGAAGATTTATCCGGTTATATGACAAGGATAGAAGATGCAATAAAAATGGTAAAGGGTAAGTATATAGAGGATATTGATACTGAAAAATTAGTTGATGGTGCCGTTTCTGGAATTGCTGATGCAACAGGTGATCCTTATACTAGGTATATGGATGAAGAAGAATATAATCAAATGCTAAATAGTGGTAATGAAAAATATGGTGGATTAGGGATACACATTTCTTTTGATACTGAAACAGAGGGAATTGTTATTCTTGGTATAATGCCAAACGCACCAGCTATAGATGCTGACTTAAAAATTGGAGATATTATAATAAGTGTAGAAGGGACAGTCGTTAGTTCTAAGACATATTACGAGTGTGTTGATAAATTAAAAGGAGATGCAGGAACTGAGGTAAAGCTAATAATAAAAAGGGATAATAAAACTTTTGAAAAGACTGTAAAACGTGAAGAAATAACTCCAAATAATGTTGAGTCTGAGATAATGGATAATAATATAGGATATATACGTATTTGGTCTTTTGATAATAATGTATATAAGCAATTTAAAAAAGAATATGATAAGTTAATGGCTGAAAATATCTCAGGAATTATTATTGATGTGAGAAATAATCCAGGTGGATTGGTCACAGATACAGTTTCTATATTAAAAGAAATGTTACCAAAATGTGATATTGTAAAACTTGTGTATAAAGATGAAAGTGAAAGGGTATACAAATGTGATGGTAAAAATAAAATTAATATACCTGTTGCGGTCCTTGTGAATTCATCAAGTGCAAGTGCTTCTGAAATTCTTGCAAGTGCGATAAAGGATTCACAGATAGGAGTTTTGATAGGTACAAAGACATATGGTAAAGGAATTGTACAAGAAGTACAGCAATTAGATGGAAAAGGAGCACTTTCTATTACGGTTGCAAAATATTATACAGCAAGTGGGGTCGAAATACATAAGAATGGAATCGAACCAAATATTACTGTAGAATTGCCAAAAGAATATGAAAAATCAAATAATGTTCCAAGAGACAAAGATACACAATTAAAAAAAGCAATTGAGTACTTAAAAGAAAAAATGTAATGCAAATGTAAAAAAGTAAACGTCTTTTTGAAAAAATGAAGAAAAATAGCTAAAATTACAAAATAAAGTTGACATACTCATGTAATTTTAACTTTTTTTCTTTTTTTTATATTTTGACAAAATTAGATTAAAATGCTATAATGTTTTCAAAAGGATATATGGGTGATAGAACTATGGTTTCAAAAGATTCATTACTTAAAGTTAAGCAAGATGTTGAAAGTTATGTTGGACAAGAAATTCTTATTAAAGCTAATATAGGTAGAAATAAGTGTGTTTGTCGTAAGGGTGTAATAGATAGTACTTATCCAAATTTATTTGTTTTTAAGGAGAAGGATACGTCAAGTAAATTATCCTATAGTTATGCGGATTTGGTAACAAATAACTTGGAGTTAAGTTTGCCTAGTGGAGAAACTTTAACAAATTATGACTTTTCTACACCAAAATATACAAGGTTGTAATTTAAGAAGGCGTGATATAAGAGGTAAGAGAGTTTACTCTCTTTTTTTTTATTTGATTTTGCCAATGATTGACATTTTAATAAAAACAATGTATAATAGTTACATAAATATCATATATTTGCTCAAACATTTTGTGCAAAATGATATTTAAATTTAATTAAATTTAAATAAGGAGGCATTATTATGAGAAAAATGTATAATATGTCAGGAAAATTAAGTCAGGCAATTGAGCGGGCTATATATTTAGCCGGAGACTTCAGAAGTGATGAAATTTGTACAGTTCATATGGGGCTTTCAATTCTTATGGATAGGTCCTGTTGTTTGCAGAGGTTAAAACTTGAATCAGGATGTCAAATCTATTGTGAAAAAATTGTATATGAGACCACAATAAACAATGAAATTTTTGAGTATGTAACTGGAAAAGAATATCCTTTTAGTAATGCGGAACAAAATGAGGCAATGTCTCAAGATGAAGTTGAAGAGGAACAAATGGATTCAGATGAGCTTGAAAAAAGCGATGCACAAGCTCAAAATCAGTTTATTTATGTAGTTGATAAATCAGCATTTATCCAAAATATAAAATATGAAAATATTCCATATTCTTCAAATCTTGAAAAAGCATTTGAGGATGCATATCAAAGATGTCTTTCAAATGGGCAGGATTTTATCGATGAAGAGAATCTTCTTTATTCAATTTTAACTTTAGAGGATTGTAGCTTTAAACGTCTTTTAGAAAAATTTGAATTTGATACTTCAGAGCTTGTAAATATGTTAGCTATGAATGCAACTATTTATAAACTTAATAAAAATAATACCATTTCTATTCCAGAAACTCTTAAGAGCTGTTGTGAAATATTAAATGAGCAGTACGTTAAGGGTGAGGAATGTCAGATCCTTGGTCGTGACAAAGAAATTAAGCAGGTCTGGAATATCTTTTCTAAAAAGACAAAGAGAAATGCTATCTTGGTTGGTGATGCAGGTGTTGGCAAAACAGCAATTGTTGAAGCAATTACAATTCAAATTGTAAATGAAAAATGCCCAAGAGAGTTTAAAAACTATAAAGTTGTGTCATTAAACTTGACTGGTATGGTTGCTGGTACAAAGTACAGAGGAGAGTTTGAACTTAAGATTCAACAACTCATTCAATTTTTAAAGAAAACAAGTAATATTATAGTATTTATCGATGAAATTCATCAAATACTTGGTGCTGGTAGTGCAGAAAACAGTGGTCCTGATTTAAGTGGTTCCCTAAAACCTATTTTGGCTCGTGATGATGTTGTATTCATTGGTTCAACAACAAATATTGAATATGAAAGGTATTTTGCTGTTGATCCAGCTTTCAAACGAAGATTTGAAAAAATATCAGTAAAAGAACCAAAACTTTCAGAAGTCAAAGATATGGTGGCATTAAGGGTAAAATCCATTACGGATTATCATAAGGTATCCATGGATGATGATGTATTAAATTATGCTATAATAACTGCAAAGGCAATGAATTATTATGGTAATAACCCTGATCTAACTATTGATCTTGTAGATAGAGCTTCTGCTATGGCAAAACTTGCAAGAAGAAAAGCTGTTAAGCGTGTTGATGTTGATAAAGTTTTCAAAACAAATTATGACATGTTTAAAAGCATGAAGCGTAAAGATAAGTTATCAACAGCATATCATGAAGCAGGTCACGCTTTATACAAGTTAATGTCAAAGCATAATTTAAGGGATGATTTAAAGATTGTATCTATCATTCCAACATCTGATTATCTTGGTGTGACAATATCTGAGCCAAATGATTGTTTTGCTCCTGTTACAAGAAAAGCAGTTATGGAAAAAGCTTCTATGAGCTTAGCAGGTCGTGTATCACAGGAGTTTGTTTCTAAAGATTGGGACTTTGGTGCTTCTTCAGATCTGGAAAATGCTACATCAATTATACGGAGTATGATAATTGAAATGGGCATGGATAATGATATCTATACTAATATCAGTCTTTATGATTATAACTCAAATGGACATAATATGAGTCCAGCAGCGGTTGATAAAGTAAATGATAGAATAAGCGAAATCATGAAAAAGGTCTATGATGATACAAAGAAATTCCTTACCAAGAATAAGGATAAACTTGATATCATTGTAAATCTTCTTATGAAGAAAGGCATAATATCAGTTCAGGAGATAACTGAAGCTTTTGAAAGGAATGAAAAAGAAAGTATAAAGGAATGTTAAGTTATAAACATTGGTGTAATTTTTTGCACCAATGTTTTTTTCTGATTTTTATTAAAAAATATATTGAAAGTAAATATAAATTGTGATATAATGATTTAGCACTTGAAATAAGAGAGTGCTAAAAATATATTTTTTGAATATATATGTATATATAGGAGGTGTTTGTTTTGTTAAGACCATTAGAGGATAGAGTGATAGTAAAGGCTGTAGAAGCAGAAGAGGTTACAAAAGCAGGAATTGTTTTACCTAGTTCTGCAAAAGAAAAATCTGAAATTGCAGAGGTTGTAGCAGTTGGACCTGGGGGTGTTGTTGACGGCAAACAAGTTACAATGAATGTTAAAGTAGGAGATAGAGTTGTATGTTCTAAATATGCAGGTACACAAATTAAATATAACGATGAAGAATATACAATATACAAACAAAGTGATATATTAGCTGTTGAAGAATAAGGGGGAATTTTTAATGGCAAAAGAATTGTTATTTGGTAGAGAAGCAAAAGAGGCTTTAGAAAGAGGTGTTGATACTTTAGCTGATGCTGTAAAGGTTACACTTGGACCAAAAGGAAGAAATGTTGTTTTAGGAAAATCCTTTGGAGCACCTTTAATAACAAATGATGGAGTATCTATTGCAAAGGAAATAGAACTAGAAGATGCTTTTGAAAATATGGGAGCAGAACTTGTAAAGGAAGTAGCTACTAAGACTAATGATGTTGCAGGTGATGGTACTACAACAGCAACAGTACTTGCACAAGCTATGATAAAAGAAGGACTTAAAAATGTTTTAGCAGGTGCAAATCCTGTTATTGTAAAAAGAGGAATTAAAGAAGCTGTTGATTTGGCTACTAGCGAAATCAGAAAAATATCAACTCCTGTAAGTGGGAAGGAAGATATAGCAAGAGTTGCAAGTATATCCGCAAATGATGAAAAAATTGGAGAATTAATTTCTGAAGCTATGGAAAAAGTAAGTAAAGAGGGAGTTATTACAATTGAAGAATCAAAAACTATGGATACTGAACTTGAAGTAGTGGAAGGAATGCAATTTGATAGGGGATATTTATCTTCATATATGGTAACTGATACAGATAAAATGGAAGCTGTACTTGATGAACCATATATATTAATAACTGATAAGAAGATATCATCTATACAAGAAATATTACCAATTCTTGAAAAAATAGCTGAACAAGGAAAAAAATTATTAATAATTGCAGATGATGTTGAAGGAGAAGCATTAACAACACTTGTTGTAAATAAATTAAGAGGAACATTTACATGTGTTGCAGTAAAAGCCCCAGGATTTGGAGATAGAAGAAAAGAAATGCTACAAGATATAGCAGCTCTTACAGGTGGTGAAGTTATTTCTTCTGAACTTGGACTTGAACTTCAAAATACAACTATTGAGAAGTTAGGTAGAGCAAAGCAAGTAAAAGTTGAAAAAGAAAACACTATTATAATTGATGGATATTCAGATAAAGATAGACTTGATTTAAGAGTTTCTGAATTACGTGCACAAATTGCAAATTCAACTTCTGATTTTGACAGAGAAAAATTAGAAGAAAGACTTGCTAAACTTGTAGGTGGTGTAGCAGTTATTGCTGTAGGTGCAGCAACAGAAACTGAAATGAAAGAGAAAAAATTAAGAATTGAAGATGCTCTTGCTGCTACTAAAGCTGCAGTTGAAGAAGGTATTGTTTCTGGTGGTGGAACAGCATATATAAATATTCTACCAGAAGTTAAAAAATTAGAAGAGAGTATTAAAGATACAGATGAAAAGTTAGGTGTAAGTATGATTGTAAAAGCTTTAGAAGCACCTATAAGACAAATAGCATATAACGCTGGAGTTGAAGGAGCAGTAATAGTTGAGAAAGTAATGTCATCTGATAAAGGAATAGGATATGATGCTTTACATGATGAATATGTTGACATGAAGAAAAACGGAATTGTTGATCCAACAAAGGTTACAAGAAGTGCACTTCAAAATGCAGCTTCAATTGCTTCTATGGTTATAACTACAGAAACATTAGTTGCTGATAAAAAAGAAGAAAAAAATTGTAATTGCGGTGGTCATTCACCAGAAATGGGCATGTATTAAATTTTAAAACAAAAACAAGAAGTAATCTGAGTAAAATTACTTCTTGTTTTTGTTTGTTTTTATATAGAAAGAGACTTAACTATTGATAGGATAATTCCTACAAGACTCATTACAATTCCTAGAAGTGAATAATAACTTCTCTTAGTTTCATGTGTAACAATTCCCATTGATATACCAGGAATTGCAACAGCTATACCAAGTATAGGATATAGCCAAGTTATCATACTTGCAACACCTAATATAAGTGAAATGGCTGCAAATGCATCGATTTCGTAGACCTCTGAGTGAGATGTATTTGAATCTTTTTCTTTCTTTAATTTTGTTACATTTTCAACTTCTTTATTAATATTGCTTTTTGTTGCAGTGGACTTTTTTGTAGTTGATTTTTTAGTTGCAACCTTTTTTGCATTTTCTTTAGTTTCTTCCATAAATATCATCCTTTCATTTAAATAAAAATATTATAGTTTACTCGTGGTAATTATAACTCCGGCAATAGAATTAGTGAGCGTAATTACAAGTCCAATAAAGGACAAAACAATCCCTATAGTAGAACTTTTATTTTTTTCTTTTTTCCTCTCAAAAATTCCGATACATAAACCAACAATTGATATTGGATACCCAACTAAGGGTAAAAGCCAAGCTATTAAGCTTATTATTCCTAAAATTAAAGATATTTTAGAATTTTTATTCACTTTTATTCCAATATTATCACCCCCGAATTATAATAAATACATATATTTAATTATATCACTAAATAAAAACTTTTTTCAATATATTATTAATATTTTTTTTAATATGTTGAAAAATATTTGTAAATAATATATAATAAAATAGAATTGAGGAAAAAATGAAATGAATGATTTTATAAAAAATATTGATTTGCAAACTGTATCAATGCAAACTTTAGCTTTTATTGGAGATGCAGTATATAATGTGTATATAAGATCATATCTTGCAGCACAAAACAATAGAAAAACAGGATTATTACATAGAGATTCTATAAAATATGTAAGTGCAAGAGGTCAGTCATCAACAATAGATAAAATAATGGATATATTATCTGAAGAAGAAATTGAAGTGTATAAAAGAGGAAGAAATACAAGTATTCACAGTGTATCTAAAAATGTTGAAGTTATAGAATATAAAAAATCAACTGGTTTTGAAACTTTGATTGGCTATTTATATGTAAAAAAAGATATAAAAAGATTGGATTTTATAGTATCAGAGTGTATAAAATGTTTTGATTAGGGAGGAAAAAATATGTCATCAGATAACAAAAATGTTCCAATTGATTATAATGTTAAGGAGATAATTGATAATTTAGATAAAAAGAAAATTTTTACTCCAGAAGATAAAAAACGAATTGAAGAATCTTTAAATTTTGAAGGAGCAATTGATAAAATTGATATTTCTAATAATAGTAATAGAGTAATATTCACAGACGGAGAAGAACAACTTATATTTGAAAATGGAGAATTTTTTTTGGTTAGTTCAACTGATTCACAAAAATCAAGAAAAAAGAAAAAACGTGAGGAAGCTAGAAATATGTATATTGAGTATTTTATTAAATACCAATTAAATCCAATAATAAAACAAAGAGAAAATGACGAATTAGCTCGTACAATATCTGTTAAACCTCAAAGAGAAAATTTAAAAGAAAAGGATGTTAAAAAGACATTAGATAAAGAGGTTAAGAAGATTGCAGATAATGAAAGTAGAACTATTCCATCAAGATCAAAAGAAGAGAAAACAAAACAAAAATTAAGATAAAATATATTCGAATACATATTTAACTTTAAATTGACTATGAATAATTAGAAAATCATAGTCTTTTTTATTTTTTTAAAGAGTTGAAGTATGAAAAAAAGACACTATAAATTTAATTATTATAGTGTCCAAAGAGTATAACTAATTTTCTTTTACATAGAACGTTTCATATATTATTGACTTATAGCTTGTTTTACTTGTTCAATATCTGCCTGACCTGCAGGAGCAGCTGGTATATAATATCCTTTTTCTTTATCAATTAAATAAACTTTCCATTGTAAATTTTCTAAAGTATTTCTCTGTTCAATAAGTGTATCTCTAAAATTTTTGTTATTTGCTTGTTGTATAGAATAATTAAGTAGTGTGATTATTGAGTTTGTACATGAAAGTACAGAATCCATTGCTAATTTTTCATTCATATTTATAACCTCCTATAACATATTTGCAAGTTCTGATTTTATTGTAGTACATGTATTAAATATACTATCTAGAACTTCTGAAATATTTTGATCTTGAGTAAGCGTTTTAAAATAGTTTATTTTATCACAAAAACTTGCTGTATGCCCACAAATGTGTCTAATATTTTGAATTTCAATTTGATTTAAATTATCCATAAAATTTCCTCCTTTTAAACCACACAAATATTATTGGTTAAAATTTAAAAAATATACTGGAAAAATTAACAAAAAAACAGATGAATTATCATCTGTTATTTATTTTCAGAATAAATAAGCTTAGCGTGGACAACTAGTCGTTTTGTATTTAAATTAGTGCAAGTTGAAAGTGTAAGAATTTTATCTGTAACTGTTACTTGTTCGTCAAAAGTATACAAACTTCTGTTTTTTATTGTATTTAAAAAATCCTGATGTGCTGAAGGTGATGAAAAACCAATAGTCATATAATATGTGTCAGGATTTGTAACGTATACTGAAAAAATTTTCCATATTGTTTTTTTACATTCAGTTGTTAAATTTATATATAAGTTATTGCTGTCATTAAAAAAGGATTTATTTAACATTTTAGTTAAATTACTAAACATTGTCTGATTTAACATATTATGACCGTATATTATATTGTTGTTATCTAACCTTTCTATGTTATTTCTATAATCTAAGAATATCCATCCAGCTTGGCTATATGATTTATCAAAAGAATGTCTTAGATAATATTCGTTATCATTTGATTGTACTACTGGATAATTAATGTTTGTTCCATTTACTTTAAGATATGCCACGGTATCTTGATTAATTTTTTTTAAAGATGAAACATCTGTATCAATTAAGCTTGTAGCTACTCCATCTAATTCTATGTTTTTGTCATTTATTTCTATATTAGAATTTATGTCCTCAATGACTTTTGAAGAATCTCTTAAATTTAAGTATCTATAAACTATCAATCCAAGACATATTAAAATAACAAGAATAGATATAATTCTAATTATTACTATAATTACATTTTTTTTACTTTTTTCTTCCTTCTTTTTGTTATTTATATTTCCATTTCTCATTAATATGATTCTCTCCCCTCTAATAAATAAGAGTAGCTTTAAACTACTCTTATTTATTAAATTTCATTATTTTTTTGTATTAATTTTTTTCTTTTTTAAATATACAGAAGTAAATCCAATTACAACAATAGCGATAACCATAATAATAAGTATTATTGCTAAAACATCACCAGTAGATGGATTAGATTTAGATTGATCTGTAACAGTAACATCAGAAACGTCAGTAACGTCAGTTTTATTTTGCTCAGAATTTATTGAGCTTTTTTCTTTTAAGGAATTAATTGCATCATTTAATTTATTTGATATGTCTTCTATTTTTTCTACTGTTAGGTCAGTATCGTCATTAGTTAGAATATTTTGAGCTTCATCAACTACATTTTCTAAATTTTTAACAGAATCTTCTGTGTATTTTGATTTATCTATATTATTTGCTTTGTTAATTAAATCTTCTAAAGCAGAAGTATCAGCAACTAAATTATTTATAGCATCATTTAAATTATTAGTTACTCTATCTAACTCTTCAATTGTTAAATTTTCTTTATTATCTAGAGCATTTTTTGCATCATTCATCTTATCAGTTAATTCGTTAGCAGAATCTTCTGTGTATTTTGATTTATCAATTTGACTTGCTTTTTCATATAATTTTTCTAATTCTGTAGTATCAACAACTAATTTTTTCATTAATAAATTTAATCTTTCAATTATGTCATCAACTTGATCATTAGTGTAATATATATAATTTTCCCTAATTTCTTGAGCAACTGGTAATGCTGCTCTTAAATCGTCTTTATTGTCTTCAATATATCGTGGATCATTAACGGCATTTGATGCATCTGATATTTTTTTGTCTAATTGGTTAAACTTGTCTTCAGGTTTTGTCATATACAATGAAACTTCACTCAAGTTTGTTAAAAATTCAAATGTTGATACGTCACTTGGATTTAAATAATATTTTGCCAGATTTGTATATCCACTTTTGATATTTGACAATATTGTATTTAATAGATTTTGATCAATTGTTTTATTTTTTTCTGGTAACTCATTATAAAAACGTTGTAAAGTAACATTATATCCATTCGAGTATGATTCAGAAAAATCTAATACATTCAAATTTTCGTCAATATTGAATATTTTTGTTGAATATTCAATAGTAGGTGTTTTTTCGTTTCCGTTTGAAAATGAAAGCTTATCATAATTTTTTCCATTAACTGCAGGAATTGTTACTTTATATACATCTTTAATTGAAAATATATAACTTTCATAACCTGTATTAAGTGAAAAACCATCTAAAAATTTATCCATTTTCATTCCTGGTTCAGGAAATAAATTTGAATTATCAGATGTATCAGTTAATTGAACATAAACAGAATCATCTGCCCAATTTGTTGGCTTTTCTAGATATACTTCATCATTTTCTTTTGCTGCACCAAAACAAAAACTTGCTAATGTTAAAAAGAAAAATACAAAAGTTAAACTAAATAATGATTTTAAAGATATTTTTTTCATATAAACCTCCCTATAAATTCTACAAAATATTTTTATCATGAAAAGCAAAAATATGCAATAGTTTCATTGATAAAAATAATCTTGTAATTTTTTTGTAACAAAGCTGTAATTATTTTATACTAGGTTTTGAAAATAATGCACATAAAAAACCAAAAACAACAGCAGCACAAATTCCAGCTGAACATGCTTTTACTCCACCAGTAAATATTCCTAGAAAGCCTACTTTATTTATTTCTTCTATAACACCAGTTCCAAGGCAATACCCAAATCCTGATATAGGGACAGTGGCACCAGCTCCTCCAAATTCAACTATTTTTCCATAAATTCCAATTGAAGTAAGTATTGTTCCTAATGTTACAAATATAACCAAAATTCTTGCAGGAGTAAGTTTTGTTTTATCTATTAGTATTTGCCCTATAGAGCATATGATTCCACCTGTTATAAATACTTTTAAATATTCAATAAATATGTCCATTTACACCACCTCATTTTCTATTGATATTGCATGAGCAATTCCAGGAATTGAATCTCCTTGAAGAGATGATTGAGTACTCATAAGTGCACCAGTTGCAACAACTAAAACTTTATTTAATTTACCTTGTTTTAATAGTTTATAAAAATAACCACTAAATACACTTGCCATACAGCCACAACCACTTCCACCACAATGGGTATCTTGAGTTGCATCATCATATATTAATTTACCACAATCTTTGTGTATTAAAGATATATCAATATTTTCTTTTTTAAATAAATCTACCAATATATCTGAGCCAAGAACTCCTAGGTCTCCGGTTATAATTGCATCGTAATAATCAGCATTCCTACCAGTATCCTCTAAGTGTGTCATTATAGTATTAAAAGCTGCGGGTGCCATTGCAGCTCCCATATTCATTCCATCTTTTATTCCAAGGTCTATAATTTTTCCAGGAGTTGCATATGTTGCATAAGCACCTGTTGTATCTTTGTAATCTTTTGGAACTACCAAAGCACATCCACTAGCAGTAACAGTACACTGTGCAGTTGGACTTTTTTGATTACCGTGCTCTAATGGCATTCTAAATTGTCTTTCAGAACTACAAAAATGTGATGAAGTTGCAGCAATTGTTTTACTTGCATATTCTGAATCTATAAAATTTGATGCAAGTATTAATGATTCCACAAACGTTGAACATGCACCATATACTCCAAAAAAAGGTATATCTAATTCTCTAATACAAAAACCTGATGCCATACATTGGTTAAGAAGGTCGCCAGCAAAAATATAATCTATTTTTTTAGGTGTCATACCAGTTTTTGTAAATAAATTATTAATACAGTTATTCATCATTCTTGATTCAGCTTTTTCAAAAGTTTTCTCTCCAAAGAAAATATCGTCGCTATGCATGTCAAATTCGTTTGCAAGAGGGCCTTGCATCTCTTTTGGCCCAACAATAGATGAAGTATCAAATATTTTTGGAGAATTTTTAAATTTTATTGTTTGATTTCCGACTTTCATTTTTCCCTCCTATATTATAAATAATTTTAATAACCAATATATAAATCCAATGATAGCAGAGGTTGTAATACCATACACTAATACTGGTCCTGCAATTTTAAACATATTTGCACCAAGACCTAAAATGTAATCATCAAGTTTAAATTCAATTGCGGGAGCAACTATTGAATTAGAAAAACCTGTGATAGGTATGATAGAACCTGCACCTGCATGTTTACCAAGCTTTGGATACACTCTAATTGCTGTTAAAAAAGCACCAATAAATATTAATATTATAGTTGTTATTGTTGTAGAACTTTTTTTATCAATACCATAATACATACATATATCTGTAATTATTTGACCTATTATACAAATAAGCCCTCCAACTATAAAAGCAAGAATTATATTTTTTAAAATAGGACTTTTTTTTGCTTTTGTATCTACATAATCAGAGTATTCCTGATTTGTCATATTTACATTTGAACTCATTTTAATCACCTAAAAGTATTATTTGCAAAAAATGTGGAAATATAAAAGAAAATAAAAAAATGAAAAATAAAAATAATATTTTCTTTGTTGTAAAAAAAATTTAAATATGCTATACTTGTCATAAAATAATAGTTTAAAAGGTGGGAAAAATGAACATAAAATATTTTGATAATGCAGCAACAACAAGCTTAAATGGAAAAGTATTAAAAAAAATGTTACCATATTTAAAAGAAAATTATGCAAATGCATCATCAATATATAGTTTTGGACAAAAATCAAGATGTGCTATTGAAGATGCAAGGGAAGAAATTGCAAATATAATTGGTGCAAATCCTAGTGAAATATATTTTACCTCATGTGGTAGTGAAAGTGATAATACTGCAATAAAAGGTATAGCAAGAGCATACAAAAGTAAAGGAAATCATATAATTACATCTAAAATAGAACATCCTGCTGTACTTGAAACTTGTAGATCTCTTGAAAAAGAAGGATTTAAAATTTCATATGTAGATGTTGATGAAAGTGGAATTGTAAAATTAGACGAACTTGAAAAGTTAATAAATAAAAATACAATACTGATTTCTATTATGTTTGCAAATAATGAAATAGGAACTATCGAGCCCATAGAGAAAATAGGTAAAATTGCAAAAGAACATCATGTTATATTTCATACTGATGCTGTGCAAGCAGTAGGTAGTATAAATATAGATGTAAACAAATTAAATATAGACTCATTATCGTTATCTGCTCATAAATTTCATGGCCCCAAGGGAATAGGAGCACTATATGTAAAAAAAGGAATAAACTTTTCCAAATTTATTGATGGTGGACATCAGGAAAGTAATAAAAGGGCAGGAACCGAAAATGTGGCAGCAATAGTTGGAATGGCTGAAGCGATGAAAATAGCATATTCAAATTTAGAAGAAAATAATAAATATATTCAAAATTTAAGAGATTATTATATTTCAAATATTTTGAAAAAAATACCAAATGCAAGGTTAAATGGAAATACTAAAAACAGACTTTCAAATAATGCAAATTTTTCATTTAAAAATGTTGATGGAGCAGCTATGCTTTTTAATTTGGATTTGAAGGGAATATGTGTATCAGCAGGCTCTGCATGCACTGCTGGTGCAATACAAAAATCACATGTGCTTTCAGCTATAAATGTACCAGATGAATATATAGGTGGTACAATTAGAACAACCTTTGGTATAGACAATACAAAAGAAGAAGTTGATTATTTGATAAATAGTATATGTGAAATATTAAGTAAAATAGAGGAGTAGTTAAGATGGTTAAGATAATGGTTGTTGGACTTGAATATGTAGGTTTACCAATTTCAATTTCATTTGATAAAAAGTTTGAAACTTATGGATTTGATATAAATAAAGAAAAAATAAATAAATAAATATAAAAATGGAATAGATATAACAAAAACTGTAGTAAAAAGAGAGTTAGAAGAAACTAAATTAAATTTCACAACAGACGAGAAAGATATAAATAAGGCTGACTATTAAGTTTAGACAATGAAATACCAAAAGTTGATGTGGTTGTCTTTGCAGTTAAACACGAAAAATATTGTAATTTAGAAATGAAAGATATAGAAAATTTATATGAAAAAGGTAATACAAATAAAATAATATTTGATTTACATTCTATTTTTGAAAAAGAAAAGTTAATAGAAAGAGGCTTTAAAGTATGGGGACTATAAATTCAAATAAAGAAAAGTTTATATTAGTAACAGGGGTTGCTGGTTTTATTGGTTCTAATATTGCAGAAAGATGTCTTGAATTAGGTTTCAAAGTAAGAGGAATAGACAATTTTTCAAATGGTAGGAAAGAAAACATAATAGAATTAATAAAAAATGATAAATTTGAGTTTGTTGAAGGTGATATTTGTGACTATTCGTTGTGTAATTTAATATGTAAAGACATTGATTTTGTATTTCACGAAGCTGCATGGGGATCTGTACCAAAATCTATTAATCAACCATTGGATTATACACATAATAATTTAGTTGGAACTCATAATATGATGCACTCTGCTTATGTTAATAATGTAAAAAAGTTAATGAAGAATTAGGAAAATTATATTATAGTTTGTATGGATTAAATACTATTGGATTGAGATACTTTAATATTTTTGGAAGAAAGCAAAATCCTTATTCAGAATATTCAGCTGTAATACCTAAATTTATTAAAGCCATATTAGAAAATAAAGAAAGAAACGATAGAGTATGTTACCTATAAAGAGGGAGGAGATTATATTGGAAAATAAAAAGTTTGTTTTAATAGGAGGAGCATGGCCGTATGCAAACAGTTCTTTACATTTAGGACATTTAGTGGCTTTGTTACCAGGAGATTTTTTAGCGAGATACCACAGAAAGAAGGGGGACAATGTTATTTATGTTTCTGGAACTGATTGTCACGGTACACCTATTACAATAAGAGCTAAAAAAGAAGGAAAAAAACCTAAAGAAATATGTGGTTTTTATCATGAAGAATTTAAAGAAGCATTTAATAAAATGGATTTTTCATATAATTTATATACAGAAACAGAAGATGAATATCATAAGAAAAAAGTAAAAGAATTATTTAGAATAATGTATGATAATGGTTATATTTTTGAAAAAAAAGATTTACAAACTTATTGTTCAAATTGTAAAAAGTTTTTAGCAGATAGAGAACTAGTTTTGCAATGTCCAAATTGTGGTAGGGAAACTAAAGCTGAAGAATGTGATTGCGGTTATAATCCCAATATTGAAGATTTGAAAAAAGCAAGATGTCAAACATGTGGTACAAATGTAATTGAAAAAGAAAATGAGAATTTATATATTAAATTAACAAAATTACAAAATAAAATCGAAAAATATTATGAGCAAAATAAAAAGAATTGGAGAAAAAATTCTCAAAACGAAACACAAAAATATTTAACACAAGGACTTATTGATAGAGCTGTGACTAGGGATTTAGATTGGGGAGTTGATATTGATATTGCAGGATTTGAAAACAAGAAAATGTATGTATGGATTGAAGCTGTTCTAGGATATGTGACAGCCACTATGAAGTATTGTGAAGAAAATAACCTAGACTGGAAAAAATATTGGAAAAATGATGAGGCTACTATTTATATGGTACACGGTAAAGATAATATCACATTTCATAGTATTATTTTGCCTGCACTACTATTATCAATGGAATCAAACTTTAAACTACCTGACAAGATGGTGGCTTGTGAGTATTTAAACGTTAATGATGAAAAAATTTCAAAGAGTAAAGGCAATGGCATAACTATATTAGATTTAGTTAATGAATTTGATTCTGATTCTATAAGATATTATTTTCTTTTAAACGGTCCAGAAAAAAAAGATAGTAACTTTTCTATCGGGGAATTTAAAGCTGTTCATAATTCTGATTTGGTTAATAAGTTCGGTAATTTTGTTAATAGAACTTTGAAATTTAAAGGATTAAAAAAAATAGAAGTTGGAAAAGTTGATAAAGAAATAAAAGAAAAAACTATAGAAACATATAAACAAGTATCAAAATATATTGAAAAATTGGAATTTAAGAATGCTATACAAGAAATGTTAAGTTTGGTTGAATTTGGAAATAAATATTATGATGACAAAAAACCTTGGGTATTATTTAAGGAAAATAGTGAAGAATTTAATGAGACTATGTATAACTGTGTTTACATTATCGCTAATTTGGCTAATTTATTTGAGCCCATAATGCCAAAGACTTCGAAGAAAATAACTAAATATCTAAAAATTAATTTTAGTGATTGGGCAGAAATTGAAATAAAAAATAATATTATAATAAATACTGATATGCAACCATTATTTGAAAGAATAAAATAATGAAAAATGGGACTGTAAAAAAAGAAACAGAAAATAAGTATAAGCTAGAAATTAAAAATAAAAAATTTCATACTATGTTGTTAAAAACAAAGTAAGGATTTCTATAAATTAATAAAAAATATATTTGATAATGAAGCAGTTACAATATAGTAATTGCTTCATTACATGTTAATTATTATTCTCCTAGTCTGATTAGTAACTTAAAAGCTGGTAAATAGTAATGTATTTACTAGCTTTTGTTCTGTAATTATGTTATACTATATATGTATTATTTTATAAAAGAGGAGAAAAAATGGAAAATAAAAAAAGAGTATTACTTGGAATGAGTGGAGGAGTAGATAGTTCAGTAAGTGCCATATTACTAAAAAATGCTGGATATGAAGTAATTGGTATTACAATGAGACTTTTTGAGGATGAGAGCTTTGTAGAAAATGAAACAGCTTGTTGTAGTTTAAGTACGGTAAATGATGCAAAAAGAGTATGTCATAAGCTTGGAATAAAACACTATACGTATGATTTTAGAGAAGAATTTAAAAAATATGTAATTGATAATTTTATTGATGAGTATAAATCTGGAAGAACTCCTAATCCTTGTATTATGTGTAATAGATTTTTAAAATTTGGAAAAATGTATGAACTTGCTAAAAAACTTGATTGCTATTATATTGCAACGGGTCATTATGCAAAAACAGAATATAGTGAAAAATATAATTGTTTTGTACTAAAAAAATCTGATAACATTTTAAAAGATCAGAGTTATGTGCTATATCCTATAGATAAAGAATTACTTCCACATATACTTTTTCCTTTGCAAGGATTTGAGAGTAAGGATGATGTAAGAAAAATTGCAAAAGAAAATAATTTGCTTGTTGCATCTAAACCAGATAGTGAAGATATTTGCTTTATACCAGATAATAACCATACCAGATTTTTAGACGAAAATATTAAAGTTAAAGAGGGAAAAATTGTTGATATTAATGGTAAAGTAAGAGGAAAACATACTGGCTTTACTCATTATACAATAGGTCAAAGAAAGGGCCTTGGCATTCAAAATGAAAAGCCGTTATATGTAGTAAATATAAATCCTGATGAAAATAAAATAATTGTAGGAGAAAAAAATAGTGTATTAAGTAGAAGTTTACTAATTGAAGATGTAAATATTTTAATAGATAATATAATAACAAAAGAAGGGACTAATGTTAAAGTAAAAATTAGGTATAAGGCTAAAGAGGCAAATGCAACTGCATATTTATATGGTGATAAAATAAAAATTATATTTGATGAACCTCAGTTTGCTATTGCTCCAGGTCAGTCTTGTGTTATATATATTGATGATGTGGTAATTGCAGGTGGAATTATATCTAAATAAAGTAAAATTTTATTAAAAAGATTGAAAATTGGGTAAAAATTTGATATAATACAGAAAACATTGAGGGCAGTTGTGGAGGTAGTAATAAATGGAGAACGAAAAGAAATTTAGTAACGAAATGTTTGGTTACGATAAAAGAGAAGTAGAAGAATATATAAAAGCTATGAAAGCAGAATATGAAAGTAAAATCCAAGCTGAAAAATCAGATGCAAACAGAATTGCAAACGAACTTACTATTTTAAAAAGAAAATTAGAAAAATATGAAACAGATTATATAGCAAAACAAGAAAAAGTAGCAAATGCACTAATTACTGCTGAGGATCAAGCTAAAAAAATTATAGAAAATTCAAGAATTGAATCAATGCAAGAAAAAGACAGAATTGAACATTTAATAGAGATGGAAAAAGAAAAATTATTAGACATAAAAAAAGAAGTTATAGATCTAAAGGAAAAAACAATTACTCTTTTAGACAAATACAGTAATGAAATGAATAATTTATTAGATTAAAAAATATTAGTAATATATAATAAATAGTTGTAATACAATTAAACTAAGGTGATAAGTTTATGAAAATTACAGCTGTTTTTTTATCTAAAAAAAAGCATAATGATAGTAAATGGTTAGTAGATAAAATAAAAGCACAGAATAAGAGAAATGAAAATAAAGTAACTATAAATAATTTCAATGGCTTTGATAAAAAAAATATAAAACTAGGGTTAAATACATCTAAATTATTTATGTTAGTTATTTTAATTTTCGGAATATATCTTTTTGCAAAGCATATTCCTTTTTTATCAAAAGTAATATATTTTGGTTCTAATTTTAGACAAGCTGAGGGGAATAATGTCGAACTTGCAGATGTATTTAATGCATATGGAATATATAATAAGGAAAATTATTTATTTAGCGAAATCAAATCCATTGATGAAGCAAAAAAATCAGAAAATAAGGATGATGAAATAGAAATATTAGATAGTCTTGTAAAAGATAAAAATGAACAAAGTGTATTTGGGGAAAACAAAGATATTAATGTAGAAATAACTGAAAATAGCGAAAATATACAAAGAATAAATTTAAATAAAATGAAAATACTTAATTATTCATCAAAAAGAGACATAGACTTCAAATCCCTTGCTGTGTCAAATATTACTCTAACAAAAAGAAGTGATAAAATTTTGCTATATAACACTCATACGTCTGAAAGTTATGCAAATAGTGATAAATATAAATTTGAATATTCCGGAGCTAGACGTTCGCAAGATGCAACATATAATATGCTTTCAGTTGCTAAAAAGTTTAAAGAAAATTTGGATAGTAAAGGGTTTGAAGTGGTACATGATACAACACCTCATGATTATGGTACATATACTAGTTCATATGCAAGGTCTAGAATAACAGTAAAAAAAGCTTTGGCGACAATGGGGCATGCTGGAATTTCTATAGATGTGCATAGAGATGCTACAAATGATCTTGACTATAGACCAGTTGTTAAAATAAATGGAATTGAGGTTGCACAATGTATGTTAGTTATGGGAGTAGGTACAGATGTTACAAATAACCCATATTATGAAGATAATCTAAAACTTGCATTTAAAATACAACAACTTGCAGATGAAGTATATCCAGGCTTGTTCAAACCTATGATTATTAGAAATTCTATATATAATCAAGATTTAAATAAATATTCATTATTAATAGAAGTTGGTGCAAGTGGAAATACTTTAGATGAAGCCTATCTTGCAACTAGATGTTTATCTAATTTGTTAAATATTATATACAAAGATTGACTATAGTGTTTTTCTTGTGGTATAATCTACAGATGATTAATGAATTTAGTTATTAATATTTTGAAAGGAAGAGAGATTGTGTCAGATAAATTAGTAATAGTGGAATCGCCTTCTAAAGCAAAAACAATAAAAAAATATCTTGGAAGCAGTTATGATGTAATTGCATCGCAAGGACATATAATAGATTTACCTAAAAGTAAATTAGGTGTTGATATAGAGGATAACTTTAAACCTAAATATATAACAATGAAGGGAAAAGCTAAAATTGTAAATGAAATAAAAACGAAGGCAAAAAAAGCATCAAAAGTATATCTTGCAACCGACCCTGATCGTGAGGGAGAAGCAATAGCCTGGCATATTAAAAATGTACTTGAAATAGAAGATGGGAGCAAATGTAGAATTGAGTTTAATGAAATAACAAAAACTGCAGTAAAAAATGCGGTATCAAAAGCAAGAGCTATAAACCTAAACTTAGTTGATGCACAGCAGGCAAGAAGAATATTAGATAGAATTGTTGGATATGAAATTAGTCCAATACTTTGGAAAAAAATAAAAAAGGGATTAAGTGCAGGACGTGTTCAATCAGTGGCACTTAAAATAATAATTGATAGAGAAAAAGAAATTAGAAATTTTAAACCAGTTGAATATTGGAATTTATCTGTTAAACTATTTAAAGATAAAACTGGATTTATGGCAAATTTCTATGGTGATAAAAAGTCTAAAATTGAACTTTCAAATGAAAAACAAGTAAAAGAAATAATACAAAATATAGATGGTAAAGAATATAAAGTTATTGATGTTAAAAAAAGTGAAAGAAAGAGAAATCCAGCTCCTCCTTTTACTACATCATCTTTACAACAGGAGGCTTCAAGAAAACTTGGATTTAATGTAAAAAGGACAATGATGGTAGCACAAAAGTTATATGAAGCAGGACACATAACATATATGAGAACAGACTCTGTTAGAATATCTGACGATGCAAGAAAAATGGCAAAGGAATATATTACTTCAAAATATTCAGATAAATATTATGAAAACAGATATTTTAAAACAAAAGCGTCTGCTCAAGATGCACATGAGGCAATAAGACCATCAAATATATTAAATTCACTAGGAGTATATGATACTTTGACTAAGGATGAACAAAAGTTATATACATTAATATTAAATAGATTTTTAGCAAGTCAAATGGCTACAGCAATTTATGATACTACTAGAGTAAAAATTGAAGTGGATAATTATATATTTATTGCAAATGGTTCTGTTGTAAAATTTGATGGATTTATGAAACTATATACAGAAGGAAAAGACGATAAAGATAAGACTAAAAAAGAAGATGTAGATGAAGAAGAAAATACAGAGAATATTTTACCTGAACTTGAAGTAGGAGATATATTAAAACAGGATAAGATATATAGTAAACAAAAATTTACAGAGCCTCCTGCAAGATTTACAGAGGCAAGTTTGGTTAAAACATTAGAAGAAAAAGGAATAGGTAGACCAAGTACATATGCACCTACAATTTCAACTATTGAAGAGAGAACATATGTAGAAAGACAAAATAAGTATTTAGTTCCTACTGAACTTGGAGAAATTGTAAATGAACTTATGGAGGAAAACTTTGCTAACATAGTTGATGAGAAATTTACAGCAAAGATGGAAAATGAACTTGATATGGTTGCTGAAGATAAAGTAAATTATGTAGAAATGCTAAAAGAATTTTATGGGCCATTTGAAAAATCAGTTAAGAATGCCGAAGAAAATGCAAAAAAAGTAAAAATTCCAGAAGTTGAAACTGATATAAAATGTGAATTATGTGGTAGAAATATGGTTATAAAACAAGGAAGATTTGGAAAATTTTTAGCATGCCCTGGATATCCAGAGTGTAAAAATGCAAAGCCATTGGTTCAATCAATTGATATTCCATGTCCAAATTGTGGAGGAAAAGTATTAGTTAAAAAGACTAAGAAGAAAAGAACTTTCTATGTTTGTGAAAATAACACTAATTCTGAAGATAGCAAATGTGATTATATTTCATGGACTAAACCTAAAAAAACAAAATAAATGATTAGTAGTAGAATTAAAATTTCTACTACTTTTTTATATTAAAAGTAAACAAGATTACATAATCATTGTATTTTGAGTTAAATTATGATATAATATATTCGTAGGATAAATCTTTTTTATCAAATAAATATTTAGGTAGGAGGAAAATTGATGACATCTGATCAGTATTTTGTACTAATTTCAAAAATAAGAGAAGTTTGTTTTGAATTAAAAGAAACACAGAAGTGCCTAAAAGAGCAAACAGAAGCTATTTGGAAAAATACAAAAATACAGGAGAAAATTTTATCAAAGTTAAACGAAAAAAATAATTAATTACTGGAGGAAAAAATTATGACTAAAGATGTAAAAGAAGCTTTGAATACATGTGGAAGAAATATGGCACTAATTGCAGAAGAAAATTGTCTTGAAATTTTATATCTTGCACGTGAGGAAATTTTACAGGAGATTATTATGGGTATGATTGATTCTCTAAAAGATGATTCAGAAGCCATTTATGAAATTTTTAAGAGCAATAATACTATAGTGAAATTAAAAGCTCTTGAAAAAATTTATAATGAAGATTTTCTGAAAAAATACATTTCGGAAGAAGATGTATATTCCGACGATTGTGTAAGAATGAAAGTTTTTGGAAAAATTGAAGATAAAAAATTCTTAAAAGAGCTTTTAAAGGAGAAGGCTATATATGAAAGAACTGCTTTTCTTTATAAATTATCTGAACAATTTGAAGATAAAGATCTTTATGAAATTATCACTTCAGATAGTTACAACATCAGAGCAAAATTATTTTTTGTTTCAAAGATTAAAGATAGAAAATATCTTGAAAAACTTATAAAAGAGTTAAATGATAAGGAATTAGTTGAGGAATCAAAGTATTGCTTAGAACACTTAGAGTAAGTTTTTTATAGAGGAGAAAATTTTTCTCCTCTATTTTTCTTTTATGTGTAGAAAATACCACAATTTTATGATAGAATATATCATAATTAAGTGAGGTAATATTGTGGAAAATATAAAATACGTAAATGTAATAGGAGCAGGACTTGCAGGATGTGAATGTGCTTGGATATTAGCTAAAAATGGTATAAAAGTTAAATTGTATGAAATGAAACCTATAAAAAAAACAGAGGCACATAAAAGTGATAATTTTGCAGAACTTGTGTGTAGTAATTCTTTAAAATCAGATGAAATTACTAATGCATGTGGACTTTTAAAAAAAGAAATGCAAATGCTTGGAAGCATATTTGTTGAGGCAGCACATAAAACAAGAGTTGAGGCAGGGCAAGCTCTAGCTGTAGATAGGGAAAAGTTTGCTGAATATATAACTGATAAAATAAAAAATGATAATAACATAGAAATAATATATGAAGAAGTGGATGATGTGGAAAAGCTAGAAGGTATTACCGTTATGGCTACAGGACCACTTACTTCAAAGCCATTGCTTGAAAATATAAGTAAATTAGTAGGAGAAGAAAAATTATATTTTTATGATGCAGAAGCTCCTATTGTATCAGCAGATAGTATTGATATGAATATTGCGTACAGAATGAATAGATATGGAAAAATTGGGGAAGGTGATTATCTAAATCTTCCAATGACTAAAGATGAATATTTCTCTTTCTATAATGCCTTAATAACTGCAGAGGAGGCACCACGTCATGATTTTGATAAATTGGTGCTATTTGAAGGATGTATGCCTATAGAACAAATGGCTAAAAGAGGAGAAAAAACTTTAGTATTTGGACCTTTAAAACCAGTTGGTCTGCAAAATCCTAATACAGAAGAAAAGCCATATGCTGTTGTACAATTAAGAAGTGAGAACAAGGAAAACACTATGTATAATTTGGTTGGGTTTCAAACTAGCCTTAAATTTGGTGAACAAAAAAGAGTATTTGGAATGATACCAGGACTTCAAAATGCTACTTTTGAAAGATATGGTGTCATGCATAAAAATAGTTATATAAATTCAAGTAAAATACTTGATAATAAATTTTGTATGAAAGAAAATAGTAATATATATTTTGCAGGACAAATATCAGGGGTTGAGGGATATGTTGAATCTGCAGCTTCAGGTATGATGGTGGCATATAATATATTAAATAAAATAAAAGGAACATGTGCAGAATTTCCAGATACGACTATGCTTGGAAGTCTAGCAAAATACATATCTACAGAGAATAAACATTTTCAACCAATGAATGCAAATTTTGGAATATTAAAACCTCTAGATGTAAAAATAAAAGATAAAAAAGAGAGATATACCAAACTTGCACAAATAGCAATTTCTGATGTAACTGAATATATAGAAAAAATAAAGTAGGTGAGCTTTTGAAAAAAAATAGTAACATATACCTTTTGTATGGTGAAGAAAAATATGATTTAGAAAAAAAATTAAGTAGTATAAAAAAACAATTTGATAAGTTAGAAAATGGTGTTAATTTATTTTATATTACAAAAGATAATATAGATGAGCTTGGAAATATATTATCAGAGGTTACTTTTTTTGGTAGTCATAAACTTGTTGTTATAAAAAATACAAATTTAAAATTTGATGCAAAGCTTTTAGAAAATATTGATGAGGATGTAGTTGTTGTAATTATTGAGGAAAGTGTAGATAAAAGGCTTACTTCATATAAAAGTATATCAAAAATTGCAGAAGTATGTGAATTTAAAACTCTAGATAGAAGGGCTATGACAACTTATGTTTATGATCTTTTAAAAAGATATAAATTAAATTTAACTTTTGATGTAGCAGATTATTTTGTTGAAGTATGTGGTTTAGATAAAAACAATAATATAAATGAGGTAAAAAAGCTGGTTATATATTTAGAACCAGGTGATAATATAACCAAGGAAATAATAGATAAAATATGCTCTAAAACTTTAAATGCAAAAATATTTGATGTTTTAAATAAAATTGTAAATAAAGAAAAAGAAGAAGGAATAAAATTATTAGATAATATTTTGGCTCAAAAAGAATCAATAATTAAGGTATATATCATGTTATATAAGCAAGTAAAGCAAATGTATATGATAAAATATTTAAAAAGTAAAAATGCACAAGATATAGCTTCCTATCTTGGAATTCATCCATATACATTTAAACTTTTAAGTTCGACTTGTAGTAAGTACACTTTAGATGAGTTAAAAAAGATTATGTATATGTTTGATGAATACGATGAAAAGACAAAAAATGGTGAAATGGATTTTGAAATTGGACTAAAAAAAATAATTTGTACTATGTAAATATATATAAATGTAAAGTATTAATTTAAGTTATAAAACATCTCTTTTTATGAAATAATATAAAAAGAGGTGTTTTTTATGAGTGATAAGTATATAAACTTTAAAACTGATATGGCTGATGAAAGAGTAGATACATACAAAAGAGTAAATAATTTAACAGAAATTGATGGAGTAAAAGTGGAAAGTAAAAATGACGAAATAGTTACAACAACAACAGTAGATGTTTTAAATGAAAATGGTGCAACAGCACTTTCAAAAGAAATTGGAAAGTATATTACAATGGAAATTAAAGATATAAAATATTTAGAAGAGAAAGATAAAAATAAAATTATAAATACACTTTCTAATGAGATAAAAAATTTAATTGGAGAAGATAAAACAAAATCAATTCTTGTAGTGGGACTTGGAAATATATATGTTACTCCTGATTCATTGGGACCAAAAGTTGTGCAAACTGTGGATATAACAAGACATTTAATAAATTTTGCAAAAGATTTGGTTGAACCAGATACAAGGAGCGTAAGTGCGTTATCTCCAGGAGTGCTTGGAACAACTGGAATTGAAACATCAGAGATTATTACATCTGTATGTAATGAGGTAAAACCAGATATTGTAATTGCAATAGATAGTTTAGCATCTAGTAGTATTAATAGACTTGGAACTACAATACAACTTAGTAATACAGGTATAACTCCAGGGGCTGGCGTTAGAAATAAAAGGGAAGGAATAAATCAAAATATCCTTAATGTTCCAGTTATTGCAATTGGCGTTCCAACAGTTGTTGATATGGCAACAATTACAAGTGAAGCAATTGATAAAATGGTAGAAGTTACAAAACAAAAAATTGAAAATGGAGATAATAGCGTAAGTAAAGAACAAATTGAAAGAGTGATAAATATATTTAATGATGATAATAAATATAATATGATTGCAAATGCATTAGATACAGATAATTTTATAGTAACTCCAAAAGAAATTGATGATGTCATACAAATTGTTTCAGATTTAATATCAAGTGGTATTAATATGAGTATCAATTAATTTTTTTATCTAAAAATGTGGATTTGTGCTTTAAAGATTGACAAAATTAACATAAAGTGTTAAACTATAAGAACGTCAAAATTAAAGGCAATTTTATTAAATTACCTTTTTCTTTAGAAATTAATATTAAAAAAGGGGAAATTATAATGTCAGAACTTATAGAGAATTTTTTTAAATTTGATGAAGTAGTTGAAGAAAAAGACTTACTTACAATTTTAAAAAATTCTGAACTATCACAAGATGAGGTAAATGATATTGTATACAAAGCATCTGAGAATGGCTTTATTACAGTCATCGACTATATGTTAAAACGATTCAAATTGAAGGAAAGTGAAATTATTGAGGCACTTTGTTGGTCATGTTTTGCAAAAAATTCAGATAAAGTATTTGGAAAAATTGTAGAGCTTACTAATTTTGATGTATCATATAATAATAATCAGATTTTAATGTATGCATTATCTAATGATTGCGAAGGACAGATTAATTGTGAAAGTATAGCAAAAGTTATACTCAAATCTTTTAATGTGTTATTATCAAATGATAATGTAGACAAAATTTATGACTTTATACTTCAGGATACTACAGCCAGTTATGAAAATGTAGCTTTTGAAATATATCAAAAGATAGGTGATAAAAACAGATTACAAAGGATGTTTGAACTTTTTGTATATAAATCATATATAAAAGTATTGCCTAAAATATTGGTAAATAATTCGAGATTAGATGTAAGTAACGCTATTTTATATTGTATTGAATATGAAGATACAGTCATGATAGAAATTTTACTAAATTATTCGGTACCAAGTAGTAAAACCTTGCTTATTTGTGTAAAAAATGGTTTAAAGAAGTTTGTGTATGAGCTTTTTAAAAGAGGTAAATATGGAATGTCTGAACTTGTTGATGCTTTAAATAGTGATGACGGATATCTTATGGTAGATTTTTTAAATAATGTTTAATTACTATGCCTAGAAATATTTTTTCTAGGCATTTTTGTAATATTTTTAATTTAAACTATTTTCATATTTTTTTTGCTTGTACATATAATGTAAAGAAAGTTTAAAATACTTGATTTTTTTACTAATTTATTCTATAATAAAGTTACTTTGAAAGTGAGAGTGATTTTATGAAAAATAGTGTGAAACTAAAAAAAATATCAGTTTTTTTAATTGCAATATTTTCTGTTGTTGCTATATTTAGTATGAATGGTAAAATATTTGCAGCAAATGAAAATAGCAATGAAGAAAATACTGAACAAACAAGAGTTGCAACTGTAAATAGTATTTTTGATGTTAAAGGAACAAATGGGGACTATAAAACTAGTAGCGAAAATTCAAATATATATTTACCTTATTTAAGAAATGCGGCAGGAAGAATTGTTGTTGATAAATCGATTAACAATATTGGAGTTTTATCTTCAGCTAGTACAATAGATGTAAATGAACCTTTAAAAAGTTTACAATTTTTAATATCATCAGATAGTGTAAGGATAAATGCAAATTTAGAGTATGCACTTGTATTATCAGCAAATGATGTTGTAATAAACTCTAATATTGAAAAAAATGCTTTGATATTTGCAGGTGGTACTGTTACAGTTGATGAAAATGCAACAATAGGCGATGATGTAATTATTGTGGCTAAAGATGTAAATATTAAAGGAAAAATAAGTAAAAGTGCTGTCATTTCAGCAAACAGCTTAAATGTATCAGGTAGCATTGAAGAAGATTTAAGATGTGAAATTAATACACTTGATATTTCAGGAAATGACAATGTTAAAGGAAATTTATTTGTTAACACATATAATAAAGAATTAAATATAAAAGATAAGTATCCTAATGCTACTGTAAATGTAAAAGAAGTAAAAAATGTATCAAAATCTTTTGGAAATATTCTTTTAAAAGCAGTTATATCGTCACTTGGATTTACACTTTTATACGTGATAGTTAAAAAAATAACTAAAGGAAAAGCCTATGAAAAAATGCTTGATAAGGCTAAAAATAACACTTTATTTGTAGTATTAAGTGGTGCAATATCAATACTTGCTTTTCCAGCACTATTTGTACTTTTAATTTTACTTAGTGTTCTTGGATTGTACATGATAACAATACCTGTGGCTATTGTATATATGGCATTTTTAATAGTATTTGCAATATTGTCTGTTTATGTAATAGGATGCACAATATTTGAATATACAAATAAAAAATATATTAAGGCAGAAAAATTATCTATAGAACTTGTAGGTGTTTTCTTTACATTTTTATCACTTAATTTAATTTGTAAAATACCTAAAATTGGAGCATACATATATATGGCTATGGTAATGATTGCAGTAGGAATAATGATTGCATATTTTTTAAAGGGTGATAATAAAACAAAAGAAATAAAAAAATAATAAATATGTTGGGGTGAAATATTTTATGAACAAAGAGTATTATAATATGTCATCAGATGAGGTACTAAAAGATCTTAAGTCTTTAAATGATGGAATTACGGAAAAAGAAGCTAAAACACGTTTATCTAAATATGGATATAACAAATTAAAAGAAACTAAGAAAAAGAGCTTCCTTTCAAGGTTTATTGACCAGTTTAAAAATGTTATGCTTATTATACTTATAATAGCAGCAATTTTATCAGCAGTAGTTTCAAGTAAGACTGGAGAACCTTTTACTGATACAATTATAATTCTCTTTGTTGTTTTTTTAAATGCTCTTCTTGGTGTAATTCAAGAAAGTAAAGCTGAAAAGGCAATAGAAGCACTTAAAAACATGTCTCTTCCATATATAAAAGTTAAAAGAGACGGTAAAGTTTTAAGTGTAAAAACTGAAGAATTGGTAATTGGTGATGTTGTACTAATTGAAGCAGGGGACTACGTACCAGCAGATATGAGGATAATCGTAAACCATAGTTTAAGGGTAGAAGAATCTGCACTTACAGGAGAATCTGTTGCAGTTGATAAAAAGGAAGAAAAAATTACATCTAACTCTAAAGTAGCACTTGCTGATAGAACGAATATGCTATACTCGGGAAGTAGTGTAGTATATGGAAGAGGAGAAGCTGTAGTAGTAGCTACTGGTATGAATACGGAACTTGGAAAAATAGCACAGGCTATTTCATCGCAAAAAGCAGAAATTACTCCTTTACAAAAGAAGATGAATGAATTAAGTAAAATATTAAGCGTTTTAGTTGTTGTTATAGCAGTTATCATGTTTATTGTAGGATTTTTAGAAGGAAATCCCATACTTGATGTATTTATGCTTGCAATATCTCTTGCAGTAGCAGCAATTCCTGAAGGGCTTTCAGCAGTTATAACAATAACACTGGCTATTGGTGTACAGAAAATGGCAAAAGAGAAAGCTATTATTAGAAAATTATCATCAGTTGAAGCATTAGGATCAACTGAGGTTATTTGTTCAGATAAAACAGGAACACTTACCCAAAATAAAATGACTTTAAGAAAAATATACATTGATAATAATTTAATTGATGTTACTGATATAAAAAGTAATAATGAGTTAAAAAAACGTGGAACTTTTAATGAGAGTGATTTAAACACTTTAGTTAATATAAGTATGCTATGTAACGATATTAAATTTGGAGAAGATAGCGGAAAAAAAGTTCTTCTAGGTGATCCTACTGAGGCAGCCTTAATTGAATTTGGTCATCATATAGGATACAACAAAGAGGAAATGGATACAAAATATAAACGAGTAGATGAACTTCCTTTTGATTCAACAAGAAAAATGATGACTACAGTAAATGAGTTTGAAAGTGAGTATATGGTTTGTACAAAAGGAGCCATTGAATCTATATTAAATAACTGTAATAGGATACTTATAAATGGTAAAATAGAAAAGTTAGACTTAAGTACTAAAAATAAAATTATGCAAAATAATTTAGAAATGGCAAAATGTGCCCTAAGAGTTCTTGCATGTGCATATAAAATGGAAAGAAAAGAACAGACTATTGATAAAAGTGAAAAAAATCTTGTGTTTGCTGGACTTGTTGGAATGATTGATCCTCCAAGAAAGGAAGCTAAAAGAGCAGTTGAGAGATGCTTTAATGCTGGTATGGTTCCAGTTATGATAACAGGTGATAACAAGGATACAGCAATGGCAATAGCAAAAGAACTTGGAATTTTAAAAGATGGATATGAAGCAGTTACAGGAACAGAACTAGATGCTATGAGCGATAAAGAGTTATACAAAAGAGTAGATAAAATAAGAGTATATGCAAGAGTATCACCAGAGAATAAAATACGTATTGTAAAAGCATGGAAAAAACGTGGAAAAACAGTTGCAATGACTGGAGATGGAGTAAATGATGCACCAGCACTAAAAGGAGCAGATATAGGTGTTGGAATGGGAATAACAGGTACTGAAGTTTCTAAAAGTGTGTCAAGCATGATTTTAGCAGACGATAATTTTGCAACTATTGTTGTTGCTATTAAAGAGGGAAGAAGGATATATTCTAATATTCAAAATGTTATTGTATATTTACTTGCTTCAAATTTAGCCGAAGTACTTATTATATTTTTAGCAACATTGGTTAATAGAACAATTCTTTTACCTATTCATTTATTATGGATTAATTTAGTCACTGATACAATTCCTGCAATAGCACTTGGATTTGAAAAAGAAGAAAAAAATATAATGAGACAAAAACCAAGAAGTGCAAGTGAAAAATTCTTTACACCATTTTTAACTTTAAGAATTTTAATTCCTGGTATTATAAAAACAATAGTTATGTTTTTAATTTACTTCTTTGTTGAAGCAAGTTATGGTGCACAAATGGCAAGTGCAGCTGTGTTTACTTCACTATCCATTATTGAAGTGTTATTTGCTTATGTTTGTAGGTCAGATAAAAGACCAGTGTTTAAAATTGGATTGTTCTCAAATATGGTTATGGTACTATGTGTAATCTGTACTTTGATATTACAAGTACTTGTAATATCAAATCCTGTTACAGCAAGTTGGCTTAAGATTCCTTTAATGCCAAATCATGTTTATATCATGATAATAGTCGCATCTATTGATTGCGTGGTTATTTTTGAATTTGTAAAAGTTATACTTGCAAAGATGTTTCATAAAGTAAAATAGAATATGTGACATTTAAATATCATAATTAATAAAATATATGCATAAGCTATACTATAAAAGAAAGAGGGTATAGCTTATGTTTGATAATATACGAAATTTTATGCAAAGTTTTCTTGGAATGGGGAATAATACAAATAGAAGTAGGGGCTATCAAGGAAATAGATATAGGAGTTCTATGAATTACAAACTAATTCCTTTTGACCAAGCAAAGGATATGATTGAGAAAAATACAGTTTTACTTATGGATGTTAGAACTTCAAATGAATATGATCTTATGCATATAAAAAATGCTATTAATATTCCAGTAAATGAGATAGAGCAAAAAATACTTCAAGTTGAGCAAGATAAACCTTTAATGGTATATTGTTCAAGTGGTGCTAGAAGTAAAACAGCTATACAGATTTTAAATAATTTGGGATATAATAATATATATATATGGGAATATGGAGCTCTTGCTACTTTTCCGTATAAAAATATGTTAGAATATGGAGAAAATGGAAGAATCATATGATAACATTTAGATAGGAGGAAAAATGTTAAAACATATAAACGAAAATGAATTTGATGAAAACGTTATAAAAAACAAAGGAGTATGTTTAGTTGATTTCTATGCTACTTGGTGTGGACCTTGCATGATGCTTGCACCGGTTTTAGAAGATATTGCAAATAGTAGAGCAGGTTATGATATATACAAAGTAGATGTTGATGAAAATAACGATCTTGCCAAGAAGTTAGATATTGATACTATTCCAACCATTTGTATATATAAAGATGGCAAAATTGTTGAAAGACAGGTTGGATTTAGGGATAAAGAGGAAATTGTGGAACTTATTGAGAAGTATAGGTAAGTTTTAATATTTAAGTATAAAGTAAAGGGGCTGTAAAAAAAGCCCAAAAAAAATGAGTGAAAAAATTCACTCATTTTTTTGTACACCAGACATTTCACTTAACTAATTGGTAAAAGTTAGTAGTGAAGGTACATATTGTCAACTGGTGTTTATATAACTACATTAACACTAGTTTGAGGCATTGCAATTAAATTTAAAGTTAGAATATATTATAACAAAATGCGTGAAAAAATGATTATTGGATAAAAAGGCAAGTATGTAAAAAGCTTTTAATATATATTGTAAGTTAAAGTGTATTATTGTATAATATAAATAGAATTGCAATGGGGTGATAATAATATGGCTATGAAAATTGATCTTGAAGATTGGTTTGATTATGTTATATTAATGCGTGGTAAAGAATATTTTTTAGATGATAGGGTAATTGATTTAAAAAAAACAGGACTTAGATACAAGGCAAAAGTTTATGGTAGTAGATTGTATAATGTAAATATTATAGTTGATAAATATGACGAAGTAGTAGAAATGGAATGTGATTGTCCATATGCATGTGAAAATTATTGCAAACATATGGCAGCAACGGTATATTCCATTTTAGATGATAATTGTGAATTTGAAGAAATACCAATTGATTATAAACAAATCATAAATAGGATACCAAAAAAAGAAATAGAAAAATTTTTAATTGAAAAACTTCAAAATTCTCAAGAACTTCAAGAAAATTTTAATGATACATTTTTTGAATATTTTCCAAAATTTACTAAAGAGTATTATTTAGAAATAATAAAAAAAGAAATGGAATATGCAATAAATAATTTTTCAAGTTTTTATGATGATTTTAATTATGATAATTACTATGACTCTTGCGAAGATGATGATATCTATTCAAGTACGGTATCAAAAGTTATAGAAAAATACGAAGTTGAAACTGTAAAGTGTATAACAAAAAATGATTTTCAAAGTGCGTATAATATAGCAACGGCTTTACTTGAAAGTTTGCCTATAGAAAAATTAGAAAAAGTTTGTGAGTATTATGATAGTATTATTGAATATGCTGTAAATGAATGTGTAGATGATTTTAAAAAAATATTAATTAAAGATAAAACAAAAAGTATGCAAAATATGATTTTTGAATATTGTCTAGTTATGTTAAAAGATGAAGATAAAGTAGGATTTCTTGATAATATGATAGGTTTTTTACTTGAAGATGAGATATTTGACTTAGATACATACCTTGATAAAAAAATAGAACTTTTAAAAGAAATTTTTCCAAAATTTAGAAAATATAATGGTATTAGTAATAATATACCTAAGTATGTAAAAAAACATGTAGAGTACTTAAATATGCTAGGCAGAGAAGATGAAGCTTTAATAGTTATAAAAGAAAATATTCAAAACCACGATATATTTGATATGTATATTGATATATTGTTAAAGGAAAAAAATTATGATGAAGCAATTAAATTATTAAAAGCTGAGATAAAAAAAGATGATGGATATAGATGGAAATATAACAAGTGGAGTGATGTGGATAAGTTACTAGATATTTATTCAAAATGTGGGAAAAAAGAAGAAATAAGAAATATTACAGAAAACATTATATATAATGAAAGAGTGGGAGATGTAGAGTATTTTAAAAAATTAAAAGAAACGTATACAGTTAAAGAATGGGAAGAAAGAAAAAAAGTAGTTATAAAGAACATTGAAAACTTAATAGGTAATTTTACTAGTGATACATTAAGAAGTTTATACGTTGAAGAAAAAATGTATGACAAATTGTTTATTTCAGTTATGGCAGTAGCTAATTATGGTACACTTTTAACATATGAAAGTTACTTAAAACCAGATTATGAAAAAATATTATTAGAAAAATACAAAAATATTGCTGATAGACAAGTAAAAGAATCAGGAAGAAGTAGTTATGAATATTTACAAGGAATTTTAATTCATATGAAGTCACTTAAACGGTGGAAAAGAACTTGTAAATAAATTAGTAGATGAATATATTTCTAATTTTAAAACAAGAAGGTTGATGGTTGATTTATTAAGAAGAGTAAAAGAATAGGTGATTAAAAAATATATTTTTATAAAAAAATATATAATGGTTGGTATAAGACTGATATTGAATGTAAATACAGTAACATATTTTTGTGTAGATTAAAAACAGAGAGGTGGGAATGTGATAGTATGAATTCAAGAGATGGAATAATCGGTTTAGCAATTGGGGATGCAATGGGAGTCCCAATTGAATTTAATCAGAGAGAAAAATTAATTAGAAATCCACTAATTCAAATGGTCGGATATGGAAGTCACGATGTTCCAAAAGGTAGTTGGTCTGATGATACTTCCATGACCCTTGCAACTATAGATTCAATATCTAAAAACTCCAAAATAGTACCTTCAGATATAGCAAATAATTTTATTAAGTGGGTGAGAAGTGCTAAATATACACCAACAGAAAAAGTTTTTGGTATTGGAAGAACAACATTACAAGCGCTTGCTAGATGTGAATTAAAGGTTAAAACAGCAGAAGAGGCAGGAGGTAATGGAGAAATGGATAATGGTAATGGTTCTTTAATGAGAATATTACCATTAGCATATTATTGTTATTCTAAAAAAATGGAAGCTGAAGAAATTTTAAAAGAAGTAAAAGCTGTTTCCTCCATAACTCATAGGCATGAGATAAGTATTATGGGATGCTATATATATGTATTATTTGCTATAGAACTTTTAAAAGGAAAAGGGTTTAAAGATGCATATAAAAAGATTAAAATAAGCAATTATTCGTATTTTTCAAATAGTTGTATACATAAATATGATAGAATACTAAAAAATAATATAGCAAAATATAAAATTGACGATATAAGTTCACAAGGATATGTAGTAAGTACATTAGAAGCAACTTTATGGGTTTTATTCAATACAAAAAATTATAATGAAGCAATAATAAGAGCAATAAATTTAGGAAATGATACTGATACTGTTGGGGCTTGTGTTGGAGGTTTAGCAGGTATTAGGTATGGCTTAGATTCAATAAATGAAGTATGGAAAAAGAATTTATTAAAATATGAATATATTTATAGAATCTGTGAAGAATTTGATAAAATATTATAATAAAATGAAAGGAAAATTATGATTAATAATATTGAAGTGATAAAAAGTGATATAACTGAATTAGAAGTAGATGCAATAGTAAATGCAGCCCACTCTTCTTTATTAGGTGGAGGAGGCGTAGATGGATCTATACATAGAAAAGCTGGAAAACAATTACTGAAAGCGTGTATAAAGTTAAATGGATGTATGACTGGAGAGGCTAAAATAACAAATGGATATAATTTAAATGCAAAATATGTTATACATACTGTTGCTCCAAAGTGGTATGATTTTAGAACTAATAATAAAAAACAGTTATTAGAAAATTGCTATATAAATTCTTATGAATTAGCAAAGAAAAACAAAATAAAAACAATAGCATTTCCTTGTTTAGGAATGGGAGTATATCAAGTTCCATTAGATATTGGAGCAAAAACATCAATTGATAAAGCAATAAAATACGCTGAAAATTTTGAAAAGATATATTTAGTTTGTTTTAAAGAGGAAGAATATAAGTATTATTGTGAATATTTAAAGGAAAAGCAGAAGGAGTGTTAAAATATTATTTAATAATTTAAAAAGAAGTGTTAATTTCAATACAAAATTGTATATTTTTAAATATGATTTTTATTTTATCATTAACAAAGGTAAAGCCAATCTTTTAACGTTTCATCACGAATATTTAAATAAGGCAAAAAAAAGCGTGAAGCAATTACAGACGCTATATTTATAGAATACTTATATAACAGAGCATATGCATTGCTATATATACTTAAAATAAGACAATAATTGGATGTGAATTAAATGAGAACAATAACATTTTATAAATTAGATGGAAAAGTAAAATCAGAAGAAAAAATGGATAAAGAAAATATTTGTCACATACATGGTATGATGACCAAATGTACAATGACAAATGGAATAGAAGAAGTTGGATTTGCAGATCCAACAGGAATTTATAATAAAGAAAAATACGATGGAAAAGTACATGACTATATTTATCTATGGACATGGGATAATTTAGATGAAGATACAGGAAAATTAATAGGTGATGATGAAAAATATAATCAAACATTTAAATCTGTTAAAATTGATGATATAGAAAAAATAGAAGCCATTATATACTCTAATCCACGATGGGGTGGAAAATTAACAAATAAATTTATATTTTATAACAATGATACTAATGAAATAGAGCCTGAAATTCCGAAATTTCTAACTAATAAAAGTATGGCAGATAGTAATGAAGATAATCAAAATTAAGAAAAAACATATTATTATTTAACTGTAAAATATGAAAATCACAATAGCAATAAAGAATATAACTATATTTCGGATGACACAAGTGTTAAAGTTGGTGATAGAGTTTTAGTAGATATGGCAGGAAAACTAGTAATAGCAGAGGTCTTAGAAATAGCATATTGCAATAAGCTTGATGTTCCATTTCCATTACAGCAAACTAAAAAGATTATAAAAAAAGTTAATGAAGATTTTGATATTACAGATATAGAGTTTTATGATGAAATAGATAGTAAAATGACAAATACTATTAGAATGAATATTGATGATACATATTTTGAATTTGGAATATTTAACTATATAAAAAACATGAAAACGATGATAAGTGGGCTGATATAAAAATAAATATACACAACAGTAATTTTAAATATTTTAGAAGATCTGAATTGATGACATATGCAGAGGTTGAAGGGCTAATAAATATGATGGAAAAACTATTAAATGATGAGTTAAAAGAAAAAGAAGAAATTGAATTTTATGAACCAGATTTAGAATTTACTTTGTATCCTAAAATTAATTTATGGGATACAGGAAAATATACATATATAAAAGGAGGTCATGAAATACAAGATATTTATATGGAACTAGCTATTAATTTAACAGATAAAAGAGGTGAATATACAGGACAAAAATATATAATGATTTTTGATAGAAAAGAAATTAAAAAAATAGTTGCGTACATGAAAGCAGTGACAAATATAAAATAAAGTATTTAGGAAGACCAACTATAAAAAGTAAAGTCTTTTATGAAAAAATAAACTTTTTTGGATAGAAGAGTATGTAGAGAAATTTTTTATGGGAAAAAAATATCATATGAAATAGAAAAGATTTTATACAACAATTTATGCCATAAAACAATATTAGAAGTGTTCACGACATTAAAATTGCATTTAGAGATATGATGAAAGAAACATTACAAGCATTTGCTAGATGTGAATTAAAGGTTGAATAGGCAGAGTGGTCAGGAGGTAATGGAGAAATGGATAAAATTTTAACTTTTATAGTAAATGAATATAATGAAATATTATTATTAAAAGGCAGTGAGAATGATCCTCAATTTAAAGAATCATTTTGGTATGTAGTAACAGGTGGATGTGAAAAATATGATTTAGATAGAGAAGAAACTGTTAAAAGAGAAGTAAAAGAAGAGACGGGTCTATTAACGAATAATAATATTTACTTAAACTGGATTTTAGAATATGAGTCTTTAGGAGTACAATGTAAGGAATATGTTTATATAAGTTTTGTAAATAAAGATAATATTATATTAAATGAAGAAAACATAGATTATAAATGGTGTAAATTTGATGAATTTATGGAAAAAATAAATTGGTTTGGAAATAAGCAAATACTAGAAAAAGTTGTAAGTTTAGCAATTAAAAAGGAGTTATTTTTTAAATCGGAGAAAATAGATAAATTTTAAAAGTACAGTAAATACTGTGCTTTTTGATTTCTTAACTCTTTTGAGTAACTGTAAGATATAAATCTCCAGCATCTGGATATATACTACGTATAACTAAGGTTTCTCTTAATAAAATCCAATACTTATCTTTATTTAAATTTAAGTTCTTAATAAATTTTATTAGCTCTTCTTTGTTAATTCTTTTTCCTATATTTCAATTCCTATCTCAAAATTACTATCTATATAGATATTATATTAGCATAGTAAAAAATTATCAAATAGAATGTATATTAATAATAACATAACTTTTTTAAAATTATTTCACAAGTACTAAAAAATAGTATTCTATAGATATTCAGGTTAAGTATTTAAAGTTTATAAGTGTATTTGTGGTAGCAGTTTGATTATAAAAATTTGAAATTTAAAATAATTTAGTGAAATAAAGAATATAAAGTGATATAATAAAAATGCGGAGATAGGAGTTGAATTTTTATGAAGCAGAATATATATGATATTAAAACTTTTTCAGAGGCATATGATAAAATGAGATACGAAAACAAAGGAAAAAATGCAAATGATTTAATTGAAATACCTAATTTTAGGAAATTAATACCAGACTTAAATAATAAAAGAGTTCTTGATTTAGGATGTGGCTATGGAGAAAATGACATATATTGTAGAGAATTAGGAGCAAAGGAAGTATTAGGAATTGACATATCTGAACATATGATAAAAATAGCTTTAGATAATAACAAAGATAAAAAAATAAAATACAAATTGATGGCGATGGAAGATATAGACAAACTGGAAGAAAAATTTGATGTAGTTATTTCTTCATTAGCTATTCACTATGTGAAGGACTATGATAAATTAATAAAAGATATATATAATTTGCTAAATAAAGATGGAATACTAATTTTTTCTATTGATCATCCTTTAAGAATAGCTAATAAATTCGAGCCTTGGATGAAAAAGAATTACACAGAAATTAACGGAAAATGGTTTTTACTTGTATCAGATTATAATAGAGAAGGAGTAAGAGAAAAAGAATGGAATGGAGTAATGGTACAAAAATATCATAGAAATTTTAGTAGTTTGATAAATGGATTAGTGAAGAGTGAATTTAAAATTGATAAAATTTTAGAACCGTTACCTGATAAAGAAACCATAAAAATTATACCTAAATATGTTAATCAGTATGATAGACCATATTTTTTATTTATTAGAGCTAAAAAATAGTATACGTTTAAAAAAATTGTTTTTTATGGAATTTGATATAATTGTTCTAATGAAAAAAATTTATAAGATTGGAGTGGTATTATGTGGTTTATATTATTTATAGTGCTTACTGCGATTTTTACATTTTCTTCAATTATAAAAAAGAGTTAATTATGTAATAGGTGATTGTAAGTTTTATGTTTTTAAAGAGCTGAAGAAAAGATTGGGCTTAAAATGAGTGGAATATTTCACTCATTTTTTCTACAAATATGGAGGGATAATATAATGTTTTATAAATTAAATGAACAAGCAAATGTATAAGTAATATTAACCAAAGAAAAACTTTAGTGTATAAGTGGTATGATAGTCAAATGTAATATTGAAGATGGAATAGAAAGAATGGTATTTGCTGATTATACATGTGTTTACGATAAATAAGAATATAACGAAAAGGAACAGGAATACATTTACTTATTGATATGAAATAATTTAAGTAAAAAAACAGGAAATTTATTTGAAGATGAAAAAAGTACAAAGACATAGGTATCATATGAAGTTAGAGATGAATTAGAATAAAATTTTAAAATAATATATGGCTAATTGAAAGTTATAATTAACGCATTAAGGAAATATTTTGAAACCAAAATATAATAAGTTGTTAATCAACATAATATAAACATCTTAATTAAAAGTGATTTGATAAATATGAGAGTATATAGTATAATGCCGTAGAAAACCTATTTTAATCTGAATGATTTTTACAATATTTTCCATTTATAGCATTTAAATTTTATAGAAGGTTCTTTATATCATTTTTTCATTGAACTTTTTTATAATTTATTTTTCACCTAAATCTTGCATAAACCTTAATAAATATCCGTCAGGGTCTTGAATTAAAAATTCTTTATTTCCTAAGATTTTATCATTTTGTCTATACCAATTTTCTTCAACATCAAAAGCTATTGCGTAATTATTATTTTTAAAATTATTATATATTTTATCAATATCTTCGACTTCTAATTGAAAATTGATTCCATTTCCAAAAGGATATTTTAGTTCTCCAACATTCCATTTATCATTATCTGATAACTCTTGTAACATAAATTGAATATTGTTTAAGGATATGAAAGTAAATTTATTTTCTGGTCTATTATATTTTACTTCAAATCCAGCAGTTTTATAAAATTTTAAACTGTTTTCTAAACTGGTTACAGATAACTCAGGAATATTTTCATTCCAATTTATATAATCATTAGGTCTTAAAATTGTACTTTTAAAATATTGTTCTTGAAAATCAGTCAAAACTTTAATCTCTTCATTAGTAAATGCTTTATTTTCAGGAATGATAATTAATTTGTCATCATTATCATTTGTTCTATGAATTATTGCAATACATTTTCCAGTAAAGTTTTCTAATGGCTCATAAATTCCTAAAACATAAGCATCTAATTCTTCACCATCATCACTTACGGTATTAGGTACATAACCATAATTTACTGGATAAATAAATCCATGCTTTGGGTGTTTGCTACCCATAGGTCTATCTATTTTTATTTCTAAAGTTTTATTTAAATATTCTATATTATTCATGCTTATTCTCCTAATTTTATATTTTTAATAATAATAGACTCTTCATTGCTATCTATAAATTCAATAGAAACTTCATTAATAATAGTTGTAAATTCATAATTGAAATTAGAAAAATCTTTTAAATTATCAGCTTGACCAAGTGTTATATGTGGAATGTATTTTATTGATTTTTTAAAATGACTTGGTATTATTTTTTCATATATATCATCGTGTAATTTTAATATTTCGTAATTTCCCTTTACACAGTTTAATAAAATATAGTTATCGTCAGATAAAGAAATGCCTTTAAAAGTTACTTCAAAATGAGAGTGTTTTTTTAATAAGGCAGATAATTTAGAAATTAAATCTTCATTACTTATTTTATCGTTAAAAGGAAAAGCCAGAGTTATATGTGGTGCTACTAAATTTGATAATCTATCGTATTTATTTCTAATTTTATCAATTATTCTCATATTATCAAATTTAGGAAAAATTAATATATCTCGTTTACCAATATTATTAGACATTTACAGACCTCCTAATTATTTATTAATTATTATTCACCAACTCATTAAACCCATCTTATCATATTTTATATCATTAATCAACGTTTTAGAATTTTTCATTTTTCATAATTATTTTTGTAATATTGAATATCTGTTTTTTATATCCTGTTTTTTCATCGTATATTTGTTTGCATTTATTATATACATTTTTTCTTTTTATATTGTACTTTTCTAAAAAAGTTAATTCTTCTTCTGCAAATCTGCTACAATAATAATCAGCTATTTTTGTTGTCAAAAATTTTCTATTGTAATTTTTATCTCTTTACTCTCCTGTTTTAGTATTTTCTGCTTTTTAATCATTAACTTTGAATATTTATATTCAAATATATTTTTAAGTTTATAATTTAATTCTACATATTTTTTATAGTAACATATGGCTCATAACTCTAAGGTGAGTTTAAAATGATTTTGCTTTACAATTTTGATTTAATCGCTACAGCTTGAGTGGTTGTAGCGATTTTTTATATTCCTCAATTAGTTAACGATAATGACTAAAAATAGGCATTTTATGTGAAATTGGGGAAAAGTTGGGGAAGAAAATCTCCCAAAACGTTTATATTTCTAATAAAAATTCAGTAAAAGACTATGGGAAACCTAATTTTATAAATAGTAGTCTTTTACAGAACACACATAATCGTTAGAACAAAATCAAAAATTTTGACAACGATTTATTTTTATCGTGAAAAGTCTAATGACTTTAGTGAAATCTGAAAAAAGATTTTAGACTAATTTTTGTTGTGGTAGTAGCAAGTTTTCTAAAGCATTTCCTGCATTTCTATTATGAGAAATAATAGGATGCACATAAAAATTAAATGTTGTTGTAATTTGTGCATGTCCAAGTCTTGCTGCTACAACTGCTACATCAATATTTTGTGATATTAAAAGTGTAGCATTTGTGTGTCTTAATCCGTGAAAATTAATTACAGGTAGTCCTATTTGACCAACATATTTTACAAACCATTTGCTTATTGTAGAAGGGTGCATAGGTTTGCCATCAGCTTGTACAAACAACCTATTAGAATCAGTCCATAATTCACCACAGAACGATTTTTGTTCATCATACCATAACTTATATTGCTCAAGTAGAGAAACAACGAAATTTGGAATTGCAACTTCTCTGATAGAACTTTCTGTTTTAGGTGTTTTTGTAAATACACCTTTGTCAGCTAAATATTGACTAGAACGATTTATACTAACAATTCCTGTTTTTAAATCAATATCTTGCCATTCTAATCCCATTAATTCGCCTAAACGAACACCAGTAAATATTGTAAGAATGATTGCAACTTTATATTTTATTTGATCTTCACCAAGTAAGGATAGATTGTGTAATAATATTTTACATTGCTCATCATCATAGTATCTTCTTTTTGGCTTTCTTGCTTTTGGTGGTTGAACACGTTCAGCAGGATTAGATATAATTAGTTGCCAATATACTGCTTTATGAAGCATTGCTCTTAATAATCTGTGATGTTCTAATATTGTTTTACCAGATAAAGGCTTTAATGTTTTCTTACCATTATTGCCTTTTTTTCTAACTAACTGAGTATCTCTACTAAGCAAATCATAAAAATGCATGATGTCAGTTGGTTTGATTTTGTTAATATAAAAATGTCCAAAGTAGGGTAGAAGTCTTGTTTCTAATATTCTACAATATCTTTTGTATGTTGATGGCGCAAGTTCTTTTGAAGCATAGTCTCTTTTCCATATTTCTGTGAATTCAGAAAATTTTAAAGATTTGCCTTCAACAAACATTCCATTTTGAACATCAGCAACGAACTTGGCTAGTTCTATTTCTGCTTCTTTTTTTGTTCCGTGTATTGTTTTGGTTTTCTTTATAGGTTTTCCTTGCAAGTCGTATCCTGCAAGACATACTAGTCTGTAACTATTTTTTCCTCTTTTTTCAATACTCCCAGCCATTACCTTTTTCACCTCCTTTCAGGCATAACTATGGGTGGGAGAGAGTTCATATATTGTTAACTAAAATTATTATACTATAATTGTTAACAAAAAGCAAGAGGTAATAAATAAAAATATAGTTCTAAAATAGATAGACTACAGTAATACAAAAAATAAAAAACTATTGATTTTTTGTATATTATTTGATATTATATAGTAGTACTTTTATATAATATAGAAAAGTATGTATTTAATGGGAGGAAAGATTATGAACAATGAAATAAAATTAAAAAATATTCAAATAGTTTTATTTTTTAAAAATGAAATAGATTATAATGCTTTAGAATTAGCAAATAATATTTCCAAAAAATTACCACAATTAGGTCAACCTAATATTTTTAATTTACCGAATGATATTCCAAACGAAATAAGAGTTCAAACTCCTAAAATATTATTTAGTAATGCTAAAGAATTAAATGCTACGATTTCTATTCTAAATGCAAGTTTAAATATTATAGGAGAAAGCACAAGTACAGAGATAAAAAATTTTATTGACTTATTATATGATGCATTAATATCTCAAAACATTCAAATTAAATCAATTGGATTAGTTAGTGAGTATGTATGTTTTGATGTGGATTTTGATGTGATAAAAAATAAGTATTATAAAGACGAGCTAGTTAATAGTGAGTTGGTTAATTCTTCTTGGTTTAATAAAGAAGAAAATTTAAATGTATGGAAATTACTAAATGTGCAAGAAGAAAATAATAAGAAAATATTAAATATTACTTGTGATATAAATAATAGAGGAAATGAAGAAACTATTGACAAGGAAAATATAAATGAGATAATAGAGCGAGCAAAAAATATTTCTGAAAATTTTAAAGAAAAAATAAAAGAAGAATTAGGAGAATAGAATGGTTGCAACTACTATAAATCAGGCTAACATTCCACCAATAATTTATGAAGATGAAACTAAGGCTGAAATTAGAAGTATAGATAAAGTGTTTCCGGAATATACTATTGGTAGTGTTAGTGAATATAAAAATAATATAAAAGATATATTATATAGTTTATATAGTAATATTAAAAAATCTACAATATTATATAGCACTGACATAAATATATTATCAGGTGTTGCTATGTCTAGATATTATAAAACAAAAAATGAAATAGAAATATTAGGGCATTTATATAAATTTGAATCTAATTTTATTTATTCGATTACTAAAGAAGATGAAGGTATTATTGCTGAAAATGAATATTTTAATATATTTGGCTATGGAGACACTGCTGAAGAAGCAGAACAAGAATTATATGAATATATAAATGATTTATGGGAATGTTATGTGGAAGAAGATGATGAAAATCTTGATGAATCAGCTATTAGTTTAAAAGAAAAATTATTGAAAAATATAAGGAAGATATATTAATGGCTACATTAAAAACGGATAAAATTGATAAAGCATTAAAGAAAAAGGGATTCGCGATAGAGGAAAGAGATCATCATTATTATTTCTATTATCATAATGGAAAGAAAACAGCAATAAATACAAAAACAAGTCATGGGAAAGATGAAGTATGGGATTCATTAATAGGTAAAATGGCAAAACAATTATTTCTTGAAAAAGAACAATTTATGAGATTAATACAATGCACTTTGGAAGCAGAGTCTTATAAACAAATACTAATAGATAAAGGAAAAATAAAATAGGCAGAGATGCCTATTTTTATTTATCTTGCGTATCAAGCCACTTATTAAAATCTTCATAGTTTTTCTTACCTTCTTTTATTTCCTTTTGAAATTTCTTAGCATTATTTTTATAATTTTCATAATCATCTTCATATTTTGTAATATCTGGATTACGCTTCATAAGCATTCTCTTTCTTGAAAAAATAGTGCGGTATCTTCCATATACAGTATTTTTTTCTTCTTTTCGTTTTTGAGATAATTTACTTCCAACATCTTTACAAGTTAAATTATTAGCCAATTCTCTATCACAATAAACAATATTTAATTTTGGAGTAATGAAGTACTTATTACAATTACCACAAATTTTTACATATAATTCATCCATACCAATAGTATTAAATAAAGTAATATAAAAAGCAGTAAATATATTATTAGTTTTAAATCTAAAAGTACATGAAAGTCCTTTTCCTTCTGGATCCATAGTATGAATTATTGAAGAAAGTATTAAAATATCTTTGGGTTCAACATTTTCACTATTGTATGGAATATTATCATATGTGTAATCTAATAAATTAATCATTTCAAATTTATTAGATATATCCTTAAAAGGATTTTTATATAGTTGGTTAAATAAAAAGAATCTCTGTTGTAATGTCAAATTATTTAAATTTATATTACCATCAATTTGATAACAAAAATTGATACAATCTTTAAATAATTTTTGATATCTTACTATGTTATCTCTTTCCTGAGGATAGTATTTTCTGGCTAATTCAATAATATCTTTAATTTTATATAATTTATTAAACTGAATTTTATTTAGATCATCTTTATCGAATTTGTCTATAAAGTAATCCATATAATTTATAAAAAATAAGTAAAAGTCATTCAAATTATTAAAGTCATAGCTTATAAAATTAAATAAAGACAAGTCAAATTGTTGCTCAATTGTATCGATTTTAAATAATATATATCCATCTAATGCCCCTACATTATCATTAGAAGATAGCGTAGTATATTTTTTTCTATAAGGATAATACTTTCGCATATTATCAGCATACTCTTTACCCAGTTTATCTCTTTCTTTATCAGACTTTGCATTTCTAATTTTTGCAAACATCATATGAACATATTCATCTTCTGATAAGTTTTCAAACTTTTCATTTATTTCAACATATTCTTTATAGTAATGACCAACAATTTGTGTTGTACTATGAACAAATAAGTTGGCGTTAAAAGCAACTTTTATATCATTTGTTTTTTTCATACCCAAAATCCTTTCTGTTAACAGAGTAAAAAACACTTGATTTTACAAGTGCTAACAAACTTAATAAATCAACATAAAAATCATTGCACTTGTTAACTACAATTAGTATAATTCAATTGTTAACGAAAGTCAACACTAAATAAAAAGAAATAAGGAGGTGAAATTATGGAATTACAAAAAGTCCAAAGAACTACACTAACAATGAAAGAAGCGGCAGAGTATTTAGGAATTTCTTATTGGCTAATTAATCAATTAGTAAGAAGAAAACAAATACCATGTTCAAAAGTTGGTGGAAAATTTCTATTTAGAGTTCAAGTATTAGATGAATATCTAAGTAAGAAAGAAAAAGAATCAATTAAATATTAATTGAAAGAAAGTGAGGAAAGGAGGATATGTATGAAATACCGTGGTTTAAAACAGAAACTACTATTTTTTCAAACAGGAAAATTCAAATAATTCTAAAACTTCCTGAAGGAGACACTTATTTTAGAGTATGGATACAGTTAATCGCATTAGCAGTTGAATGCAATAATAAAGGAAGATTAGAAGTTGGAGAAAACAATCCAATGACAATTCAAAATTTTTCAAAGATTATGGGAAAATCTAATAAAAAAATTGAAAAAATTTTGAAAAAGTTTCTAGAATTAGGAATGTTAAAAAAAGAAGGGGGAAACATTTCTAATAAAAAATTGGGACAAATATCAAAGTATTGAAAAGTATGAAAAATATCAAATGCAAAACAGAGAAAGACAAAGAAAATATCGTGAAAAGCATAAAAGTGAAATTGAAAAATGTAACGTTATCCAAGTGTTAGGTAACGGAGAAGAAGAAAACAAAAAAGATTTAGAAGATAAGAAAGAAAAAAATATAAGAGAGGAGAACGAGAATGGATTTAGACAATACAAAATCTAATGAAACTATTCACAAAGAGTTCAAAAAGTGTGGATTTTGTGGCAAAGAATTAACACCAGTAGGACTTGATTATTTATATTCAAATATTCCTCCAGATGCAATTAAATACGAAAGATGTAATTGCAATGAGGCACAAGAATACTGGAATAATGTAGATAAGCAAGAATATGAAATAGAAAAAAGAAAACACTATAAAAATATCATAAATAAAATTTACAAGAAGAATTATGTTGAAGGAAAATTTCAAGAACAAAACTTTGAAAATTTTAATATTAATTCAGAGAATGAAATGGCAGTAAAAGTTGCTAAAGACTATACCGATAAAAGTATAGAAAAAATGCAAAATGACGGACTGATAATAACGGGCGAGTCAGGAGTTGGAAAGACACATTTAGCAGCATCAATTGCTAACAAATTAATAGAAAATTATAAGATTGTTTTAATGGGAAGATTAACAATGTTATTGGACATGATTAAGGAAACATTTGGAGATAATACAAAGTCAGAAAATGAATTAATAGAACTATATTCAAATGTAGATATGATTATAATTGATGATCTTGGAACAGAAAAAATAAGTCAGTGGGCATTAGAAAAATTGTATACAATAATTCAAAATAGAAATGAAAATAGATTACCGATAATAATTACAACTAGGTTTGATAAACATGGATTAATAGAAAGATTTAGTCAAAGTCAAGATGAACAATTGGTAGATGCAATAATATCAAAATTATATCAAATGTGTTATGGAATAACACTAAAAAAGGTAAAAGAAAAAGAGTTAGTATAAGCCGCAAAACTAAAATACTAACCCCAATATTTATACAATTATTGTAGTACAAAAATATAAAAAAGTAAATAGAAAATGAAAGAAAAAAGTACTTGGATTTTAAAATAAAAGTCCAAGTATTTTTCAAAATATTATGTGCATTTGATAGAAAAAGTAATGGTTTTATTACTAAAAAAGAGTGCATTATTGTCCTAACAAGCAATGAATTTCGTCAGCTCGAAATTCTAAATGGGGAAAATCCCCAATCCCCTTTTAATATGGGAGGAGAGAGTGAATGGCAACAACAAAAATATGGAAAGTACAAAAGAGATTAGATCATGTAATTGATTATGCAACAAATGAAGAAAAGACAAGAAAAAATTCTAATGGATATGGAATGGATAGGTTCGATAGTATCAGACAAGTAATGACTTATGCAACTAATCCAGATAAAACAGAAAAACAATTTTATACAACAGGTATAAAATGTGAAGTAAAAGATTCAGTTAAACAAATGCAACTTGTAAAAATGATATATGGAAAAGAAAATGGTATATTAGCATTTCATGCTTATCAATCTTTTAATGAAGGAGAAGTTACTCCAGAAATAGCGCATGAAATTGGAGTAAAACTTGCAAATGAAATGTGGGGAGACAGATTTCAAGTTGTTGTATCTACACACTTAAATACAGAACATCTTCATAATCATTTTGTAATCAATTCGGTTTCATTTAAAGATGGAAAAAAGTATTATAGCAATTTAACGAATACAGCATTACTAAGAAAAACATCAGATGAAATATGTGAAGAATATGGCTTAAGTGTTTTAACAGAAAAGACTTGTAAATCAGGAATAAATTTTGAAAATTTTTATAAGAAATCTATGAGAGATTCCGATTATTATAAATTTGCAAAAGAAGATATAGATTATGCTATAAAACGATCATATACTTTAAAACAATTTCAGCAGATGCTAGTATCAATGGGATATAGCTATTATTATAGAGCAGAAAAATTAAGTGTGAGAAGAGAACCATACAAAAGAAATATAAGAGTTGAAAGAGCGTTTGGAGAAGATTACTCATTGGAAAATATCAAAAGAAGAATTTTTGGAAATGATTATATAAAATCAGAAAAAATACTTCCTTATATGGTAATAAAAAACAGACATTTTACAACTAGAAATAAAGTAAGGAAGAAATATAGACCAAAAGGGATTATTGCATTGTATTACTATTATAGATATTTGCTAAAGTTATATACCAAAAAGAATATACAATATAAATTAACTCCTGAAATGAGGGCAGAAGTAAAAAAGATGGATGAGTATTCGGAAAGAATTAGATTTTTATGTAAGTATAAGATTGAGACTATGAGTGATGTTGATAATATTAAAGAACAGAAACAAGAAGAATTGCAGAAAGTTTTGAATATTAGGAATAGACTGTATTATAAGAGACAAAAATTAGATAGTGAAACTGAAAAAGATAGTGTTACTAAAGAAATAATGGATGTTACTGCTACTTTAACAAGGGTTAGAAAAGAGATTAGGTTGTGTGATAAATTTTATGATGATGTGCCGAAGATGAAGGAACAATTAAAAGAATTAGATGATAAAGAAAAGCAGTATGATAAAGAAAAAGAACAAGAGAAGAAATTAAAAGAGAAGAAGAAAAAAGACAGAAGATACGAGAGATAAAATTGGCACAGAGATGTGCCAATAATTTTTGTAGAAATAAAGCTCATTTTGTTGAGAAAATTGAGATTTTGTGATATATTTGTAAAAAATGGAATTTAGGAGAAAAAATGATAGAAGTAGTTGCTGGAGTAATCTATAAAAATAATAAGTTTTTAATAGCGCAAAGAAATTTTAAAAAGGCTCAGGGTGGATTATGGGAATTTCCAGGAGGAAAAGTAGAAAAAAATGAATCCTATGAAAGTGCATTAATAAGAGAAATAAAAGAAGAACTTAATGCGGATATAGAAGTAAATGAATATATAGGAGAAAGCATACATCACTATCCTGAAAAAGATATAAAATTAATTTTTTATAAAGCAAAATTATTGAGTAAAAAAGTAGAATTGTTAGAACATGAAAGTTGTAAATGGATAACAAAAGATGAAAAAGATAAATTTGAATTTGCAGGAGCAGATAAAGTAGTATTTGATTTGATATAGGAGGAAAAATGAGAGAATTAGTTAGATATGAAAAATATTCAAGAAAAGATATACATGATGTTTTTTCGCCAGATACAAATTTTACACCACAAACAGGATCTTGGGGACTACATGGAATAATAAGAGTTCCAGGAACACAACATGATTATATATTTCTAGTAACATATGGAAAGAAACAATCTGGTCATGAATTTGATGAAAATATAGATGAGAACGGAATTTTAACATGGCAATCACAACCTTCTCAAACTTTAAATGAATCAAGAATAATTGACTTTATAAATCATGATTATTTAAAAAATAATATTTACCTATTTTTAAGAACATCTGATAAAGAAGATTATACATATATGGGGCTATTAGCATATGTAGATCATGATAACCAAAGAGAAAAACCGGTTTATTTCAAGTGGCAGATTTTAGACTGGAACGAAGACAATTCAAATAGATTAATAAATGACAAAAAAATAAATACATATGATATTGAAAAGCTTGACACTAAAAAATTTACATTGGAATTAAATGAAGAAGAAACAGAGTATTCATATGAATACGAAAGTAGAAAAGGAAAAAATACAAATGAATTTTATAGCAATAAGAATATCAATTTTGAGGGAGAAATAAAAAAGAATACAGAATTAGGAAAAACAGGTGAAGACGTCGTTGTAGAATATGAAAAAACTAGACTTATAATGGAAGGAAGAGAAGATCTAGCAGATAAAGTTTTGGCAACAAGAGAAATTGCAGGAAATGCTGAAAGATTTGATGTGCTTTCATATGATAAAGATGGAAATGTAAAATATATAGAAGTAAAAACAACTAAAGGAGGATTAAATAATATATTTCATATATCAGAAAACGAAGTTGAATTTTCTGAACAATATAAAGATAAATATTATTTATATAGAGTTTATAATTTTAATATAAAAACGATGTTTGCAGATCTAAAGATTATAAAAGGAGCTATAAATAGAGAAAAACTACAAGCAACAAATTATACTTGTAGGATAGGAGGAAAATAATGAAAATATATAACAAACTTGTTAGAGATAAAATAACAGATATTATTGAAGCGGATGGAAGAGTAGCCAAATACAGAATATTAGATGACAATGAATATAGACAAGAATTAAATAAAAAGTTACAAGAAGAAGTAAAAGAATATTTAGAAGATAACAATATTGAAGAATTAGCAGATATAGTTGAAGTTATTTATGGAATATTAAATTCTATGGATGTTTCAATCAAAGAATTTGAAAAGATAAGAATAAATAAGCAAGAAAAAGAGGAGCGTTTGAGAAAAAGATTTTTTTAGAGGAGGCAGAATAATGGATAAGCTAATGCAAGAAATAAAACAATTCAACGAAGAAAGAGACTGGGATCAATTTCATTCTCCAGAAAATCTTGCCAAATCAATTGCGATTGAATCAGGTGAATTATTAGAGTGTTTTCAATGGAATAGTGATTATAATAAAGAAGAGGTTTGCGAAGAATTAGCAGATGTTTTTACTTATTGCATTCAAATGGCTATGAAATTAAATGTAAATCCTGAAGATATTATATTAAATAAATTAGAGAAGACAAAGAAAAAATATCCAATAGATAAAGCAAAAGGAGTAAGCACAAAATATAATAAGTTATAAAGGGAAATGTTTATGAATGAAAAAGAAAAATATATTAAGATTCCATTAATTAAAAGTGTTGAAAGTATAAAACGAATTGAAAACGGAGAATTGCATGATTTTGATATAATTTATTATAATGATATAAATAATAGTTATAAACCTAAAAAATTTTATGCATATAAAATTAAAAATGATACTATGGAACCCAAAATATCTAAGAATGATATTATTATTTTTGAAAAAGAAGAAGTATTTTCTAATTTGGATATATGCGTTGTAAGAATAGCAAATGAAGAAGCAATAGTTAGAAGAATTTCAAAATCTAATGGATATATATTATTAGAACCATTAAATAGAGAATATGATACTACAGTATATAAAGAGGAAGAGTTAAATAAAACAATTAAAATAATAGGAAAAGTTATAACATTAATTAGAAAAATTTAAATATAGGAGATAAAAATGATAGTATATGAAGCAACAAAGCAATTATTCGTAGAAGATGTTGTACAAGATAGAATTGAAGAAAATATAGATAGAAAATTTTATGAAAAGATGGGATATCATACATCTCAATCCGAAAGAAAAGCATGGAATAATTCTATGCAATACATGATGAAAGTTTTAATAGATAATAATATTCCTGGAAATGTGGGAATAGCTATTGAATTTAAAATTCCAAATACTTCTAAAAGAGTTGATTTTATAATTACTGGTAAAGATGGAAAATTAAAAAATACAGCTATTATTGTTGAATTGAAACAATGGACTGAAGCCGATATCGTAAATGGAAAAGACGGAATAGTACAAGCATATACAGGACATGCCTTAAGAGAAGTAGCGCATCCATCATATCAAGCCTGGTCATATGCAACAACAATAGAAGATTACAATGAAACTGTACAAGATAGACAAGTTGATTTACATCCATGTGCATATCTTCATAATTATCTAACTGTAACACCTCCAACATTACTATCAGATAATTATAAATATTATTTAGAAAAAGCACCAGCTTTTATAAAAGGTGATGTAGAGAAATTAAGAGATTTTATAAATAAGTACATTAAATATGGTGATGATAAAGAAACACTATATATGATTGAAAATGGAAAAATTAGACCATCTAAATCATTACAAGATGCTTTATCAAGTATGCTACAAGGTAATGAAGAATTTATTATGATTGATGATCAAAAACTTGTATATGAAACAGCGTTAGAAATGGCTAGAAAATCATATAAAGACGGAAATAAAAGAGTACTAATAGTTAAAGGTGGCCCAGGCACCGGAAAATCAGTATTAGCAATTAATCTGTTAGTAAAATTAACAAGTGAAAATATGGTTTGCTCGTATGTAACAAAGAATGCGGCACCAAGAAATGTATATGCAACAAAATTAAGTGGAGATTTTAGAAAAACGAGAATAAATAACTTATTTAAAGGTTCTGGTTCATTTATTGAATCTGCTGAGAATGAGTTTGATGTATTAATTGTTGATGAAGCTCATAGGTTAAATGCAAAGTCTGGAATGTTTCAAAATTTAGGAGAAAATCAGATAAAAGAAATTATTCATGCCTCAAAATTTTCAATATTTTTTATAGATGAATCACAAAAGGTTACTTTAAAAGATATTGGAAGTGTTGAAGAAATACAAAAATATATTGGACAAGCAAGTGCAGAATCAGAAATAATGGAGTTAGAATCACAATTTAGATGCAATGGATCAGATGGATATATTGCTTGGTTAGATGATGTCTTAGAGATTAGAAAAACAGCTAATAATAGTGGATTTGATTTGGATTATGAAATTAAAGTATGTGATACTCCAAATGAAGTGAGAGATATAATTTTTGAAAAAAATAAAATAAATAATAAAGCTAGATTACTTGCAGGATATTGTTGGGATTGGATAAAGGATGGGAAAAATAAATCAGATGTATTTGATATAACAATTCCTGAATATAACTTTGCAATGAGTTGGAACTTAGGTAATAGCCAAACTTGGGCAATTGATCCTAATTCAGTAAATGAGATAGGATGTATACATACTTGTCAAGGATTAGAATTTGACTATGTAGGAGTAATTATTGGAAATGATTTGAGATATGAAAATGGAAAAATAGTAACTGATGTCACAGAAAGAGCAAAGACAGACCAATCAATAAAAGGAATATATAAAATGTTCCAACAAGATTTTGATAAAGCAGAGAAAATAGCAGATGAAATAATAAAAAATACATATAGAACATTAATGACAAGAGGACAAAAAGGATGCTATATTTATTGTACAGATAAAAAATTGTCAGAGTATTTAAAGAGAAGATTAAATCAAAAAGATGAAATAACTTATTCAATTGATGAAGATGAGAAAAATAACTTAATGGTTGCTGAAGAAGGAGAAAAATATAGGTATGAATAAAGGTGAAATGATGCCGATTGTAAAATTTATAACTGAAATGGACAAGAAATTTATAGATGATGATAACAGATATAATTTATCAAAAGAGCAAAAAGAAATATTAAAGAACTTTGTTGACGAATGCTACGAAAATTTTAAGAACAATAAATAACTAAAGAAAAACAAAATATGAAAGTAAATAATAGTTACAGGATTATTTTGTTTTTTTTATAAAATATGACAAAATTTGACATATTTTGCAAACAATATGTGATATATTCTTCAGGGGGAATTATATGGATGAACAAATAGAGTATAATGAAATAAATGCAAAAAAAGCAATGGAAGAAAATAATATTCCTCTTGCAATTGAAATATATAAAAAATTATGTGAGAAAGATGAATTTAATAATCAAATTTTACTTGCAAGATACGGTTTAGCTTTAAGGAAGGGAGATAAACCAAAAGAATTTATAGAGATTTGCAGAGAATATATAAAAACAAAAAAAATTAATGCAGAGTTTTTAAATAATGTATTGTGTTGGTGTATATATGATGAGTATATTAAAAAGTATAATGAAAGTGATACTGAAAATTTTGGTAAATTTTTGAAAGAAGCTCAATATATTTGCAATAATGTAACACAATTATCAGCAAAAGAACATTTTAAAAATCCATATGTTTTAACTGTTGAAAAAGTTGTTAAAGTATATAACAATCGAAATAATACAAATTATAATGAGGTCTTAAAATGGATAGACCTTTTAAATCCAGATATGTTATCATCTGAAGATGCATATAACTTTACAGATAAAGATGGAAAAGATAGAGAAAAAGCATCTCACAAAGAATTTTATTATCAAAATAAAATAAAAGCATTAGAAAGAACATATCGATATGAACTTTGTTATAAACTATGTGAAGAATGTTTTAAGAAAATTGAAAATTTACATTATAAAAATGAAATTTGGATCGAGTCAAGAAAATTATATTGCAAATGTATGATGGATTCACAATATATAGATGAATATATTAAATTTGCAGAAGAAAAAAATTTATGGCATATATACGCTAAAGTATCAGAGATATGTTTTAGATATAATAAACTTGAAGAAGCAACTATCTATGGATGTAAATCTATATTGTGCAGTTTTGAATTTGAGAGAATGGTAAAATTATATCTTACTATGGGACAATTGTTTGAAAATATTGGGCAAAGTGCTGATGCTAAAATAATGTATCATGCAGCAGTGTATTATAGAAATGCAAATTTATGGAATATACCACAAGAGTTAGAATATGCAATAGAAAAATACAATATTAATATGACGAAAAAAATTAATAGAAGAGATATTGAAAAAACTGCTAGAAATTATTTAGTAAATAAAAAAATTATAAGAATCGGTCAAATAACTAAAATAATACAGGAAAAGAAATGTGGTTTTATAAAGATAAATAATGAAAATGATACGATATATTTTAAAATAAAAGATATAAAAAATGGATTTGCAGAAAAGAATAAATATGCTGAATTTGAAATAATTGAATATGAAGATAAAAAAAGAGCTATCAATATAAAAGTGATTAGAGGAGGAAAAACAAATGGAAGTATATATTAATCCAAATGATATAGATATGATATTAGAACTTTATAAATCTCAAGATAAATCATTCGTAATTAAATCATTCCCTAAAAAAGGGGATAGAAGAAGATGTGATTTTTACATAGATGGACAAGAATGTTTAATTGATTTTTTTATAAAAAAAAGTGGAAAAGTAAGAATTCAACCTGTAGGTAAGAATATAGAATGTACTAATAAAATACTAGAATTTTTCAAGACAAAAACTATGAATGCAAATGTAGAAACCAAAACATGTACAATAAATTGCGAAGAAATAGTTGTAAATAATTTAGTTGAATATATAAAAGAAGATTGTAGTCAATTAGTAAATGTTGTACAAAACAATAATATCATTAAATTTGAAGGATATAATGGAGATACAGTGACATGCACTTTTTATAAAACTAGATCTAAACTTATGATACAAGCAAAACCTTTATATACATTTAGTTTAATAGTAAGTTATTTATCACAGTTTGATGCAATTAAACTAGATGATATAATAGAAATTACCAATAGTATGTCAGGACAAAATATAAGTAGAGAAGTAATAAGAAATGATATGAAAAAAATTCTAGTTAACTCTTATTCATATTTAGATGAAGCATTAAAAAAATCTATTTCAGGCTCTTTAATATTATTAAAGAGAAAAGAGTATAGCGAAGATTATACTGGATATGTTACAGGAGAGTTTAAAGCATTAGAAGGGTATTTGAAGAAGATATTAACTCAAAAATATAATTATACTTTTGACAGAAATAAACCTAATTTTTTTATGTTCGCTAAAAATAAGTCACAAAGTAAAAATGCAATAGATATGGACAACAGACTGTCTGATGATGAAAAAAATGCATTAAATTCTCTATATAAAATATATAAAAATAAGAGAAATGTTTATTTACATGGTAAAATAGATCCATCTCAGACTAAAGTAATAGAAAATATTTCAGAAGCGCAAAGTTTATCAGAGGAAATCTTAGACTCTATTGAGAGATCATACAATATTATATTTAGATAATATAACATGGAGGAGAAAAATGAAAGAATATGAGATATTTAATTTTGACGAAAATATAACTAATAATTTTGTATTCATGAATACAGTTGAAGATAGTTACTATTTTATAGAAGAGATATATAATGATTTATATAAAACAAGAGGTAAGAAATTTTCTGTTATAATTGATTTATTTTTACAAAATGGTTTTTCTTTTAATAGATTCATTATGATACAATTTGAAGATAAAGATAATTATAAGTCTCTTATAGTTAATTCGCAAGAAATATCAGATATAGTTAAGAGAAGAATAAATCAATATCTTAAATCTCATATTGAATTGTTAGAGGAAAGTGCACTAGATAAAAAAACAATTGAATTTGTAAGGAGATAACTTATGGAAAGTAATAAACAAATTGTGAAAATATGTACTCATTGTGGAAATGAAACTTTAATGAATAAAATAGTTAGTAAAATCGATAATTGGAATGAAGGATACGGTTTTTATGGTTGGGATAAAATTACCCTATTACAATGTCCTGTTTGCAATAAAATGACATTAATTCAAGAAAGTGAAGATTCTTCGATGGGAAGTTATATAAATGAGTATGGTGAAGAAAGAGACTACATAGAAGAAGTTCAGTTATATCCAACAGAAAAATTGAATTTCAATAATGTACCAAAAAATATAAATGATACATATAATTCTGCATTAAGAATAAAAAATATTACACCAGATATTTCAATAATTGCATTAAGGAAAACTCTTGAATTAATTTGTAATGATCAAAATGCAAAAGGAAGAAATTTGGAAAGTAAGATTAATGATTTGTTTAATAAAGAAATTTTTTCTTCTAAATTAAAAGATATTTCTAAAATTACAAAAAGATTTGGGAATCTTGGAGCACACGAAGATATAAAAATAAATAATAAAGAATTAAATTACTTATTTGATTTTGTTACATATATTATAGAATATTTATATGTAATTCCATATAGAATAAATGAATTAGAAAATAAATTGAACGATTTGAATAATTCAAAAAATGATTCTAATACTTAAATGGTATTGTTTTACAATTTATAATATAAAGTGCAACTTTTACATTTTAAAGTGCAAAAATTGCACTTTAAATATTGATATTATATCAGATAACTGATATAATATATATGTAGGAGGTATTTCTAATGGATAAAAAAGGAGATTGGAATTTAGAACTATCAGAATATATCAAACAAGGTGAACCAAATCGAGTAGAAAAAACTAAAACATGGGAAACAGCAATTGGTCTGCAAGATGTAGATGGATTAAAGCCTTCAAAATACTTGATAAAGACAGCTAAAGAACACATTGAAGGAACAATAGGTATTAAAGAAGTAAAAACAAGAATAGACGAATATTATGAAGTTCAAGGTAGTAGAAAAAACTTTGAAAAAGAGAGCGAAGAAGCTGATAAAGTTGCCGTAAGGATAACAGAAATATTAAGTGAAAAAGCATTTAATTTTTCACCAACAGAATTATTAAATATTCATAAAAGATTATTTAAAGAGGTATTTGATGGAGCAGGAGTATATAGAGATTATAATTTTACTAAAAAAGAATGGGTATTAAATGGAGATACAGTAATATATGCACCATTTGATACAATAAAAGAAACATTAGAATATGATTTTGACCAAGAAAAAAATTTTTTATATAAAGGATTAAGTTTGGATGAATCTATAAAACATTTATGCAAATTCACATCAAATATTTGGCAAGTACATCCATTTTGTGAGGGGAATACAAGAACAACAGCAGTATTTATGATAAAATATTTAAGAACTTTTGGATTTAATATTAATGATGAAGTATTTGCTGAAAATTCATGGTATTTTAGAAATTCATTAGTAAGAGCCAATTACAAAAATTTTGAAAAAAATGTATTCGAGGATACTTCATTTTTGGAAAAATTCTTTTATAATTTATTAACAAATAGTAACTATGAATTAAAGAATAGATATACACATATAGATAATATTCAAAGTGCAAATGAAAATAAATTAAAGGGCAATAATTGCACTTTAGAAGAACAAGCAATTATAAATATATTAAAAGTAAATCCAGCAACAAACCAAGAAGAAATTGCAAAACAAATTAATAAATCTGTAAGAACTGTCAAAACATATATGGCAGAAATGCAAGAAAAAGGATTAATAGAAAGAAAAAATGGCAAGAAAAATGGAGAATGGGTAGTAAATTAATATTTAAAATATATAGTAAAAGAGGAAATTATGAAATTTATAAAAAATGAGGAAGAGTTTTTAAATTTTTTTTCAAGTAGTTTATATGATAAGATTGTTAAAGAATCAACAATAAAAATAAATAGAAAAGTAAATAAAAAAGAATATAAAGAAATTATTTTAAAATTATATAATGAATTAAATAATTATGAATATAGAACAGATATAATTGATGAAAAGTTATTTACCTATAAAACAAATAATGTTGCAAGAATAATACCTATATTATCCATTAAAGATGAATTATTATATTATTTTGTATGTAAAATGTTAGAAGATGATATAGCAATTAATAGAACAGAAAATACATATGGAGGTTGGAGAATTGGCAATAAAATAAAAATAGAAGAAGATGCAGAAATAGAATATGTATATAAAAGTTATAATCCGACTTTATGGAATAAGAATTGGAAAGAATTTCAAAATATACTATATCGTCAAATTCAAATGTTAGATGAAGATGATATAATATTAAAGTTAGATATTGCAAATTTTTATGATAATATAAATTTAAGTTTGTTGGAAAAGAAATTATTAATATCAGTTCCAAGTGAGAAAATGGAATTTATTAATATGCTAATGTATTTTTTGAGAAACTGGAATCTAAAAAATGATAAATATCATTTGAAATCAGTTGGAATTCCTCAAAATGAATTTGGAGACCAATCAAGGTTATTAGCAAATTTTTATTTACAAAATTATGATAAAACAGTAAAACAAATTTGCGACATTTCGAATGCGATATATATTAGATATGCAGATGACCAAATAATAATTGTAAAAGACATTAAAAAATTAAATAATATTATGTATGTAATCTCAAGAGAATTAAACTGTTTAGGGCTTAATCTGAATGCAAGCAAAGTAAAAAAATATAATAAAGAAACAATACAGATTTTATATGGTATACCCATTTTTAAATTAATTGATGATAAAAAATATGATGAGGCTGTTGATAAATTTTTTGATTTTTATAATAGAAAAGATGTTGATTTTAATTATACGAGTTCTTTAAAAAGATTCTTGAACATTGGATTTGACAAATTTAATATGTCAAATAGAAATAAATTAAAATCAATAATTACAGAATATCAATTTGTAAGGGAAAGTAATGAATATTACATGAAAAAAATATATAATAATTTGTTAGAAGAAGAAAAAAATGATTTTATTGATTTAATATATAAAATTTCAGAAGAAACAACCTATAACTCTTTTCATTATAATGCAATAAATTTTTTACAAAAAATAGATGCTAAAGACAATATAGACAAAATAATTTCAAGAATACATGAAATAAAAACAATATAAATACATTTATAAATCAAGTGATAATATTAGCAAATAGAGAGGTAGAAATGAATTTAAATAGAATATTTACAGAACAAAACTTGCATAATATATCAGCTATTATTGCTGATACTAGTAGAGGATTAACTAAGAGTGAATTAGAGAGACATTTAAGAGAAAGTAAAATAACGCTGGTCAGTGATGGTTCTTTTAATAATGGCTTATATTATAAAATTGGTCTTAATAAGAGAGATTGGCTATATAACTGTTTGGCTAATGAAATAAATTCTACTCATAATTTCAACAAAGTTATAGAGTTTATTGAAATTGTAATGAATCCAGTCAATTACACCAAATTAGAGAAAAGAAATCAATATGAATTTATATTAGAAGAATTAAATAAAATATTATTGTTATTAGGATGTCAAATTAATTCATCAGGTAAATTTATTGAAATCGTTAAAGCTAATAGTTTAGATGAAGTTGATAGAAGAGTAAATTCATTGAAGAAAAAGATGTATGATAGAAATATACATAGTGAAGTTGTTAAATATTGCATAAAAGATTATTTAAGAGAAGATTATTATGATGCAGTTTTTGAAGCTACAAAAGGAATAGCAGAAAGAGTAAGAGAAATTTCAGGATTAAAGTCTGATGGAAATGAATTATTTCAAACTGCATTTGCTACTAAAGATCCATATTTAGTTTTAAATATGTTAGTTACAGATTCTGAAAAAAATGAATATAATGGATTAAAAGAATTATTAATTTCATTGTTTCATTTAGTCAGAAATCCAATGGCACATACTTCAAAAATAAACTGGAAACAAAATGAAAATGAAGCATTAGATATATTAACAATAATTTCATTTGCGCATAAGTATCTAGATAAATGCTATAAAAACCCTAGTAAGAATACCTGAAGCTTTATAATTTGCTTCAGGTATTCTATTATAAAGTTTAATTTATGGTTAAGTATTAATACATCCAATAATTATTTTAACCCCATCCACAAACCCATTCCTATAATACTTCTCATTCCAATAACCAAGATAATCCAAAAAATTATCATCAAGAATATTAAGTTGTTTTCTAACAAAATCCCTATTCTGTTTAGGAATAGAATTCAAAATTTTATCAGAGATCTCATCAAAATAAACCCAATGTTCCTTATCTTCATCACAAGTTAAAGAAGAAATTTCGTCTTCTCTATATAATAACCACTCTTTCAAAATATCATCATTTACCTCTCTAAAATTAACCATATTCAAAACCTCCTATACATATATAATCTCATTCAAAACAATTTCTTCAGCCATATTTTTAAAATTATTCATAGCCTGAACCCACTCCATTTGATGATGTTCCTTCAACAATTCATTAACATTTTCATCTTCTGCAAAGCTCTTTATAAGTAAATTAACCTTATTACTAGCAACATTATCTATAGCTAGCAAATGTTGCTTCAAAGTACCACTGATAAGTAATTCAGTATAAAAAGGTATATCAAAATTCTTTAAATAATTTAATCTTAATCTTCCATATTTTCCAATATGCCCATTAGGCTGTTTAAGCAAACACAAATCAGGAATAAAATAATCTCCTTCTCTATGATAAGTAATCTTATTATTCATATCAAAACCTCCAAAATAAAATTTAGGTTTCCCATTCTAAATTGGCGATAAAAAACACAAATTAAATTTGCAATAAAAACTATAAACTAATTTTGCAATAAAAATCACAAAACATATCTAAAATCTATCAAAAATAATTGGGGAAAAGTTGGGGAAAAAATCCTCCAAAAAGTTCAAAAAATGCACAAATGTTCTAAAAATTATTTCCCCAATTTTTATTGAAATATCAGCTAAAACCCTTGATTTCACTAAATTACATAAACGTTTCAAGCACATCTCATAACCCGAAGGTCATTAGAACAAAATTCATCATATATAGATATGGTAAACAACAGTATAAAAATTTTATACAATAAAATCATGAGTTAATTTAGCATAATATTTAAATAGACAGTATATTAGAGATAATATAGTGTCTATTTTTTTCCTTCATTAGCTGTAACAATTATGTACATATTTCAATTTGAAACTATATAACAAATTCTAAACTTTAAAAAAATCAAATATTATAATAAGAAATATAGTACTTTTAATTGTTATTTAAACAAAAGCAAAAAAATATATATTTTTACATCAGTCTACAATATTCGACATTATTTTCACTTTCTGTTTGATATAATTTTATACATTAAAGAAGGTGAATAAATGAGATACAAATTATATTTCGAATTGGAAAAAGAAGAAGTTCAATTAGATTATCACAGGTGTATACTAAGCTATATAAAACTATCTTTAACAGAGTATGACAAAAAATACTTTGAGACGTTATATAAGGATAACAATATAAAGTCATTTACTTTTTCTGTGTTTTTTAATGGGGCTTCTTTTAATAAAGATATAATTTTAGTAAAAGAAAAAAAGTTTGAACTAAACATCTCAACATCAGATTATAACCTTGCAGTTGTATTATACAATTCTTTTAATAATTTTGTAAACAAAAAATTCCAATTAAATAATAATCATATGATACTTAAAAAAATATGCTTAATGCCAGAAAGAAAGATTACAACAGAAAGTATAAAAATTAAATTTCTATCACCACTTGTTGTAAGAGATCGTGATAGGGAAGCTAGAAAAGATTATTATCATTCTTTTTCAAGTGACCAGTTTTTAGAAAAATTGAAAATCAATATAAATGAGCAAATAAAGAAATGTAATTTTAGTAGTGATATATTAGATGACTTTAATTTAATTCCAATTTTACCTAAAAAAACTGTGGTGAAATTTTATGAAAAACAAATTGAATGTTCACTTGGAATATATATGTTACATGGAAAAGAAGAATTACTTGAATATTTGTATAAATCAGGAATTGGTAGCAAAAGATCAAGTGGTTTTGGTATGTTTCAGATAATATAGGAGGAAAAATATGATAGAACGTATTTATCTAGAAGATTGGGCATATAACGCAGGTATTGTAGGATTTATAAACATACTTGAAAATTCAAACAAAGATTTTGTTATAACAAACAAAAATTATATTGAATTTGACACCAAAATAATATATGACTTTCATGAGTGCTATTTTAAGTATTTTATGCAAAAATATGATATTGCTAAAAAAACAAAGATGAGAATTGAAGAAAATATTAAGGGAATAAGTAAATGTTTAAATATAATAGAAAATAACCCCGATAAAGAAAAGGAACAGAAAAGCAGGATTAAAACATTAGAAAAATATATAAAAGATAATATAAAAACTCAAATAGATAAGATAAAAAAATTTGACAAAGAAACATGTAATGAGTTATTAGCAGTATATAATGATATCGATAGTAAAATTGATGAAAATAAAATAGTACACTTACTTAAGATAAATGAAGCAGTGTATAGTATTCTAGCAAAAAAGGAGATAAATAATAAATTAACGCTTAATTCATTTAAAAAAGCTTTAAGTGATAGATTTTTTGGCCAACAAAGTTTTATTAATGTAAGTTTTAGTAAAAAAACTTACGAAGAACAAAAAAATATAATGTATAAAGATTATGTAAGTAATATTGTAGAGTTAGATTATATAAATGATATACTAAAAAATAAATATACAATAGAAGAAATAGAATCCCACATAGAAGATTTAAATACCAGTATTTATGGTAAAAAGATTACAGAGGACTTTGAAAAAGTATATAAAAAAATTCAAAAAATTATTATAAAAACAGGTAGCTTAGAAGATGTAAAAGAATATATAAAAAGTATAGTACATGATAATTGTACTATATGTTCTTCTTCAAGTCACTTTACATCAAATTATAGCGAGGGAATGTTTTTACCACTGGCTGTATCTAGTGAAAATATGCAAAACTATTTTTGGAATCAAAATGTAAAACTACCTGTTTGTGATATTTGTAAAATTATATATATGTGTACACCAGCGGGAGTTTGCAATACAAAAAAAATAATAAAAAACTATGATAAAGGTGGATATACATATACAGAAAAAAATGTTATGAGCTTTGTAAACTATGATACAAGTATAAGTAGACTTTTAAAAGAAAATAGAAATTTTGAAAATAGGTGTAAAAATCAAAAAGATAATGAAAGTCCATTAGTTGGACTTATGCTAGATGTTATAGGTCAAAATAAACAAATAAGTAAATGGCAGATAGATAATTTCTTTGTCGTTGAATTTGACGCAATGTATAAGGAAAGCAGCACTGTAAAATACTTTAATATACCAAAGTATGTAGCAAAATTTTTTGTAGAGTATGCAGAGAAAACAATAGAAAAAATCAAAGACAATAAATTAAAGCTACAAGTTACAGATAATATATTAAAAGATATAGATTTAAAATCTTGCATATTTAACAGATTAAGGGAAAGTGTAATTAAAAAAGAAGAATTTTCATATAACTTGTTAATTGTGTCAAAGGTAAGAATTATATTAAAAATATTAAAAAAAGGGGAAATGGATGTGGAAAAAAGAATAATCGATTCAGGTAAAAAATTAAATGTTTTGTATGATATAGGTACACAAATTCATGAAGAATTAAAGAAAAAAGGACTGGATAATAAATTAGAAGGATTAGAATATAAAATGTTAAATAGTTTAAAATCAGGTAATAGGCAAGAATTTATGGATGTTGTAATCAGACTACATATGATTCTTCAAAAAAATGTATCACCTATATTTTTAGAATCTATGAAAGATGAATCAGATATAGATTTTTATTCTATAGGGCATAGCTTTATTGCAGGATTAATTTCAAATAAATTTGAAAAAAAGGGGGAAATATAACATGAATAAAAAAAGTGGATTAACTATAACAATGATATTTAAAGCACAAAGTTTAAATTACTCTGAAGGAATAGGAAATATAGCAGAATTAAAAAAATTAACTAGAGGAAATGGAGATGTATATACATTTGCTTCAAGACAAGCCTTAAGATATGATATTGCAAGACTTGGAAATGAAATGTTTGATTGGAATCTACAGGTAGTAGATAAAGATAAAAAAACGGTTCAATTTTCAGAAAAATATACAATAGAAGATTCTGAAGAAATGGATTTATTTGGATATATGAGAACTATTGGAAAATCTGATGATAAAGATGGTGGAGCAAATGTACGTAGTGCAGTTGTTAGATTAAGTAATGCCCTATCTTTAGAAAAGTATAAGTCAGATATTGAATTTTTAAGTAACAAAGGAATGGCTGATAGAATTAAAGAACATCCAAACATTGCAAATCTTGAGCAACATTTAAGCTATTATACTTATACAGTAACAATAGATTTATCTAAAGTTGGAATAGATTGTGATATAGAACTTTCTAATGAAGTAAAGAAAAATAGAGTTATTCAATTACTTGAAATATTAAAAGTCTTAAATAGAAATATTAGAGGAAGAGAAGAAAACTTAAGTCCAGTGTTTGTAATAGGTGGTATATATACATTAAATTCCCCATTTTTCCTTGGAAGAATTGCCTTAAACGATAAAAAAGAAAAATTTGAATTAGATGTAGATATGTTAAAAGATGCTATGAGTTTAAAATTAGGTGAGGAATTTATCAAAGATGATACAAGAGTAGGTATTGTAAAAAATACATTTTCAAATGAAGACAAAATAAATGAAATGGTTGATAACAAAGTAGGTACAGTACAGGAATTTTTTGAAGATATAGAGAGTAAAGTATCTGAGTATTATATGTAAAAAGGAAATGTGATTAAATGAAAATTTTAAAATTAAAACTTTTTCAAGAATCTGCTTGCTATAAAAAACCATTTGCATTTAAAGTTTCAGAAACATATCCTTTGCCACCATATTCAACTGTAATTGGTATGTTTCATAAAATAATTGGTGCAAAATCTGGTGAGTATTATCCAATGAATATATCAATACAAGGTGATTATGAGAGCATATTTTCAGATTATCAAAGTTTAAAAAAATTTAAGAAAAATGTAATGACTACAATGCCTATGTATGTTCATAAACTTTTAAATGTAAATTTAATTATCCATATGCAAGCAGAGGATGAAATTGTAGATAAGATATATGAAAGTATAATAAATGGTAGAGAATCATTTACTTTGGGAAGAAATGAAGATATAGTAAGAGTTGATTTAGTAAAAGTGATAACTGATGTAAACACAGTGTACGAATTAATTCCTAAGCATAGTATTTATATTCCTACAAAAAAATACGAGAATATAAATGGAATAAACTATAGATTAAATACAAAGTATGTAATAGAAAATGAACTAAGAAAGTGGGAAAAAGTAAATGTAGTATATATTGAAAAGGATAATTTTGAAACTATAGCAGATGATGAAATTATGGTTGATGAAGATGGGGATGTTATAATGTTTTATGAGTAGGTGATAAATTATGCTTTATGCAAAATCAGATCCTCCGGAGAGTATAAATGAGCATACAGAAAAATTACTTAGAAATTTAAAAATTTTAAGAAATGTATATGAAAATATTGTAGATAAAAATCCAAATGTTGATGAAAAATTATGGAATTTACTTGAAATAGCATGTGTTTATCATGATATTGGTAAAGTATATTCTCCTTTTCAAAATATTATTTTAGAAAAATTAGGTAAAGAGAAACTTTACACTACGTTTGATTATGAAAGTATTAAACATGAACAATTATCTCCAATGTTTATTCCAACAGATGATTTAAATTATACCGAGAAAAAGTTAATTTACCAAGCAATTTATTACCATCATTGCAGGGTACATAAAAGAGTAAATTCAAATTTAGTTGAAAAAATTATAAAAGATGATATATTACCAAGATATGACAATATAAGAAGTGAAATTAAATATAAATTAAAAGATGATTTAGATTGTAATTATTTAGGATATGTCTTGGGAAGAAATAAGATTGACGAAGAAAGTGAAGTGTATATTAAATACTGCCTTTTAAAAGGACTTCTTCATAGATTAGATCATAGCAGCTCTGCAGATGTTTTAGTTGAAAATAAAACAGAACAGTCACTTGGTGAGTGTACTGAAAATAGTCTAAAATTTAAAGGATATAATGGAAAAAATGAGCTACAAAAGTTTTGTAAAGATAATATATCAAATAATATTTTGGTTATTGGTTCAACTGGAATTGGTAAAACCGAAGCAGCAACAATTTGGTCTGACATAGGAAAAACTTTTTTTACATTACCGATAAGAACGAGTATAAATGCAATATATGATAGAATTAAATTTGATATTGGATATAAAGATGTAGGATTGTTACATAGTAGTGCTGTAGATTATTTAGAGGAAAAGGAAGATAAATTTGATTATCATCTTTATGAACAGACTAAAAATTTAGGAAATAGAGTAATTATTTGTACTATTGATCAAATTTTTCCATTTATTTTTAGATATAATGGATATGAAAAAATATATGCAACGCTTGCATTTTCTAAAGTTATTATTGATGAAATACAAGCTTATTCTCCAGAAATAACTGCAATTATTTTAAAGGGAATAAAAATGATAAATGATATTGGTGGTAAATTTATGATAATGACGGCTACACTTCCTAGAATATATAAAGATGAGTTAGAAAAAATGGGAATTAAATTTAAATTTGGTGAGTTTTTAAAACCTATTATGAGGCATAAATTATCTATAAATGATAACTCTTTAGATAATGACATTGAAAATATAATAAATAAAGCTAGTGGTTCTAAAGTTTTAGTGATATTAAATAAAATTGATAAAGCTAATGAGTTATATTTAAAAATAAAAGAAAAAAACATAGAAAATGTAAATGTATTGCATTCTAGATTTATAAAAAATGATAGAAGTAATAAAGAAAATAGTATAATTAATTTTTCTAAAGAAAGAGAAAAGACTGGGATATGGATAACAACACAAATTGTTGAAGCTTCTTTAGATATTGATTTTGACTATTTATTTACTGAAATGTCTACGCTTGATAGTTTATTTCAGAGGTGTGGTAGGTGCTATAGAAGTAGAAAATATGAAAAAAATGAACCTAATATTTATGTGTATAATAAAAATGTAAGTGGTATACGGATATATATATGATAAAGAAATACATAGAAAAAGTATTCAATTAATAAACCAATACGATAATAAAATTCTAACAGAAAAAGATAAAGTAAACCTTGTAGACACATTGTATTCTAAAGAAAATATACAAGATACAAAATTTTATAACAAATTTAAAGAATCTTTAAGAATATTAGATAATTTTGTAGATGATGATAGTACAAAAGCTAAAGCACAAAAAATGCTAAGAAAGATAGAAAGTATAAATGTAATACCAAGAGAAATATATGATAAAAATATTGAATTATTCGAAAAATATGAAAATATGCTTAAGGCTGAAGAATATAAAAAAGCAAACATTATAAAAAGAGAAATAAACAAGTTAACACTATCTTTGAATAAAAAAATGTTATATAAAAATATACAATATATAACTAATAATGGATATCATTTAGATGAAATAAAAGTTATAGATTTAAAATATGACCAAGATATAGGGTTGCATTTAAATCCTGATTTAGATGATGAAATAGATCAAAAATTTATGTAAAAAATTTCTGTCGATGTTAAATAACGCTAAAACTATAGGGGTACGACAGATATATTTAAGTTCGCTTAAAAGTAGCTAAAAATCAATTAATATGGATATATTATATGATTTTTTGTACTTAATTTAGATTATTTCTTTTAAAATTTTAACGTAAATTTATTACATCGACAGATTTTGGCTTATAACTAATTGATACTCTAGGCTTGTAGATGTACCTGTATTAATTTAAATATATTAGAATGTAAAGGCAATAATCTTCTGCAGCAAAATACCAATTTATTGGTATTAATTTAAATATATTAGAATGTAAAGTTTTAAGCGAATATGCAAAAATGCAAATATTAGAGGTATTAATTTAAATATATTAGAATGTAAAGAAATCACATCAGATTTTGATTGATTTAAGCTTACAGTATTAATTTAAATATATTAGAATGTAAAGCATAATACTATAATTAGTTTTAAATACATCATAATGTATTAATTTAAATATATTAGAATGTAAAGTATGGATTTGTTTTGATTAACAATAAATTCTTGTGTATTAATTTAAATATATTAGAATGTAAAGAAGCGGATTTATGAACTCTAATATAGAAAGAAAAGTGTATTAATTTAAATATATTAGAATGTAAAGATTACACGTGTACAAGCTTATAATATTTTAAAAAGGTATTAATTTAAATATATTAGAATGTAAAGGTTATTGATTTAGCAGTAAAAAATAAAAAAATTTTAGTATTAATTTAAATATATTAGAATGTAAAGTCAAAAGAGACGGAAAAGGCTGCAAAAAACTTGCTAGTATTAATTTAAATATATTAGAATGTAAAGGACACAATCATTGAAATCTATGATAAAAATGATGAGTATTAAAACATAATAATGATTTAACAATTTTAAGGAGGAAAGAAATGAAAATATCAGGTATGATGATATATTATTATTTTGTTTGCAAAAGAAAACTTTGGTATTATATAAATCAATTAAATATGGAACAAAATAGTGAATTGGTTGCAATAGGAAAAATTTTAGATGAAAATAGCTATAAAAGAGAGAAGAAAGGAATATTAATAGATGAAACAATAAATGTTGACTTTATTAAAAATGGTGCTGTACTTCATGAAGTAAAAAAGACAAGATCGATTGAACAGGCTGGATTATGGCAACTTAAATATTATATGTATTATCTTGAAAATAAAGGAATACAAAACATCAGTGCTATAATTGATTATCCATTAATTAAAGAAACTAAAAATGTATTTTTAGGAGAAGATGACAGAAAAACTTTGAAAAAGGTTATAAATGATATTGAAAAAATATCAAAATATGATAGACCTCCAGAAATATTAAATAACTCAATATGTAAAAAATGTTCATATTTTGATTTATGTTATATTTAGGAGGTATTTATGAAGCAGTCATATTATTTATTTAAAAGTAGAAATAAAAGATGGCTTGACAAAGAATTTATAGGAATGATTGAAGAAGATAAAACTTCAAACTTTATTTAAATTAAACAAGAATATTTTTAAACTTGAGTGTATCAAAATTAAAAAAGTATTTAATCTATAATATAATTTTGTTTCTAGATAATTATATTTTTATATTGAGAAAAATCGATAAATATGATATAACTAAAGGTATATATAGGTGATGAAAATTATGGAAGATAATGTAAAAAAATTGTTTGAATACTTAAGGGAAATATATAAATTAAAAACGAAAGTTGTATTAGATTACAAAAAATTTGATGCAACAATAGAACCAGAAGAGTTTAAAAAAATATATAGCAACATAGCAGATATACATGAGTTTTCAAGTGATATAAGTGCAAAAGATGAATATTTTGCTATAAAATATATTAATGTAAAAAGCAAGGAACCAAAGGTTCCAAAAGAATTAGAACAGTATACAGAAATAAAAGATGAAAAATTAGTTTTGATAACATCAAAAGAGATACCAAATGAAATAGAAGAAATGTATAACCAGTATTTAGAGGAATGTATTAAAACTAAAAAAGTAAACGAATTAATAGATAAATATAATTCTTTATATGAGTATTTTTATGATATAAATAGAAGAAAAAATGAATTTGAAGAAAAAATAGAAATCTTATTAGGAAAAGGACTTTTTATATATAAAACCCAAACAGAAGAAATAATCAGAAGGCACGTATTTGAGGTTCCATTAAACATAGAAATAGATCAAGATACAAATACTATTTATTTAAGAATTAATAAAGAAAATAAACCAAATTTAGAATATAACTTTTTGTATGCATATGATTTTAAGATAAAAGATAGAGAAACACTATCAAATTTAAAAAACGAATATCAAGAAAAATATTTAGATGGTGAGGTTATTAATTTTGAAGAGTTGTACAAGCAGTATTTAAATAGTGCCTCTCTTAAATGGGATTATATAAATGAAAATGAAGAAAAAAGTATAGAAAATGAAAAGGCATATATATTTAACAAAGATTCGATAATTGTAAGAAAAAAGCAGCCTACTGTATGGATGGATGATTTAAATACAATTGTGTCAAAAATTGAAAATAATAACTTTAAAACGCAAAATATGTTACCATATTTAATTGTTGAAAAAGATGAGGAAAAAATAAATGAATTATTACATCCAGAAACTATAGATGATTCTTTAGTATTGTTTCCATTAGAGTCTAATGAAGAACAATATAAGGTTGTAAATCAAACAAAAAATAGTAATTTAGTCTTAGTTCAAGGCCCTCCAGGAACTGGTAAATCTCATACAATAGCAAATCTAATTTCAAACTATGTAGCAGAAGGAAAAAGAGTACTTGTAACAAGTGAAAAATCAAAAGTATTAGAAGTTATAAAATATAAATTACCTGAGCAAATAAGGAACCTAAGTATGACTTTATTGGGTGATATACAAGATAGTAACGAATTATCAAATTCAATTCAAATGGTTTTAGATAAATATAAAGATAAGGAATATTTATCAGAATATGAGAAAAAGATAAAAGAACTTGAGGAAAAATTAACCAAAATAATAAATGAAAAAAATATAAATCATGAGCAGATAATACAGATTTTATTAAATAATACACGTGATTATAAAAATGAAGTGTATGAATTGTCTGGTTTAAATTTTGATAACTGTAAATTAGTTGATATTGCAAAGTATTTATCAGAAAATAAAAATTTGGATTATATTATAGATAATAATAATTTTTCAAATATTTTCTTTAATAAAGAAGCTTTAATGGAATTAAATACAATTGCTAAAGGTCTTGAAAAATATAAAGAGTATATATTTGGAAGAGAATATGAGTTACCACATAATATTGATTTAAATTCTTATGAAATTTCGTTAGAAAGTATAAATAATCTTAAAGTTAGCGATAATATAAATGGATTAATGGAAGAAGGAATTGACGGTAAGAAATTAGATGAATATGATATTACAACAATTGAAAAAAATTTAAACAACGTTATAACATTAGAAAAGATATTTACAAAAAAATATATAAAAGAAAATACACAATATAAACCATTAATGAATAATTTAAAAAGAACAATAGATGAATGTAAAAATAATAAAGAGTTTTTTGAAAAATCTGAAACTGAAACTATTGGAAATAATATAGAAGTAAATTCTAAGAATTTAACATCATTGGAAAAGGCATTATCTAGCATTTATGGTGCATATACAAATGATGGAAAGATAAGTTTTATAGAAAAAATAAAATATAATAAGGAGATTCAAGTAATATCTTCAATAGTAATAAATGGAAATAATTTAGGTGAAAATATAACAGAGGAAAATTTAAAAATTTCATTATCAAAGGTAAGATATATGATAAAAGTAGCTAAAATAAAAAAGGGAATTGTTTCTGTTTTTAGAGAAGGTAATTTATGGAATATTGTAAATGAAAATGAATTTTCTAGAACACTTGACGAACTTGTTGGACTATTAATAACATTCAAAGAATATACTCAGATAACAAATGGAATAAAAAAATCACTTGAAGAGATTTTTAGGACAAATGTAAAAATACTTGGGTACATTAAGAATGAGGAATATGAAAAAATTAGCAGTGAGTTAATAAGAACAAAAGAGTATGATAAGTTCTTAAATAGCAAACAAAAGTATGAAAGCAGTTTACACGCACTAGAACTTGCTAGTGTAAAAACCTATGATACTTTTAAAGGTTTAATTCTAGCTCTAAGAGAGAAAAATTTAAATAATTTTAGAATAGAAAAAGAAAAAATAGAAAATATATACATTGTTGATGAGAAGTATAATGAAATTAAGAATAAGTATGCTAATGAATTAAATAAATACCCTTTGTTTATAGAAAGATATATATCAATGGATGAAGAACAAAGAAGAAATGTAGTAAATAATTTTGATGAAATATTAAATTATTATAAATTGAAAATGTTTTTTGTGTATCAGGAAAATGATAATAAAAAATTTAATGAACTTATTGACAAAAAAGATGAAATTGAAGCTCAAAAGAAACAAGTTATTATAAATTTAATTGAACAAAAAAGTTGGTATAATCAAATAAATAGCATGACAAATACAATTTGTAAATCACTTGCACAATGGTTATCACTAAAAACGAAATTTGGAAAGGGTACAGGAAAAAGAGCCAATATTATAAGAAGAGAAATGCAAGAACAAATGCAAATTGCAAAAAATGCTATACCGATTTGGATTATGCCGTTAGATAAGGTAATTGAACAATACCCATATGCAGACAAACCACAATTTGATGTAATAATAATGGATGAAAGTTCACAATCATCTATTTTATCTATTACTGCTCTGTTAAGAGGTAAAAAGATGATTATTGTTGGGGATGATAAACAAATAAGCCCAATTTCTGTAGGAATATCAACTGACAATTTAAAAGCTCTTCAAACTAAATATTTAAATAGTATTGGACTTGGAGTTGCCTTTGATATGGATATGAGTATTTATGATTTGGCACAGAATTTATGCTCTAGTAAAAAAGTTGTATTAAAAGAGCACTTTAGGTGTTTACCAGAAATAATAGAATTTTCTAATCAATATTTTTATGGTGGACAAATAAATTGTCTTAAGGTAAGAAGTAAAGAGAATACAACAAAAGATCCTATCAAAACTTATTACCTAGAAAGTGCTACTGTAAATGATGAGAGTTCTAATTATTTGGTAAATACTTCTGAAGTAGATAAAATTATAGAAATTTTAAAGGAAATTGAAAATGATCAAACGTATATAAATAAAGATATAGGTGTAATTGTACTTCAAAATAGTAGTGCCCAAATAAAAGCAATAAATACAGCTATATGGCAAAACTTTAGTAGTGATTTTATAAAGAATAGACGTATAAAAATAGGAAATTCTTATGAATTTCAAGGTGATGAAAGAGATGTAATAATTTTATCCATGGTTATTAGCAAAAAAATGGAAAATGGAGATACAAGAATAGTAAAAGCCCTTACTACAAAAGAATATGAAAGATCTTTTAATGTTGCAGCTTCAAGAGCAAAGGAACAAGTAATACTAGTTTACTCTATAGCAGCTAATGAACTAAGTAAAGAGTGTTTAAGGTACAAATTAATTACGTACTATAATACATTTAACAATAACAAAAAAGAATCAGACAAAATTAATTTAGTTACAGAATTCGAGAAGAGTATATATAATGAATTAAAACTAAAAAATATATCAATAATTCCTCATTTTAAGATAGGAAAATATGATGTTGATTTTGTAGTTAATGATCAAAATGGTAAAAAGATAGGAATAGAATGTGATGGTGATATACCTTACACAAGAGAAGAGTTTGAGAATGAAATTACAAAACAAGATGTTTTAACAAGATGTGGATGGAAATTTATTAGGGTAAGAGCAAGTATGTATTATAGTAATAAAGAAGATACATTAAACCAAATTATCAAAAAAATACATTATATAATAAATGAATAGATATTTAAGATAACTACTTATATAATTTGTAACATAAATGAAATATAAAAGAAATCAAAATGTAGTTGAAAAAAATATTATAATAGTATAAACTATTACTATAGTTTTTATGGTAATAAAAAAACAAAAGAGGTGGTATATAATGAAAGAATTTTGGAAAAACGAGTGGCAACTTTTCTTAGATGATATGCAAACACTTGGAGAATTCTTTTTACAACCAGTTACATTTAGTCCTAAAACCTTACAATTACAAGCTTCAGTAGAAGAAAGAGAACAAGAGACAGAAGTACAAAATGTTGGAATATGGGATAGTTTTAAACAAGGTTGTTCAAATGCAAAAGATTTCTTATTTCAACCAGTAAAATTTAAATTTTAAAAGTTAAAATTGCGATTTTAGATCGCAATTTTATTTGTTTATGAAACAATTATGGTTAACTTTAATATAGTATAACCATTATTATTTAAAGTAATATAACTTTTATATTGCTTTTTTGAAACAAAAATGTAATATAAATAAAACATTGCTGTTATTGCTTTTTTTTGACAAATTATATATAATAATGGTACATGTGATAGTATAGTGTTATTATTAACAAATGAGGTGTTTTATATGAAAGAATTTTGGAAAAATGAATGGAAGCTTTTTTTAGAAGATTTAAGTTCAGTTAAAAATATGTTTGCTAAGGTATTTGGACGTAAAAAAGACTATTTAATGCTTGATAGTGCAAGTGATGTGCAAGAAAATTCTAATGAAGAAGTTCAAAGTGAGAATATTGTACCAGAAGTACAGTATGAACCAGATGCAATAGATCATAAAGTTACAGCATACTTTGGAGAAAATCTAGACGAATTAAGACAAAATATAAGTGGTGAAAAAACTCAACATGAAGTTTTAAGAGAGTATGCCCAATTCTTTAAGCCATACACAGAATCTCAAGAAATGTGTAATAGTGCATTTAGGAAATATTATGATAGACATGCTTTAAAAATAGCTACAGAGGAATTACCAGTAGCACAAGCAAGAATAATTCAAAATAATGTTGATTTATTTATAAAAGGTCAAGAAGTATTTGGAGAAAATGGACAATTTATTGATTCTAGAGTAGATTCTATATTTGATAAAGTTGGTGTAAACGAAATTGAAAAGGCAGTAGATATTTTACATGATAATGCTGAACAAGGTGGAGTTAATACTCAAGGTGAAAGGCTTATGGCTGAAGTTATGACATATATGGTTGACAATGGAATCAAGGTAGAAAAGAATAAAAGTATAATGGAACCAGTTAAACTTGTTCTAGAAGAAAAATTAAATGATGTTCATACTGATTTAAGAAACCACGATGATTGGAATGATGAATACCAAGCATTACTTTCACAAGAAAGAAAATATTTATATGCTTTAAATAGAATTGAACAATATGAAACTGAACAAAGAATATCTGAGTTTGAGCAAAAAATAAATGATGATGAAAATCAAGTTGTAACAGATACAGTTGATGCATCAAATACAACTGAACAAGCTGTTTAAACTCATAATTAAGTAAAGTAATATATTATACCCTCTGCAAAATTGATTGCAGGGGGCTTTTCGAGCATAAATATTAAATAAAATGTTGAAAAACAAAATTTTATATGATATAATAGCAAATACATGTAGACTTTTTGCATGTACAAAGGAGAGATTAATTATGAAATGTATTTTATTATGTGCGGGATATGCAACTAGGTTATTCCCTTTAACAGAGAATTTTCCAAAAGCTTTGTTAAAAGTTGGAGGTAAAGCAATAATTGATTATACTTTAGAAAAAGTAAATAAAATTGATGATATTGATGAAATCTATTTAGTAACAAATGCTAAATATACAAAACATTTTGAAGATTGGGCAAATGAAAAAAATAATATAAAACCAATCAAAGTATTTAACGATGGTACAGTATCAAATGATGATAGATTAGGTGCTATAGGTGATATAGAATTTGTAATTGAAAATGCAAAGGTTGACGATGACATATTAGTTCTTGCAACTGATAATCTATTTGAATTTGAACTTACAGATTTTTATAATTGTTATAAAGAGAAAAAAGCACCATGTGTATGTGTTAGAAAAGAAAATTATGAATTATTAAAAAGATTAGGTGTAGCTGAACTCGATGATAATATGAGAATGGTTGGATTTGAAGAAAAACCAGCTGAACCAAAAGGAAAATATGCAGTATATGCTGAATATATATATCCAAGAGAAATTGTTCCTCAAATTAAAACATATTTAGAAGAAGGAAATTCTTGCGATGCACCAGGAAACTTAGTAGCATATTTATACAAAAAGATGCCACTTTATGCTTATGAATTTTCAGGAGAATGTTTTGATATAGGGACACATGAAGCTTTAGCAGAAGTAAACGAATTATATAGTAAATAAAGAAAAATAAGAGGTTGACTTTTAAAAAGAGTGGGTAGATATAAATGAGTATTAGTAAGATTTCACGTACTTTAGTAGTTATATTATTTCTTGCTTTAATTATATTTATGGGTTATCAAGACGTAATGTTACTATTAAATAATAACAGTAGTAGTCCTACTTTAAATATTTTGAAAGTCGTATATATAATTGTAACAGCTTTATTGGTTGCATTATATGTTTATATAAAAGATAAATTATATAGAAAAAAAGTAAAGAGAAATATATCACTTATATATAGATATGTGTACATAACTTTTATAGTGGTTATTATGAGTATAATATCTATATATAAATATTTATACTTGATAGAAAATACTATTTTATTTATGTATATATTTTTAAAATTATTTATCGGTTTTGTTTTAAAGAGGATAATTTTTAACGTCTCTAAAAGTGATATATTATCAGTACTTGGATTATTTGGATTTGCAATGTTACCATGTGTGTATACAGATGTGAACATGATATTTATAAATTTAGTAAAGACATTAATAATTTTTTCTACAATACTTTTAATACAAAAGTTAATTGATGAATTAAAACAACTTGGTATAAAAAATAAAAAATACTTAGTTATTTCCGGTGTACTTGGTATATTTGTTGGAGTATCAATTACAATTGGAATAAGTGTATATTTATGGATTGTAATGGCTTTAATGTCACTTATTCTTACAGTAAATCTTGATAAAACTCACTTAGGATTTCCAAAGAAAATTATTTCTATTGTAAATTCTAAAACTAAAGATACTTTGTATAAGGTTGAAAGAATCAATATTAGTAAACTCATTGTTTCGATAATAACTATTGCATTGATAGCTTCGTTAATTATATTTATAGGTATGATAGTTATAAATAATACAAGTATAGATAAAATAGGAATCTTTAATTTATCTACTGGAATTAAGGACATAAATGTAGAAAATTTTGTTTCAAATCTATTGAATAATACAAATATGTTAAATTCTACATCTAAAACTTATTATGTTTTACTATATTCATATATTGTATTTATAGAAATACTTGCAATTGTTTTAAGAAGAAGATATGATACAAAGTCAACTGTAATGAAACTTTTCTTTATACTTTTATACATTTGTATATCTGTATTTGGGCTTGATATAACACATTATCAAATGATATTAACAGTATTTTTAATTTTAATTTCAATTGTTAATACATCAAATATATATTTAAATAGAGAAGAAAGAGTAAAAATGCTTGTAGCATCATAGATTGAAAGAAGGGGGAAAAATGGCGTATTATTCAGAAGATTTAATCGAAGAAGTAATATCTCAAAATGATATAGTAGAGGTAATATCTGAATACGTTACATTAAAGAAAAGTGGTAGGAACTTTATTGGTTTGTGCCCTTTTCATAGAGAAAAGACCCCTTCTTTTTGCGTGTCTATGGACAAGCAAATTTTTAAATGCTTTGGCTGTTCACAAGGTGGAAATGTTATTTCTTTTATAATGAAAATTGAAAATCTTGATTTTTGGGAAAGTGTTGAAATGCTTGCCGAAAGAGCACATATAGATCTTAGTAAATATGAACAGAGTTCAAAATCGTTTGGAGATAAACAAGAAATTAAAAACAAAAAAGAAACATTCTTTAATATAAATAGAGAAGCTGGAATTTACTATCATAATAATTTAATAAACCTTTTAAAAGAAGAAAATAATATTGTAAAAGAATATGTAAAAAAAAGACAGTTTGATATAAAAACAATAAATAAATATGGAATAGGTTATGCAAATGGTAAAATACCACTTTTGGATTATTTAAAAGAAAAAGGCTTTAGTGAGCAAGATATATTAAATTCTGGAATACTTGTAAAAAACGAAAGAGGAAAAATCTATGATAGATTTTTTTCAAGACTTATATTTCCAATATTTGATATAAGGGATAGAATAATAGCTTTTGGTGGACGTGTTTTAGACAAGTCTTTACCTAAATATGTGAATTCTAAGGAAAATGAAATATATCATAAAGGTAAAACTTTATATATGATGAATTTTGCTAAAAGAGAAAAGCATGATAAAATCATAATTGTAGAAGGATATATGGATGCAATAGCACTTCAAAAAAGTGGTTTTGATAATGCAGTAGCATCTCTTGGAACAGCCCTAACAGATGACCAAGCTCGTCTTTTGAAAAAATATACAGATAATGTTATAATATGCTATGATCAAGATTCAGCGGGACAAAATGCAACATTAAGAGGACTTGATATATTGCATAAAAGAGGTATTAATGTAAAAGTATTAAAGTTAGATAAACCTGATGTAAAAGATCCAGATGAATATATAAATAAATATGGAAAAGAAAGATTTGAAAAATGTATTGATACAAGTATTTCACTTGTTGAATTTAAGATTTCAATGCTTGAGAAAAATCTTAACATGAATGATATGGATTCAAAAATCCAATTTTTAAAAAATACAGCTGAGATTTTGGCCTCAATAGATAATGACATTGAAAGAGAAATTTATGTAGATAGAGTTTCTAAAAAATATGGTATAGGAACAGGGCCAATTTTAAAAGAAGTTGAAAAAAAACTAAATAAAAAACATGAAACAGTATATATTGATATGCAGTCTTTAACACGTAAAATGCATCTTACTACTACTCTTAAAAAGAAGCAAGAACAATACATTATACTTTTAATTTTAAGCCATAATAAAAAAATACAAGAAAGAATTTTTAATGAAGTAAGTATAGATGATTTTGAAGATGAAAATGTAAAGAAGATTTATGAGTATATACTTAAATTAAAAGAAGAATATGACATTAATAAAATTGATATTCTATCTAAGTTAAAAGATGAAGAACTTATAAAAGAATTAACAGAAATAATATATATAGATACGCAAAATATTGATAATGAAAAATTATTAAATGATGTATTAACATACAAACATAAGGAAAAACTATATCATAGAAGAGATGAAATTTTAAAAAGATTAGATGAAAATATTTCAAAAGATGAGCAAGATATATTGCAATTTGAATTAAATCAAATTATAATTGAAATATCAAGATTAAAATCGTAAAGGAGTAAATAATGAAAGAAGTTTCAAATGGTAAAAAACAAATTGATGAACAAAAGGTGGAAAAAGTGGAAAAAATAAAAAATGAAAAAGTAGAGAAAAAAAATATCTCTAAAGAAGAAAAAAAAGAAAAAATTAAAAAATTTATTGAAAAAGGTAAAAAAGAGAAAAAAGTTAAATATAAAGATATTGTTAAATTTGTAGATGAAGCAGAAATTACTCCTGAAGAGATGGCAAAAATATATGATACTTTAGCAGATCTTAATTTAAATATAATTATGGATGATGCAAAGGAAACATCAAAAGAGGCAAATATAGATTTACTTTCTGGAAAAGATAGAGAAGCTGTTGAAGATGATGATATAGATGTTGATGATTCTGATATGGCAGTTGTTAATATAGATGGTACAAAATCTGTTGCTGAACTTGATATTGAACCAAATCTTGAAGATATAACAGAAATTGAAAAAGATATTTTACTTGATGATGTTAAAAATATGGATTTTGTTGATAATATAAATGTTGATGATCCTGTAAAAATGTTTTTGAAAGAAATAGGAAAAATACCACTTTTAACATATGAAGAAGAAAATATGCTTGCAGAAAGAATGGTTCACGGGGATAAAGAAGCAAAAAAACGTTTAATAGAATCAAATTTAAGATTAGTTGTAAGTATAGCAAAAAAATATATTGGAAGAGGTATGAATTTCCTTGACCTTATACAAGAAGGAAACTTAGGACTAATAAAAGCAGTGGATAAGTTTGATCAATCAAAAGGATATAAATTTAGTACATATGCAACTTGGTGGATTAGACAAGCAATAACAAGAGCCATAGCTGATCAAGCAAGAACAATAAGGATACCTGTACATATGGTTGAAACTATAAATAAATTAATACGTACATCAAGGCATTTATTGCAAACTTTAGGGAGAGAACCAACTCCAGAAGAAATTGCTGCTGAACTTGAAATGCCAGTTGAAAAAGTAAGAGAAGTATTAAAAGTATCTCAAGAACCAATATCTTTAGAGACACCTGTTGGTGAAGAAGATGAGAGTAATCTTGGCAACTTTATACCAGATGAAGATGCTCCATCTCCTGCAGCACAAGCAGCTGATGTACTTTTAAGAGAACATATTGAAGATGTAATGCAAACATTAACTCCAAGAGAGGCAAAAGTTTTAAAACTTAGATTTGGTCTTCAAGATGGACGTATGAGAACTTTGGAAGAAGTTGGTCGTGAGTTCCAAGTAACAAGGGAACGTATAAGACAAATAGAAGCAAAAGCATTAAGAAAACTTAGACATCCAAGTAGAAGTAAGAGATTAAAAGATTTTATGAATTCTGAAGATTAATTTTAATATAAAAAAATATTAATAATGTGTATAAAAAATAAAAAAATGCACAATATAATAATGAGTACATTATTTGTTCTGTACTCATAAGATTTTAATTATGCTATGTTGTTATATGGTATAGTTATCACAATACAGATGAATTTTTTCTCGTTCATCTGTATTTTTTTGACTTTTTCTGACTTTTTATATAAAAATCTATTGACATTTGTTTTGTATAGTAGTATACTATTAATAGTCAAAGAAAGTCAAAGTCTAAAAGGAGGTTAAAATGAAAATATCAGATTTAATAGAAGAGTATATAAATGAAATAATAACGCAAAATGAAGTAGCAGAATTAAATAGGAGTGCACTTGCTGATAGATTTAATTGTGTACCATCGCAAATAAACTATGTAATATCCACAAGGTTTATACCTGAACTTGGATTTTATGTAGAAAGTCGAAGAGGAGGTGGTGGATATATAAAAATTAGTAGAGTAAATTCTACTAAAGAAGAATATATATCAAACATTACTGAAAAAATTGGTAGTAAATTGTCGCAAAGTGTCGCAGATATTTACTTGGATGATTTTATACGATATAATCTATTAGATAAAAATACTGCAAAGGTTATAAAGGCTGCACTTTCTGACAAGAGCTTATTTAAGGTTGATAAAATAAAAAGAGATGAAGTAAGAGCTGATATTCTGAAGAATATATTAATGAATTTGTAAAGGAGTGATTATTATGAAATGTCAAAGTTGTGGAAAGAAAGAGGCAACTGTAAGATATATGGAAGATATAAATGGTAAAAAACAAGAAATGCATTTTTGCATAGATTGTGCTAAAAAATTAGGTTTTGTAAACTTTTCAGATATGTTTTCTCCAATGTTTACAAATATTCCAAGTTTGTTTGGAGATTTTGGATTTAAAGAGGAATTAAAATGCCCTACATGTGGTTATACATTTGATGATTATTCAAGCACTGGACTTCTAGGTTGTCCTGATTGTTACGATACATTTGAAGATAGACTAGATAATATTTTCCTTAAAATGCATGGAAAGAATAGACATATAAAATTAAGTAATAAAAAACGTATTTCAAATGCTAAAAGTATACAAAAAGATAAAATAGATAAATTAGATGAAGTAGCATCTTTAAAAAATGAATTAAAAACTTTAGTAGAAAATGAGGAATATGAGAAGGCTGCAGTTGTACGTGATAAAATAAAAAAAATAGAAAAAAGTAAAAGAAAATAATTAGGTGGTGAAATAAATGTGGTATAAAGAAATTTCAAAAGATTCTGATGTTGTAATTTCAACAAGACTTAGGTTTGCAAGGAGTATAGATGGATATAAATTTCCAAACATAATGAAGAAAAAAGAAAAGCAAAATTTACTAGATAAAGTGAAAAATAGTATAAACTTAAAAGAGTATAATTTCTTCAAAACGGAAGATATAGATGAAACCACTCTTGGTAGTTTAGTGGAAGAACATTTAATATCTAAGGAATTATTAGATTTATCAGATACGGCTATTGTAACAAACAAAGATTCAAGTATTGTTGCTATGTTAAATGAGGAAGATCACTTAAGAATTCAGGCTTTTGAGAGTGGTTTTGATATTGATAAATGTTATAATAATCTTATATCATTTACTGATAAACTAGAAGAAAAATTAAAATTTTTATATAGTGATAAATATGGATACATAACATCATGTCCAAGTAATGTAGGAGCGGCTATGAGGGTTTCTGTTATGCTTCATTTACCTGCACTTGCAAGATTAGGTCTTTTACCTAAAATAATTGATGAGGCAACAAGTTTTGGACTTTCAGTAAGGGGCCTTTATGGAGAGAATACATCAGGTTATGGTCATATATATCAAGTGTCAAATAGACAAACTTTAGGACTTAGTGATGATGAAATCATTAATAAAATAAAGGCGATTGTAGGAACAATAATATCACAAGAAAGAAAAGCAAGAAATGTTTTAAAAGAAAATAGTATATATTTAAGTGATGAAATATACAGAGCATTAGGAATATTAAAAAATGCAAGAATAATGTCTGAAGACGAGGCTTTTAAACTTTTATCTAAGTTAAGGCTTGGAGTTTCAATGAAGATAGTAAATGAAGTTAGCTTGGAAAAAGTTCAATCATTAATGGTTGACACACAAGAAAATACTTTAAAAACTATTATAAAAGAAGATTTATCAAAAGAAGAGGAAGATATAAAAAGAGCAGAATATATAAGAGAGGAGTTGAAGTAATATGTACGAATTTACAGGAAGAGCAAATAGAGTTTTAGAAATTGCAAAAGAATTTTCTATAACTCATAATTATTCATTTGTAGGAACAGAGCATATATTATATGGACTTGTAAAAGAAGGAGAAGGACTTGCAAGTAAAATTTTATCATCTCAAGGGTTAAAACCAGAATATGTTGAAGAAGAAATATTAAGAATTGATGGAGTAATGAATACCTTAGAAAGCGATCCAGAATTTACTCCAAGAGCAAAAAGAATAATTGAAAATAGTGCTAAAGAGGCAATGAGAATGGGACAAAATTATGTTGGAACAGAGCATATTCTTTTAGCACTTATGAGGGAAATTGATAGTGTAGCGGTTAGAATACTTATTGATACAAATATTGATCCACAAAGGATATTTGCAGATTTACTTAGACTTTTAAGTGAAGATTCACCAGTTGCAAACTATTCTGATTCATCATTTTCCTCTTCTGTTGATACTAATACACCAACATTAAATCAGTATGGTAAAAACTTAACGGCACTTGCTAAAGAATCAAAGTTGGATCCTGTTATAGGGAGAAAAAATGAAATTCAAAGAATAATTGAAATATTAAGTAGAAGGACTAAAAATAACCCTGTTTTAATTGGTGAACCTGGGGTTGGTAAAACAGCTGTTGTAGAAGGTTTAGCACAAATGATTGTTGATAATAAGGTACCAGAAATACTAAAAAATAAAAAAGTTGTATCACTTGATATGTCGGCAATGGTTGCAGGTGCTAAATATAGGGGTGATTTTGAGGAAAGATTAAAAAATGTTTTACAAGAAATAAAAAAAGCTGGTAATATAATTTTATTTATTGATGAAATGCATACTATAATAGGTGCTGGAGCTGCGGAGGGAGCAATGGATGCAGCTAATATATTAAAACCACTTTTATCAAGAGGTGAAATTCAAATAATAGGTGCAACAACTCTAAATGAGTATAGAAAACATATTGAAAAGGATGCTGCACTTGAGAGAAGATTTCAGACAGTTATTGTCGATGAGCCTACAACAGAAGATACAGTAAAAATATTAAGTGGACTTAAAGATAAGTATGAAGCACATCATAAAGTAAAAATTACAGATGAAGCAATAAAAGCAGCTGTAGATTTATCTGAGAGATATATAAATGATAGATTTTTACCAGACAAGGCTATTGATTTAATAGATGAAGCATGTTCAAAAATAAAATTGAGAACTGTAACTATGCCTAAAAATATATTAGACATGGAAAATAAAATAGAAAAAGTTTCTAAGGAAAAAGAAGAAGCTATAATTTCTCAATCATTTGAAAAGGCTGCAAAATTAAGAGATGAGGAAAAGGAGCTAAAAGATAAAGTAAATAAAGCAAGAGAAAATTGGAAGAAAAAAGAAGAAAATAAAGAGGCAAGTGTAAATGCAGAAGACATTGCAAATGTAGTATCTGCATGGACAAAAATCCCGGTTACTAAGCTTACAAAAACTGAATCTGAAAAATTGAAAAACTTAGATTTAGAATTAAAAAAACGTGTAATTGGTCAAGATGATGCAGTTGAAGCATTAGCTAGAGCTATTAAAAGAGCAAGAGTTGGGCTTCAAAATGAAAACAGACCAATAGGATCATTTATGTTCCTAGGTCCAACAGGAGTTGGTAAAACTGAACTTACAAAAGCATTAGCAGAAAATTTATTTGGAAATGAAAATCAATTAATACGTCTTGATATGTCTGAATTTATGGAAGCACATAGTGTTTCTAAATTAATAGGTTCACCTCCAGGATATGTAGGATACGATGAAGGAGGTCAGCTAACAGAGCAAGTTAGACGTAAACCATATAGTATAGTTTTATTCGATGAAATAGAAAAAGCACATCCAGATGTATTTAATATGTTACTTCAGATATTAGATGATGGTAGACTTACTGACTCAACAGGAAGAACTGTAAGTTTTAAAAATACAGTAATAATTATGACATCAAATGCTGGAGCAAGAAATATAGTTGAACATCATTCTATTGGATTTATGAATAAAGAAGATAGTAAAAAAGACTATGAAAAAACTAGAGATGAAGTTATGGGCGAACTTAAAAAGATATTTAGACCAGAGTTTTTAAATAGATTAGATGACATTATTGTGTTTAAAAAACTAAGTAATGAGAGTATAGAAAAAATAACTAAAATTATGCTAGATGAATTCATAAAAAGATTAGAAAAGAAAAATATTAAAGTAGATGTATCTGATGATGTTATAAAATACATAAGTAAAGTTGGATTTGATGATACATATGGTGCAAGACCTTTAAGAAGAGCAATTCAGTCTAAGATAGAGGATAAATTTGCAGAAGAAATGCTTGATGGAAACATAAAAGAAGATAGTAATGTAAAGATTGATTTAAATGATGATAAAATTGTAATTAAGTAAAAATATGGCGGCTTATCTATGCCGCCTAAATTATATAATGAATTAAAATTATAATTTTACATATATTATAATATATAAAAATAAAAAAGTGTATATAAACCACTATATAACTCTTGAAAAAAATAAATCTTTGTGGTATATATAAATGTAGATGGAGGGGATTTTATGGATTTTAAAGATAAAGTAACAGAAATATCAAAAAAAGCAGGAAAGGTGGCAACTGATACATATAATACAGTAGCTGATAAATCAGGAAAATTATTTGAAGAGGCAAAAGCTAGAATTTCAATTTCTGAGATGGAAAAAGATATTGAAAAAATATATGAGTCTATGGGACTTACAATTTTCGAAAATTACAGAAATGGCGAAGAAGTAGGTAAAACTTTTGAAAAAGAGTGCAAGAAAATTGATAAGTTAAATAAAGAAATTGCTGAATTAAATAAAAAGATTTTATTTAATAAAGGACTTAGAATATGTGCTGAGTGTGATGAAACAATATCTACAGAAGCAGTATTTTGTCCTAATTGTGGTGAAAAACAAAAACCTGTTAAGATAAAAGCTGATAAAAAAGCAGCTAAAAAAGAAGAAGAAAAAGAAGTTGAAAAGGAACACGTTTGTCCAGAATGTGGAAAAATTGAACCACCAGAAGCAAGATTTTGTACAAAATGTGGACATAAATTTTAATTTTATAAATTAAGAAAAATCATATGTAAGAAATTTTAGTTTGTAGGGTAAATGAAAGAATTTACTCTACTTTTTTAATCTTTCAATATTGTAAGGTAAAAAATTGTAAAAATGTGATATAATATAATCATCAAAAATTTTAGTTTAAATGAAAGGATAGATATGAAAAGTATTTTAATTGTTGAAGATGAAGAAATTATTAGAAAAGAATTAGAAACATTATTAAAAAATTCTGGATATAATGCGTTATCTCTAAATAGTTTTAGTAACGCTAAAGAAGATATAACAAATACAAAAGCTGATTTAATTTTACTTGATATAAACTTACCTAATATAAATGGTGAAATGTTATTAAAAGAAATAAGAAAAGAAATAAATACTCCTGTGATTATGGTTACTAGTCGTAATGATGAGGTAGATGAAGTTTTATCTATATCTTATGGAGCTGATGATTATATTATAAAACCATATAATCCTACTGTTTTACTTCTTAGAATACAGAATATATTTAAACGTATGGAAAATAATAGAGATGATTTGTTTTATGACGATATAATTGTAAATCCGCAAAAAGGTACTTTAGATAAAAATGGCAAAACATTAGAGCTTACCAAAAATGAAATGATAATTTTTACCTATCTATTAAGAAGTCGAGGTAAAATTGTGAGTCGTGATAATTTAATGACTGATTTATGGAATAATAATGAATTTATAAATGACAATGCTTTAACCGTTAATATTAGTAGGTTAAGAAGTAAGTTACAAGAATTTGGTCTTGAAGGTAAGATAGAGACGAGAAAAGGACAAGGTTATAAGTTATTATGAATTTAAGAAAATATTTATTAGATAAAATTCCTCAAATTGCTTTTTCTGTTTTTGGAATTATAATTGCCTTTTTTATGTTAAATGCATTTAATGTACAAAATGATTTGAAATTTGCACTTTTAATAATATTTATAATTGTTATTTTATTTAATATTTTAATAGATTATTTTAGAAAATATAAATTTTACAATAATTTAGTAAATACGCTTGATAATCTAGATAAAAAATACTTAATTTTAGAAATGATAAGTAAACCAGATTTTTATGAGGGAGAAATATTTTATCAAACACTTTATGAAATTAATAAGTCAATGATTGAAAATATAAAGGAATATACTTTAAGTATTAACGATTTTAAAGAGTATGTTGAAATGTGGATACACGAGGTAAAAATTCCAATATCAAGTCTTACATTATTAAATCATAATCATAAAGAACAAATGGACCAAAAGTGTACAGAACAAATTAGAAAATTAGATAATTACATAGATCAAATTTTATATTATGTAAGAAGTGAAAATGCTCAAAGAGATTATATTATAAAAGAAAAAAGTTTACAGGATATAATTAAAAGCGTAGCATTAAAAAATAAAGATGATATATTAGAAAATAATATTGAATTTAATGTAAATGTTAATAATGAAACAGTATTAACTGATTCTAAGTGGTTAGAGTTTATTTTAAATCAAATTATAAACAATGGTATTAAATATAAAAAAGATAATTGTAATTCAAAGATTGTAGTAAATGTAATGGAAGATGAAGAAAAAACTTATCTTAGCATTTATGATAACGGTATTGGAATTTCCAAGTCAGATATTCCAAGAGTTTTTGATAAATCATTTACCGGAGAAAATGGAAGAAGAATGGCAAAATCCACTGGAATGGGACTGTATATTGCAAAAAAACTATGTGATAAATTAGGACATAAGATAACTATTGAATCCAAAGTGCAAAAGTATACAAGAGTTACTATTATATTTTCAAAAAGTGATTTTTATAAAATAAAAGAATGATATTTATAAAATTTACGTCTGTTACAAAAGTGTAATATTTAGTAATATTAGAATAACGACAAAATACAATTTCTGTACTAAAATGAAAGTATACAGAAAGGAGAATTTTTATGGAAAATATTTTAAAATTATCTAAAGTTGAAAAGTATTATGGCAATAAATCAAGTCTTACAAAAGCAATTGATAATTTATCGTTTGATGTAAGCAAAGGAGAATTTGTAGCTATAATGGGAGCTAGTGGTAGTGGAAAAACAACTCTTTTAAATTGTATTTCTACTATTGATAAAGTTACATCGGGGCATATTTTTGTAGCAGGTAAAGACGTTACTAAATTAAAAGGTAATAATTTAAATAAATTTAGGAGAGAAGAATTAGGATTTATTTTTCAGGATTTTAATTTACTAGATACATTAACTGCATATGAAAATATTGCCTTAGCACTTTCTATTCAAAATGTTTCTGCCAAAGAAATAGATACAAGAATTAAAAAAGTCGCAAAAGAACTTGATATTACTAATATATTAAACAAGTACCCTTACCAAATGAGTGGAGGCCAGAAACAAAGAGTAGCTTGTGCAAGAGCTATTATTACTGATCCTAAGTTGCTTCTTGCTGATGAACCAACGGGAGCGTTGGATTCAAAATCATCAAAGATGCTTTTAGAAAAATTTGATTACTTAAATAAAGAAATACTAGCTACAATTCTTATGGTAACACATGATGCTTTTACTGCAAGCTATGCTACACGTGTTATTTTTATCAAAGATGGCAAAATCTTTAATGAAATACATAAAGGTGAAAATTCTAGGAAAGAATTTTTTGATAAAATAATTGATGTTGTAACTCTACTTGGTGGTGATTTAAACGATGCTCTTTAAGTTATCATTAAAAAATATAGGTAAGAGTATAAAAGATTATGCCATCTACTTTTTTACTCTAATACTTGGAGTTGCAATTTTCTATGTATTTAATGCAATTGATGATCAAACAGTTATGATGAATGTATCATCCTCAACCTATGAAATAATAAAACTTCTTGTAAGTATACTTTCTGGTGTGAGTGTATTTGTGTCTTTTATATTAGCCTTTTTAATTATTTATGCAAGTAGATTTTTAATTAAAAGAAGAAATAAAGAATTTGGAATATATCTTACACTTGGAATGAGTAAAAGAAAAATATCATTAATATTATTCTTTGAAACATTAATGATTGGTATTGCCTCATTAATAGTTGGTTTAGTAGTAGGATTTTTATTATCACAATTAATGAGTATTGTAGTTGCAAATATGTTTGAAGCTGATTTAACAAAATTTAAATTTATATTTTCAACAGGTGCATGTGTTAAAACTTTAATGTATTTTGGTATTATGTATTTTGTTGTTATGATATTTAATACAATAAATGTTGGCAAATGTAAATTAATTGATTTAATGCAAGCAAATAAAAAATCAGAAAAAATAAAGCTCAAAAATCCCCTTGTTTGTACTATAATATTTATCATTTCTTGCATAACACTTGGAATTGCTTATTACCAAGTTACTGGTGGTGTTAATAATTTATTTAATAATAATTTTAATGAAAATAGTATATATATTCTCATTATATTAGGAGCAGTATCAACCTTTTTTCTATTTTGGTCTTTATCTGGATTGCTTTTAAAAATAGTTATAAGTTTGAAAAAAGTATATTATAAAGGTTTAAATAGTTTTACTTTAAGACAATTTTCAAGTAAGATAAACACAATGATTTTTTCAATGACCATAATATGTTTGATGCTGTTTATAACAATCTGTGTGCTATCAAGTGCATTATCGATGAAGAATTCTTTAAATAAAAACTTCATTGATTTCTCACCAAGAGATATAGAATTTTCAAAAAGATGTAACGTTAATCAAGAAGAATCTGATATTACAGATATACAAAAGGAGAATTTAAAATTAAGTATTGAAGAAGTGTTTAAAGAACTTGGATTTAATTTTAATAGCAATTTAAAAAATATTGTTAGATTTTCATTATATTATGATGATAATGTTACATTAAAGTCTACACTTGGCTCTTATTTTGAAATAGCAAATAAACAATATCCATTTTTAAATTATAGTGACTATATTATTTTAATTAAAAATAGTGATTATAATAATATAGCAGATAGCTTTCATTTGGAAAAAGTCAAGTTGGAAGATAATGAATATGTTGTAGTAGGAAATTATTCGAGCATTATTAATATTAAAAATGAAGCCTTAGAAAGAAATACTAAGATAACAATAAATCAAAAAGATTATTATCCAAAATATAAAAAAGCAATCAATGGTTTTTATGAAATGGGAAGTCAAGAAACAGAAGTTGGTTTCATTGTTTTACCAGATAATGCTCTTAAAGACGAACAAAAAATTAGAAATCAAATTATTGCTGATTATAATGGAAATCCTGATGATATTGAATCTACAATTAATTCAATCACTAAAAATAATCAATTTTATATTGATTACGGCATATCTGTTGATACAAAAAAAGATATTAGAGAAGCAAGTATTGGTTTAGGAGCTGTAGTTACATTTTTAGGTTTATATCTAGGGATCATATTTTTGATATCATGTGCTGCAATTCTTGCTCTAAAAGAGTTATCAGAATCAAGTGATAATGTAGAGAAGTTTAAGATGTTAAGAAGAATTGGCGTAGATGAAGCAATGATTAATAAGGCTTTATTTAGACAAATTGGAATATTTTTCATGTTTCCACTTATTTTAGCAAGCATACATTCAGTATTTGGAATAATGTTTTGTAATAATATTTTAAAGACAGTAGGGGGTAGTTTTAAGCTTTCATCAATTATTATAACAGCTATGTTTATAATATTAATATATGGAGGATATTTTTTCGCTACTTATTTATGTAGTAAAAATATTATTAAGGAAAATAACTAAAAAGAATTATCAAAAGCTGTTTTGTGTGTTTATTTTAACCAAAAAGTAATTATGTACATACTATATAATGTGGAGGTTAAAAAATGGAAGCAATAAAATTTAATAATTACTATAGAAATATGTACAATAGAAATTATCCATATTATGGTTATACATATAATAGAACAAGTGAAATGACGGTGGAATTAAAGGACGCATTAGCATCTATAAAAGATTCTGTTGAAGGTGAAATTGAAGATGCGGCTTTTTATACAATGTTACTGTCTCTTACTTCTAATAAAGAGGACATAGAAATTATAAATAGTATTATATCTGATGAAAAGAAACACAATTTATTACTTAGAAATTTATATTTTGAATTAACGAATAAAAAATTACCGGAAAATAGAGATGAAAAAAATGTGGATAATATGTTAAATTACAGACGAAATTTAAAAAAGGCACTTATGGGAGAACTTGATGCTGTAAAAAGATATAGAAAAATTATGGCTGCTATGCCAGATGAAAATAAATATGCAGTTGTGATGGAGATACTTACTGATGAAATTAGACATGCAAATTTATACAATTATTTAATTGCAAAATCTATGCAAATGCTATAAAATTAAGGGTTAGTTGTGAGTTGTATAACTAACCCTTAATTTTTTATATTTTTTTGTAAAAAATGTCGAAAAAAGTATTGACAAAAAGAAATAAAAATGGTAAACTAATTAAGTCGCAAACAAAACATTAAAAAATGATTACAAACTTATGTAAAAAAGTAATCAAAAAAATTAAAAATGTTTTGAAAAACTGTTGACAAGTTTAATAAAAAATGTTAAACTTAATACAGTCGCAAAATTGTGATAAGCACATTGAAAAATAAACAATACATATACGAACCAAAAAATGGTTGTACGAAGAGTGCAACCGTCAATAAAAACAAAGTAAATTCGCATAGCAGAAGTTATGAGAAAAAAGGATTTTAAACGAGAGTTTGATCCTGGCTCAGGATGAACGCTGGCGGCGCATTTAAGACATGCAAGTCGAACGAAAATTTACGCTTAAAGAGTTGATTAGTTTACTAAGAAATGATTTATTGTAAATTTTAGTGGCGGACTGGTGAGTAATACATAGGTAATCTGCCTTTTAGAGGGGAATAACTAGGAGAAATCCTAGCTAATACCGCGTAAGACCACACTTAGGCATCTAAGAGAGGTCAAAGGAGTAATCCGCTAAAAGATGAGCCTGTGGCTGATTAGTTAGTTGGTGGGGTAAGAGCCTACCAAGACGATGATCAGTAGCCGAGCTGAGAGGCTGGCCGGCCACATTGGGACTGAGATACGGCCCAGACTCCTACGGGAGGCAGCAGTTGGGAATATTGGACAATGGAGGAAACTCTGATCCAGTGACGCCGCGTGAAGGAAGAAGGTCTTCGGATTGTAAACTTATTTTATCAGGGAAGAAGAAAGTGACAGTACCTGAAGAAAAAGGACCGGCAAACTACGTGCCAGCAGCCGCGGTAATACGTAGGGTCCAAGCGTTATCCGGATTTACTGGGTGTAAAGGGCGAGTAGACGGCGCTGTAAGTCAGCTGTGAAAACTTAGGGCTCAACCTTAAGCCTGCAGCTGAAACTGTAGTGCTAGAGTGCAGGAGAGGTAAGCGGAATTCCTAGTGTAGCGGTGAAATGCGTAGATATTAGGAGGAACACCAGTGGCG
>OIYR01000018.1_pt1 | contig 97583 bp, 91 predicted proteins | sample 1588221 | NCBI WGS metagenome assembly OIYR01 (sample SAMN03283292) | human gut metagenome | biome: human-associated habitat; material: feces | host: Homo sapiens | place: Peru | collected 2012
TATTACCCCAGCCTTCCAAGCTGGAGACGAGGGTTCGACTCCCTTCTGCCGCTCTTAGTAAAAGCAAGTCTTTCTAGTTAAGGCTTGCTTTTTTTTTATTTACAGGCAATTTTCCTGTGCTGACACGGGAGTCGAACCCTGCGGGTTCTGCCCCTCGTCGGCCAGCGTCGAGGGGCATTTTGCAAACATGCTTTGCATGTTAAATCGCCTGCGCGATTTCTTAACGCAAAATGTCTTCTGCCGCTCTTTTCTAAAGCAAGTCTTTCTAGTTAAGACTTGCTTTTTTTATTTGCAAGCAATTTTCCTGTGCTGACACGGGAGTCGAACCCTGCGGGTTCTGCCCCTCGTCGGCCGGCGTCGAGGGGCATTTTGCAAACATGCTTTGCATGTTAAATCGCCTGAGCGATTTCTTAACGCAAAATGTCTTCTGCCGCTTCTTTTTGAACAAAACTAACTCATTGCAATACAACGGGTTAGTTTTTTTATTTTAATGAATTTTGTCTATTGTCAGTAAATTGTCAGTAAAATGAAATCCTTTTTTAAACTGAAAGGCGACAGAAGGTCCGAATCTCTACAGTTCTATCTTGGAGGTTTAATTATGAGAGGACTTTTTTTCGTCTTTAAAAGGACAATGCCATCCGGTAGAAAGATTTATTACTATCAGACTTACAAGCCTGACGGAACGCTTACAACAGCAAAAAGTACCGGCTGCACGCAAAGAAAGCTTGCTGTAAATTACTACCAGAAACTTCTTCTTGAATGAAAGCTTTGGGCCGGTTCCAATATGTCTTTCAAGCAGTATAATCATCAGCATTAAAGAAACTTTATGCCACTTCGTACTCCATCAAATCTTCCATCGTTACACCTAATGCACGGGACAATGCATAAACACTTTCAAAAGATGCTTTATTCAAGTTCTTACGCCGCTGTTCATACATCTGGATTGAGCGCAGATTGACGCCGCTTTTTTTTGCAAGCTGGACTTGAGAGTAATGTCTTATTTTGCGGTATTTATAAAGTTTTGTAGGTTCTTTACGGGAGTTGTAGATTGAAATAAAGACATCAACAGCTTTGTCTTCAGGAGCTTCGTGAAGTGTCGGGTAAAGATTCCTTAAGTCATTTACAGAAAAGTATGATAAAATTTCTTCAAATGGCATTCCAGTTTTCCACTGGATGTAAGCCAGAATCCAGCCTGTCCAATATTCAGCTGATTTATCAAATGGCGCATCCAGTCGGGGAAAATCCATTTTTAAGCCTACATTTTCAACCGCATATTGAACAAGTTCAGAGCCGGAAAAGCCCATTACAAAGCGGGGATTTCCTTCCCCGTACTGACGGGCAAGACCACAGGCAATGAAGTATGAACAAAAATCTGAAAGAGAAATATTGCAGACATTGACTGCATAGTCAAAAGCGTCTCCGAGATTTTCCATTGCTGAATCAAGGTAAATACTATCGTAAGCGTTCATCATCATTTTTGATTTTCTCCCTCAAAATATCACGCATGAATATTCCGTCCAAATCAACATTTTCTGCTTCTTTGCGGAATACCAGGTTTGCATTTTCGTTTCTGTCTTTTCGTTTTGAAAAATATTCATCAGCGGGTGACTTATGTGTTTTCTTAAAATGAAGTTTTTCAAATGCCTTCTGACTTTTTAAAACATACTGTTCACCAAGTTTTCCAAGTTTCATCGCTTTAGCCAACTGGGCAATGGAAATCTCATTGTTCACAAAAGCACGGGCAAAAGAAAAATATGAATCATCAGCCCGATATCCTACAATCATGTCGTAGTTTTCAACAGGAACATAAAAGTTTTCAATCAAATAATCTTTACCATGCCTTGCGAGAGGTGTTGAAACTCTGAAATCCCTGTATTTTGCAAGAACAGAAAGCCAGTTCAAAATTGTATATTCGCTACCGTTCAAATTAAGTGATGTAAGACCGTCAATTTCAATTGAATATTCATTTGCCCAGCCGTCTTTTTCAGGGTCCTGGGCAGCCCATTCCTTTGCAAGCTCAAGGTTTTGAGTGCAGTAAAAGCCAAGACCGTAATCGTTGTTTGTTTTTCCATATCCAAAGACAGGCTTTTTTATCAAATCAAGAGAGCCATGATATAAAGTCATTTCTGCCATAAAGCCTCCAAATTATCACCATAGTGATAGTTTTCTATCTGATTAAAATATACTACCAAAGTGATAGTTTTGCAAGGTCTATAAAAAACGCAATCTTTTCGTCTATAAATAAGATACATATCGGCTTGAGTAACACTAGCTATTCTTTACAGATTGATTTATATTGAATCTATGGATTACAAGACAGCCAAAACAGAAGTTACTCTGTTATTTAAATTCTGAAAAGTTGTAAACTTAAAGTATGAATAAAATTAATTCAAAAGGCTGCAACAATGACTGACATACTTATCGGCACTTCCGGCTATGATTACCCCGAATGGAAGGGTGTCTTTTATCCCGAAGATTTACCGCGCAAGGACTTTCTTTCTTATTACGCAACACAGTTCAATACCGTAGAACTGAACAATACCTTTTACAATATGCCTACAGCGGAACGAATGCAGAACTTTTACGACAGGTCCGGCGGAAACCTTTTTTTCAGCATAAAAGCAAACAGACTTCTTACTCACGATATTGACCGGAACTGGCAGACGGTAGCAGAAGATTTTAAGAATGCTGTCCAGCCACTGAATGACAAAGGTCTTTTGAGTGCAGTTCTTTTTCAGCTGCCGCAGAGTTTTCATTACACAAAAGAAAACCGTTTTTACCTTTCATCTCTTTTGCAAAACTTTGAAGGCTTTCCCGGTGCAATCGAATTCCGTCACCGCGAATGGATAAAAGAATCTGTCTTTGAAGGACTTGATAAACGCGGAACCGGAATTGTTTTCTGTGATATGCCTCAGCTGAAAAATCTGCCGGACGGTCAGACCTTTGCCACTCCCTTTACTGGAAATACTGCTTACATACGTCTGCACGGGCGGAATGCAGATGCCTGGTACGCAAAGGATGATTCTCCAAACGGATCATCAAGATACGATTATGAATATTCGGAAAGTGAACTCAAAGAATTTGTCCCGGTAATCAAAGCCGCAATTGTTGAAGGAAAACGACCGCAGGTATTCTTTAATAACCACCCCAAGGGCAACGGCGCGAAGAATGCAAAAGCGATGATGGAGATGATGCGAGAATGAGAACAGAACATGGCTGTTCCGGCGGTAAACTGCAGTCGCACGTTCCGCACTTAGCCTGACGGCTCAACCCTCTATTACACCTCTTAATTTGTATTTGATTATCAAAAGCAAGGGAGCCTTGCAAACGGCCGGTTTTCCCTTGCTTAAGACTTAAGCCCATTATGAGGCTTCCTTGACTGTTACTGCATCAGAAATTGTTGTAACTAATTCCTTGCGCTTGTAATGCAAAGAAGAAGTGCACCGGGTCTTTAGGACAATGCGGTAATTCCCGGCAGTAAGTTCTTTGGGCAAAGGAAAAAGAAGTGTACCAGGTTTGTTTACCGAAAGTGTTGCTGTAACTTTTACCCAGTCTGCTCCTGTTTCATCGATTACATAATCGTCTCCAGTCGCAGGTGCAAACCAAATCCCGGAATCATCGCCGCCGATTAAAAGCTTTTTGCCTGTAATCTGGACGGAACCTTTAATTGTTAAGACTCTGTCTGTTCCACCTGTGTCAATGTCCTGAATCTGTGCAATTGTTGCCTGAGGTTCAGAATAACCAGTTTGTTCAACAGTGACTTTTGAAATTGCTGTTTTAGTCAAATCTGAAGGAATGAACTTTACAGTAATTTCAGGAGTTGAAGACTTTCCGTCTGTTGAACCTTTACAGGCTATGTAGAAAAGTCCAAGGTTCAGACAGTTTACAGAATTTCCGCCGCCTAAGGATTCTGTAACAACTTTTTCCAAAGCGTCACAGACTGAGTAGACGGTGCCAATGTCCAGCTGGGGGACTTTGTTGGCGACAAGCTGCAGGACGTTTCCTACAGTGTGAGTGTTGCGGATGGCCCTGCCGACATACTTGTCTGTAGAGTCTTTCGAAAAATAATTGCGCTGTAATTTGACGGACACGCGGCCGTTGGGATTCCCGATGGAATCCATCAAGTTGGAAGTAGCTGCCATAATAGCATCACCTCATGAATATGATAGCGGCAGAGGCTCTTGAATACGGCGGGTCAATAATGATATTATCTAATAACCACAAAAGATGGTCATTATTGACTGTCCGTATAAGTCTGGGAGCCGCTGCCAGTTACAAACTGCAACTGTTTTCAGACTTTTTTATTACACTTAAATATATAATTTTCATGCGATGCCTTCTTTTGAATAAACCAAAAGCTGCGTAATTCTGTTGTTCATAATCCGTCTTCTTATATTCGGAAACATTACCGCTTTGCAATAATGCTCGTAAACATTGCATGCAAGATCAATGCTGATTTCACATGTGTCGGCAATGGCAATCGGATTATTCAGATTGTACATAATCAGGAATGCTATAGGAGCCATAATATAAGCTGCAAAATGATTTGCTTCTTCTTCCATCAAATCATCACTTTTTGTACAGTCTGAATCCAAGTGCCCCAGCTGAATGTGTGCAATTTCATGCCAGATGGTAAACTTGATTCTGTTCTGCGGCATTAAGTCGTTATAGTAAATGAAGAACCTGTCACCGATTTTAACACTGTAGCCGTCTTCTGTTTTGGAAACTACTTTTTCCCTGTCTTCCTGCGGTATTTCGGAATACTTTTTTATTTCAATACCCAAAAGCCATGCCACTTCAAAACAGTTGACCGGGAAAAATTTAATCCCTAAGTCTTCTATGAGAATATTACATGCTTCTTCCACCTGGTCATAATCAGAACCGCACATCAGTTTTTTCAATATCAGCCCTCCGTGAACAAAATCTTTGCAAATTTTGCCTTGTCTTCGGCAGTCATATTTTTTGCATTACGCACTATAAGACGAAAAGCCATCTGAACTTCATCATCAGTACCTGCAGGCCTTACCTGTTCTGTTTTACCGGTAAGGTAGTCTGTAGAAGTTCCAAGAGCATTTGCAACATTAAGTAGAATTGCTCCTTTCGGTTCCCTGTCTCCCTTCAAATAATGAGAAACGGCGCTTTCTGTAAGATTAGTCACACGTGAAAGCTCCTTTTGACTCATTTGCCTTTCCTGTAACAAAGTTGCCAGTCTCTCCTTAAAAATTCCATCCGTCATAGTTTCTCCCATAAAAATAGTTCCTTAAAATTGAACGATTGAGCAAGTATCAACTTGCGATTGAGTTCAATTAGTGCGCTTGAGCGCACACGTAAATAAAACCAGTTGCGTAGCAACTGAAGTTTTCAGGAACGATGGAATCTCCAGCGTTCCTGAAATACGTTCCTTATAAATACAATATAGCATAGTATAGTTGACAATGTCAAGTATGACTTGTCAATTGTTTTAGCAAAAGCTCCTTTTTTAATGCAGTAAAACAAAGACTGTTAGAGCACTAAAAGACCTGCTGTTAGTGCTCTAAAAGCCCCTCTGGGTAGCACATGAACTTGGGAACATTTTAAAAGATTTTTTGAACAGTAACGTTATTTGTCATTCGCCTATGCTATAATAATTATAAAAAAGTTCTTTATGAAATATCACTTTTTAATGATATTTTTAACACATTTTATTCAATATGTGATATAATAGACAAACGATATTTTACACATTGAAGGAAGATCCCTGTTGTATTGTCCTTATTTGACTTTGTGAATGCTATTTATTTAAGAAAAAGGGAGGTTTTATGAAAGTTTTACTTGATACTAATATCGTTATTCATCGGGAAACAAACCATATTATCAATCAAGACATAGGAACCCTTTTTCGCTGGCTGGACAAAACACATTGTGAAAAAATTATACACTGTCGAACTGTTCAAGAAATAGAAAAAAATAGTAATGACAGCACGGTTTCTGCTTTTCAGGTAAAAATGCAGAATTATGAAATTATTGAAAATCCAGCACCTATGGCCGACGAAGTTTTGGCTGTTTCAAACAAGATTGATACCACTGTAAACGACAAAACAGATTCAATATTACTGAATGAAGTTTTTAAAAATCGTGTTGACGCACTTATTACAGAAGATAAAAAAATCCATAAAAAAGCAGAGATGCTGGTAATTAAAGATAAAGTTTTTACTATAGATAGTTTTCTTGAAAAGATTTATGCGGAGCATCCAGATTTAGTTGATTACAAGGTATTAAATGTTCAGAAAATTCAATTTGGAAAAATTGATTTATCAGACCCATTTTTTCAGACTTTGAAAGATGACTATACGGGTTTTGAAAAATGGTTTTTACGGAAATTTGATGACGAGGCCTATATCACCATCAATTCTAATAACGGTAAACTACTTTCTTTTTTGTATCTAAAAGTGGAAGATGAGACTGAAAATTATTCTGACATACAGCCAGTATTTTCTCCAAAAAAAAGGCTGAAGGTAGGAACTTTTAAGGTAATAAGTAATGGTTTTAGATTGGGAGAGCGATTCCTTAAAATTATTTTCGATAATGCCTTAAAGAATAAAGTCCAAGAAATTTATGTTACCATTTTTGACAAACGGGATGAACAAAAACGCCTTATTTCTCTTATGGAAAAATGGGGATTTTCATATTGGGGCAAAAAAGGTGAAGAAAATGTTTATGTGAGAGACTTCACTCCTGCGTTTATGGAATCAGACATAAATAAAACTTATCCATATATTTCAAGAAACAAAGATATATTTATTGTTCCAATATATCCTGAATATCATACAGAACTTTTACCGGATTCTATTCTCAACACAGAGTCTCCGGATAATTTTGTAGAAGATTCCCCTCACAGGAATGGCATCTCAAAGGTATATATTTCACGTGCTCTTGAACCGCATCCACAGATTGGTGATGTTCTTGAGTTTTATAGGACAGGTGGCTTTTATAAAAGTGTTGTTACAACGATTGGTGTCGTTTCAGGAATAAAAGAAAGTTTTTCAAATGAGGAAGAGTTTGTAAAATACTGTCTTAGAGGAAGTGTTTTCCCGGAAAGAGAATTAAGAGATATGTGGAATTATAATTCCCATAGGAAACCTTTCGTTGTTAATTTTCTTTATGTGTATTCATTTCCGCAACGCATAAATATGGAAAAACTAATCAATCTTGGAATTTTCAACGGGATAAATGATGCTCCGAGAGGATTTAGAAAAATAACAAAAGAACAGTTCAATAGGATTTTAAAGGAGACTAAAAGTGAAAGCGGTTTTATTGTCGATTAAACCCGAATTTGCACATAAAATTTTCGACGGAACAAAAAAATATGAATTTCGTAAAAAAGTTTTTAAGGATGAGAATATAAGAAAAGTTATAGTTTATGCATCTTCTCCCGAGAAGAAAGTTTTGGGTGAATTTGACATAGACAGGATATTAACAGGAACACCAAATGAAATTTGGCAGCAGACAAAAGATGTTTCTGGAATTACTCATGATTTTTATAATGATTATTTTGCAGAAAAAGAGATTGCTTATGCAATAAAAGTCGCTTCTACGCGTGAATATGCAAGGCAGAAAGACCTTATAGATTATAACATTTTATATGCACCGCAGTCATTTGCCTATGTTGAGGTGTAAGTATTATATATTAGACGGTAATTTACACATGGAAGCGAATTATAAGAAACTTTGGAAACTCCTTATAGACAAGGATATGAAAAAAACAGATCTGCTTACCCTTGCCGGTATAAACAGCAACATACTTGCCAAAATGGGACGCGGCGAAGGCGTTTCAATGGACAGCCTTCAAAAAGTCTGCAGAGCCTTGGATTGCGATGTCGGTGACATTGTGGAACTGAATGAAAGAAAAGTAGATGAAAAATAAAATGAGTGGGAATGGGAAATTCAATTGTATAGATTTGTTTTGCGGTTGTGGCGGACTGTCAAAAGGATTTATGGATGCTGGTTTTAATGTTTTGGTTGGTGTTGATAATGATCAGGCTGCGTTGAATACATTTGCTTTGAATCATAATGGTGCAAAGGTACTTAATGCAGATTTATCCAAACAGGAAACATTTGATGAAATAAAGAAAACTGCTGGCGATAATCAGATTGATGTAATCATAGCGGGTCCTCCCTGTCAGGGATTCTCATTGACGGGTCCCAGAAATTTTGATGATGAACGCAATAAATTATATCTTGCTGTAATTGAAATGACTAAACAGTTTCAGCCAAAAGGTATCATTGTTGAAAATGTACCTGGTATGGCTGTTATGTGGAAAGGCCAGATAAAGGATGAAATACTAAGACGTTTTGATTCTATTGGATATAATATTGAAGCTCATATACTTTGTGCTGCCGATTACGGAGTACCTCAGTTAAGAAGACGTTTGGTATTTATGGGCATTCGTAAGGATATCGGAAAACCTGTATATCCAGAGATTCAATTTAAGCCGGAGAATTACAGAACTTGCCGTGATGCTATCAGTGATTTACCTCCTCGAAAAAATGAACTTGGCAAAGAAGAAGATAATTATAGCCAGGAACCTAAAACTGAATATCAGAAATTGATGCGTGGAAACTGTAAGGTTTTGCATAATCATGTTGCAACTCAACATACTAAGCTAGTTCAAGATACTATTGCACTTGTACCAGAAGGATGTAATTATAAAGCCTTACCGCCGGGATGGGGAGAAAGTCGCAAATTTCATGAAGCTTGGACCCGTTATGACGGGAACAAACCTTCAAAAACTATAGATACAGGACATCGTAATCACTTTCACTATGAATACAATCGTGTTCCTACAATCCGTGAAGATGCCAGATTACAGTCGTTCCCAGATGATTTTATTTTTACAGGAACAAAAACTCAACAAAACAGACAGGTAGGAAATGCAGTTCCTCCTTTATTAGGTCAGGCACTGGGAACAGCCTTAATAAAAATATTTACAGGACAAAAAAATGAAAAAAATTAAGGCTATAGATTTATTTGCTGGTTGCGGAGGTCTTATGGATGGTTTTGAGCAATCTGAGAAGTATAAGTTAATTGCAGCTGTTGAATGGGAAAAAGCTCCTTGTGCAAATTTGCAGAAGCGTTTGGAGGACAAGTGGAATTGTAAAGATGCTGATAAAAGAGTTTTGCGTTTTGATATTCAAAGGACAGATGAACTTTTTAATGGTTGGAATGATGAAAATTATGGTCAATCAGCAGGTCTTGATTCATTGGTAAATGATGCAGGTGGCCTTGATGTAATAATCGGCGGCCCGCCTTGCCAAGCTTATTCAATTGCAGGTCGTGTTCGTGATGAACATGGTATGAAAAATGACTACAGAAATTATCTTTTTGAAAGTTACCTCAAAGTTGTAGAACACTATACCCCAAAAGCTTTTGTGTTTGAAAATGTTCCTGGTATATTAAGTGCACAACCTGGGGACAGACCTATTATTGAAATTATACAGGAAAGTTTCAAAAAGGCAGGCTATGTTCTTCTTCCTGATTTAAGAAAAGCAATTATCGATTTTACCGATTATGGCGTTCCTCAAAATAGAAAAAGAATAATCATTTTTGGTGTAAATGAAAAACTTTATGGAACAGACAAGGCGTTAGAAATAGTTCAGAACTTTTATTCTAAATATTTGCCAAACTATAAGGTTGCAAAAAAAATGACAGTAAGAGAGGCCATAGGTGACTTGCCGAAATTGACACCGTTGGCAGAAGACCAGAAATATGAGGGAAAAAGAATATCCCATAGTCTTCCGGAGCCTTTCGTCCCGAATCATATTACCCGGTGGGTTAGTCCAAGAGATAAAAAAGTCTTTAAGCTCTTGACTGAAGACATTGAAAGCGGACGTAATGAATATACCTCCATTGATGAACTCAAAAAGCTTTATACAAAAGTTACTGGGCATGTTTCCAATGTACATAAATATCACGTAATTAGATGGGATGAACCGAGTAATTTGATTCCTGCTCATTTATATAAAGACGGATTGCGTCATATTCACCCGGATTCAAAGCAGTTGAGAACTATAACCGTCAGAGAAGCTGCAAGGCTTCAGACTTTTGCTGATGATTATATTTTCTATGGAAGCAACGTGGAAGTTTTTAAGATGATAGGAAATGCAGTGCCTCCCAAGTTTGCAGAATGCTTGGCATATGCAGTGTATGATATTCTTTCAAAAAAATAGGAGATTTATATGCCTTATACAACAAATGATGCCAGAAAAACACTTTTAGGTTATTTGAGGTTGAATGAAAATCAGGTTCAGTACATTGATGATACTGATAAAAGAGGATTTATTTATACCTTAAAAAACGGAGAAAAGTGTGTAATCTTTTTGTATCCAATAAGCAGAAAATCTGATAACTCAAAAAATTTCTTCGATACTCGTGATAGTGGCCCATTTGAACGTGGTAAGGCATGGGAATTTGCAAACTTTAATCATTTAAAATATTTTTGCCTTGCTGTACATGATCAGGTTGATAAATACAAAGACTATATTTTTAGTCTTGAATGTGATGAAAAAAGGGTTGCTGAGGTTGCTGGTACAATTAATGGACGTAGAGCAGATTCAGGAACTCAAGTTGTAATACCAAATGATTGGGAACCGGATAAAAAATTTGAAAGAAAAATTACACGTTTAGGTTTTTATGTTTCTGCAATACATAAAGATTTTATAAACCAATATTTAGAAGAGTTTGATAATCGTCCATACATGAATGTAACCGGTGGTAATAATGAAGACTCTCTACCTTCAGTAACAGCGGATTCAATAAAATTCCCATTGATAGTTGATTCAACCTCCGATAGAAATCAAATTAAACAAAATTTGATTCAGAAATTAAATTCAATAGAAGCCTCAGAATCAGATGACGGTTTTAATATGCTAAGTCAGCTTGTATTGTTTGGTATTCAGAATGGAAAAATAATCACTGAAAATAATATAACAGCAAATGAATTAGCATCCGGATCAGATATTTCTGATAATTACCATCAGCATATTCGTTTTGGCATTCAAATCTATAATCATGCTAAAGAAAATCCTTTATCTGAACAAAGCTCAATCCAGAGCAATTTTGATATAAACAAAGAACCAACGGACTTCTTAAATCCTGAACAAATTATTTACTATGGAGTACCTGGTAGCGGTAAAAGCCATAAAATTTCGGAACGTCTTGAAAAAGAATATCAGATTACAGATGAAGATTTGTATGTAGAACGTACAGTCTTCCACCCGGAATATACAAATTCTGATTTTATTGGACAAATCATTCCCCGGCTTATTCAAGGAAAAACAGACTTTCAATTTAAGCCAGGCCCATTTACTTCTATTTTGAAAAAAGCACTTTATGATTCTGCTCATAGATATGTCTTAATTATAGAAGAAATAAATCGTGGCAATGCTGCTGCAATTTTTGGTGAAATATTCCAACTTTTGGACCGAATTAAAAATGGGATTACATCTACAGAACAGCAGGGAAGCAGTTACCATAATCATTATGGAAAGGGTTGGAGTGATTATTTTGTAATGAATACTGAAATCAACAATTATATACGCGATTCGCAGGATTCTTATGATGGTAAGGCTCTGGATTTTAATGGGATTCACTTTTCAGGTAATACAGGAATCCGTCTTCCCCCGAATCTTTCAATTCTTGCAACTATGAATACAAGTGACCAGAATGTATTTACATTGGACAACGCTTTCCAACGCCGTTGGGATATGAAGATTGTTGAAAACGTATTTGGCAGTACTCCTGAAGAAATTAATCAGAAAGGTGCATTTGTTGATACTGCAAAAACTGTTACTTGGGAAAAGTTCCAGTCTGCAATCAATGTCAAAATTGGAAAGATGTCTCAAGATGCAGGTCTTTCAAGCATGGAAGACAAACGTCTTGGCGGTTGGTTTGTAACTGCAGAAAAACAGGCTGATGGCTCTTATACTATACCAAAAGAAGTATTTGCAGAAAAAGTTTTAAAATATCTCTGGGATGATGCCTTTAAGTTCAGCCGTGAAAAAGTTTTTGTTGGCTATAACACGCTTGAAGAACTGACCAAAGATTTTAAAGAAACAAAAGGACTTGCTGTATTCAAGGATTTGTTTGCAGAAGAAAACGCTTGAGGTAAATAAATCTTGGCAGAAAGTGACGCAGTGAAGGACAATAAATTTTCTCTATTTGATGCTTGCTCTTACAATGCAAATCTTGAAGATAAAGATTATTTTGTAGGCATAAAATACGAAAATGACAATCTTAAGATTAATTTTCCGCTTGGCTTTACAAAAGCTGCAACAGAAGAGGAATTGAAGAAAGATGTTCTGAACCTAATTTATATTCTTTCTTCAATCAATGAAAACAATGAGTCTTTTATCCAGTCAGAAAAAATCGAAAAAAAAGACAGCGTTCTTTTCCCTATTCATGCCTATCTGTATCTGATTAAAGACTTTTTGAGTAACGGGTACTATTTTGAACGTGAAGTAAAATATACAAAAGCAAAAAGCGGAAAGATTAACTGGACCAAAACTGTTAAGCAGATAAAACCAACTCTTGCAGATGACAATATATTTTATCTGGACTTTATTACCCGTAAAACTGAGCATAATGAAAATGAACTTATAAGCCAGGTTCATCAATATTGTGTTTGGGAAAGTTTTTCAAAAATCGGTTGGCTCTTTACCAGTTTTACACCGGTCAAACCGAAACCTACTTTTAATAAAAATCTCTTTCTTTCCATTATAAAAGTAAAGCTTTCTCAGACTTTCAATGAGAAAACCATGATGTTATTTAATTATATGATAGATGTAATTGAATACTTGGATAAATCCAACGATTCTAAGAACTTTACTTACGGTACAAATGAATTTGAATACATTTGGGAATCAATGGTTGATCAAACTTTCGGAGAAAAGAACAAAACGCAGTTCTATCCGCACTGCTATTGGGATATAGACGGAAAATCTTATTCTTCTGACCAGTTGGAGTTCAAACAGTCAGCTCTTCGACCTGATACTATAATGATTACAGATAAGAAGACCGATGAACAGAAAATATTTGTTCTGGATTCAAAATATTACCGTTATGGAGAATCAAAGCAGCTGAATCATCTGCCAATGTCCGGTTCAATCATTAAACAGATCGCCTATGCGGAATACATTGACAATAAAGAAAAAGAAGGTTCCCTCAAACCTGAAAGTAAGGCAATATACAATGCTTTTATTATGCCTTTTGACTGTAAAGGTTCGGATGAAAAAATGAAGTTTGTAGGCTCTGCGTATACAGACTATAAAGAAGGGAACAAAACATACTACCGAATCAAGACTATTTTACTTGATACCAAGTATTTAATTGAGAATCACAACCGCAGTAACAACATGATAAAAGTACTGGCGGAATTGATAGAGAAAAGTAAGTAAGAGGAGAAAATAAATGGCTAAATATTTGTCTGAAAATATTAAAGAAATCCTTACTCAAATTAAAGATGAACGTATTATTCTGCCGGCTATGCAGAGAAGTTTTGTTTGGCCTGCTGCAAAAATCTATAATTTATTTGATAGTTTGATGCGTGATTATCCTATTGGAACATTCTTATTTTGGAAAATTGATAAAACTATATTTCATCAATATATGTTTAATTCTTTCATACAGGATTATATTGAACAGAAAGGTAAACTTCAGAGAGGTTCTAGAGCAACTTCCGATTTTTCAGATTATGAAGCTGTTCTTGACGGACAGCAAAGGCTTACTTCATTGTACATTGGTACGTGTGGGAAAGAGCATTTACATTTAAAAGGTAAAAAATGGAATGATCCGACTTCTTTTGTTGATAAATTTCTTTGTATTGATATCCTTAATCAACCAACTCAAGAGGAAAAATATTCATTTCAATTTTGTTCAAAAGATGAAATAGAGAAAGTAATTGATATTAATAATAGAAAATCCTTTTGGGTAAAAGTTAATACTGTTTTTGAAGATTTTGGAACATTTGAAGATGCATCAAATTATACTGATAATCTTGATGAAAAAAATGTATTTGAAACAAAAGATAAAAGAATTGCAGCACGAAAAATGTTGGAAAAACTCCATGATGCATTAACAAAAAATGAAAATATCAATTATTATTCCGCTAAAGACATGGAATTGACAGATGTTGTTGATATTTTTGTACGTGTAAATAGTGGCGGAGAAAAATTAAGTGCTTCTGACTTAATGCTTTCAGTTGCTGCCGGAGAGTTGGCTGATAAAGATGTTCATAATATTTTACAGGACGCTGTAAATGAAATAAATAATGCTCCTGATGATCCTGATACAGGCTTTATTATTGATAAGGAAACTATATTAACAGCAGGACTTATGTTTACCGGTGCCGAATCTATGTACCTTAGTAATAGTGCAAACTACACACACGAAAGAATGAATTCGATATTTAAAGACCATTGGGAAAGTATTATTGATGCATTAAAAAATACTGTTACATATATTGAATACATTGGCTTCGTAGGAAGCAAATTGAGCAAAAGTATCATTCTTCCAATTGCATATTATTTTTATCATAATAATCTTTCAGATAATCATAAAACAAGCAGTTCCGACAGAGCTTGTTGTGATAGAATCTTTATTCGTCAATGGTTGTTGCGTTCAATATTAAAAGATGTCTTCATGGAAGGAACTGCAGCTACTTTGCTTCAATTTAGAAATATTCTTTCTCAAACTAAGAAAAAACATTTTCCATTGGAAGAATTAATGAAAAAAGAAATTAAGAAACCATTAACCATTGGTGATGACCAGATAGAGATAATTCTTGAATTGAAATATGGTGATAGCAAAATAGTTCCTTTATTTGATGAATTGCTTCATAGAACACCAGAACAAAACATACATATTGACCACATATGGGCAAAAACTATTTTGAATAGTAAATCAAAACTTTGCAAATTGTTTAAACCCAAAAATGAGGATCAGATAAAAACTTATAAAGATGGATGCAACTCAATAGCTAATCTGCAGTTATTGAACAGGTTGGAAAACACAACAAAGTCTGATACCGAGTATGACAAATGGATCAAAGCTACATATCCAGATGCAGAGAGTCTTTCAAATTATCAGAGAATGCATTTTATTCCCAAAAATATTTCTTATAAAATTGAAGATTTAGAAAACTTTTGGGAGAAAAGAAAAGCACTTTTATCTAAGGAAATAAAAAACGCTTTCCCTAATGATTTTAATAAAATTGTAGAAAGATATAATCTAAAAGATAAAATCTAATGGATACTCTGACTTCTGCTCAACGACATAAAAACATGTCGCATATCCGAGGCAAGGACACGCAGCCGGAAAAGGAAATCCGTTCAGCTCTTCACAAAAGCGGTTTCCGTTTCCGTAAGAATGACAGCCGTCTGCCCGGTAAACCGGATATTGTTCTGCCACATTACAAGGCGGTGATTTTTGTAAACGGCTGCTTCTGGCATGGCCACACCGGCTGCAAATATTTTGTAATGCCAAAAACGAACACAGAGTTCTGGCAGAATAAAATAAACAGGAACAAAGAACGAGATGCTACCGAAATTAAACAGCTTCTGTCAGATGGCTGGCGGGTCGGCGTTGTTTGGGAATGTTCCATTACCGGAAAAGGTAGAGCCGGAAAAATCCGCGATGTTTCTGAAAAGATTTCGCTGTGGTTGGAAGAAGAGTTTGAAGAAAGGTATAGGGAGTTTTAAAATTTTCCTGCGTTAGCGATACGCAAGGCGCGAAGCGGCCACCGCAGGGCTTAGCCCGAGGAGGCTGGAGCGATAGCGTAACCTGGAGTAGCGCGGACCCGCGAAAGCGGGGAAACGCCCTGATAAAAAACAAAAGACGCTCCTTAAAAAAAAGAACGTCTTTAGAAACTCTTTCTACACTGGTAGACGAGATAAGATAAATTTAATACAAAATGACATTTTGTCAAGGAGATCCCCCATGCCATTTATTGACAGTAAAATCACAGTTCCTGTTTCCGCTGAGAAAAAGGAAGCTATCAAAAACGAACTTGGCATTCCCGGCGACAAAGTTTACGTGGAATACGGGGGAACCCATAACTGGGGCTGGAACGGGAGCAATTTTTAGCCTTATACATACCACACTGGAATAGCAAGAATATTTTCTCTGATCAGTCCGGGCGCAGAACACATGCAGACTACGGCACCTGTTCCTCGCTTTTTTTCGGGAATATTATCCAGAATTGTAAATGCTGATGTCATGTCGGCTGCAGGCTTTGAAGTTTTCTTGATTTCTACAGGATACAGAAGTCCGTCCTTTTCAAGGATAAAATCAATCTCAGATTCTGAACTGTCCTTTTTGTCTTTTCCACGGTAATAAGAAACGCAGTAGTGGTAATCTATTCCGGCATTTGAGTAAGATTTCAGGATTTCAGAAATTACATACGTTTCAAAGATTTCACCGGCCATTGCGCCGTTTGCAAGTGTTTCAGGAGTAAGCCAGCGTGTAAGATAACATGCAAGTCCTGTGTCGCGGAAGTACAATTTTGGAGTCTTGATTGCTCGGTTCAGTACAGAAGGACAGTAAGGTTCCAGAATATAAATAATACCTGAAGCTTCAAGAATTGAAATCCAATTTTTTACAGTGTCAGCGTCCTTGGAAATTTCTGAAGCTATGTTTGAATAATTAAGCATCTGGCCGGTACGGGCTGCACAGGCAATCATAAATCGGCGGAATGTGTCCAGGTCCTGAACGGCAGAAAGAGCGCGTACATCGCGTTCAAGATAAGTTTTTATATAGTCAGAAAAAAATCTTTCCCAGTTCATTTTTGGATTCTGCAAAGCAGGGTATCCGCCGCGGTGAATTATGCTCCAGATATTCTTTGGCTTTTTGCGGACTTTTGTCTGGCCTTTACATATTCCATTGTAGGAACAAAAGACTGGTCAAAATCTGTTTTCTGCATTTCACGCAAAGAGAGTGTAGAAAGTTCAATTATAGAAACACGGCCTGCAAGGGATTCAGAAGCAGTCTTCATCAGTTTAAAAGGCTGAGAACCTGTCAGACAAAAAAGGCCTGTATCCTTCGACGCGTCACATGCAATTTTTATATAGCGGAAAAGACTTGGAACATACTGGACTTCATCATAAGTTACAGGAGGAGGATTCAAGTCAATAAATTCTGTAGGATTATTTTTTGCCTGGTCTTCTGCAAACTGGTCATCAAAAGTAACGACTTTTCTATCGGGAAAAAGTGCTTCAAGCATAGTTGATTTTCCAGTCTGTCTTGCACCTGTAACGAGAATTGATTTATAAGTTTCTACAGCTTCTTTTGCAAGTTTTTCAGCAGCTCTATTGATATAATCCATAAATTATTTCTTTGGCTAATTCCGATTACGATTCGGAATTAGCCATAATTATAAAATACTGTCTGAAAGAGCTTTCTGTCAAGACTTCTTTCTTTATTAGCTCATCCATTAATAAAAGTCTCTGTCATGCTGAACTCTTTACAGCATCAATTTCTTTTGTATACACTTTTCAATACATATCTTTTAAGTCACAACGTTGCGATAATTAAGGAGAAATAGGATTGAAAAAAAACATATTGTATGTTATTATTTTAATAGCCATTAAATTAATAACTATTAAAATACTGGAGGCGATATGTCTAAATTTTATGACCGTAAGGATGAACTTAAAGCTCTTGAACAGATAGAAACTAATTCTATGAAAACGGCTAATTTCACTGTTATGACAGGTCGCCGCCGTATTGGTAAAACTGCATTGCTTAAGAAGTTTATCGGCAATAAGAAAAGCTGCTATCTTTTTACAAGCCGCAGTTCAGAGCCCATCTTGTGTGAGCAGTGGCAGAAAGCCTTGTCTGACAGTCTTGGATTAAATATATTCGGAAAAATTACTAAACTTGCAGACCTTTTTGAGCAGATTATGAACTATTCAAAGCAGGAACATTTTATTCTTGTAATTGATGAGTTTCAGGATCTGCAATCAATCAATTCTTCTTTTTTCAGCCAGATGCAAAATATCTGGGATGCCGCTAAAGACCAATCAAAAATAAATCTCATAGTTTGCGGTTCTGTATATTCAATGATGATAAAAATCTTTGAAGATTCAAAGGAACCTCTCTTTGGCCGTTCTACGGCAAAAATCAATCTTAAGCCTTTTACTCCTTCTGTCTGCAAAAAGATATTGTCTGATTTTAATCCGTCATATACAAGCGAAGATCTTCTTTGCCTTTATATGCTTTCCGGTGGAGTTGCAAAATATATATTTCTTCTCATGGAAAGCGGCAGCGTAACAAAAGAAAAAATGATTGACTATGTTACCGGTATCACTTCCCCATTTCTGATTGACGGTAAGGATATTCTTGTATCAGAAATTGGAAAAGACTACGGAGTTTATTTTTCAATTCTTGCATTGATTTCACGGGGACTGACTGCTCAGAATGAAATTGATTCAGTAATTCAAAAAAATACCGGAGCCTATCTTACAAATCTTGCTGAAAAATTCAATGTCATAAAACCAATTAAACCTGTTTTTTCAAAGCCAGAAAGCCGCAATGCCAGATGGCAGATTACAGACTGCTATTTACGTTTTTATTTCCGATTTATAAATGCAAACCAAAGCCTTATTGAACTTGGTCAGCTTGATTTGCTGAAAAAAATAATTCTCCGAGATTATGAAACTTTCACAGGAAAAACACTGGAACAGTATTTCACAGCAAAAATAAACGAGGAAAAGGAGCTTACAAGAATTGGCGGCTGGTGGGACCGTAAAGGCGAAAATGAAATTGATATAATTGCAGTAAATGAATTGGAAAAGACCTGCGATGTATATGAAGTAAAGCGTCAGGCAAAAAAGATTGATATGGATTTATTGGAAAAGAAGACTGAGAATTTTAAGGCTATTGCAAAATCTGAGGTCAGCGGATTTATATTTAATATTGTAGGCTTAAGCATGGAAGATATGTAAATATTTTAAAATAGGAGAAATGAATATTGCTCATCCATTTATGGAGGGCAATGGTCGTTCTACACGAATCTGGCTGGATGTGATTTTTAAGAAAAATCTTAAGGCAGAAGAACTTTCAAAAAAACTGATTGAATCCGCTGTAAAAGCACAAATTCCTTTGGAAAAAAATCTTTCTTCCATGGAAAAACCATACAACTTCCGGCCTGAATTCTGGAGTCTGGTTCCAGAAAATCATCCCGTTATTTATGGAGTTGATGCCCATTCTACAGTCGAATTGGAAAGAATTGCAAAAAAAATAAATTGAAGAGGAAACAAAATGAAAAATATTCACGTAAGTGCAGCTGTAATTTTCAGAACAACCAATGACGGAACAAAAGAAGTTTTTGCAACAGCCCGCGGTTATGGCGACTATAAAGGCTGGTGGGAATTTCCCGGCGGAAAAATCGAACACGATGAATCAGGCAACGAAATTGAAACTCCCGAAGCTGCTTTAATCCGCGAAATTCATGAAGAACTTGATTCAACAATTAAAGTCCATGAAAAAATACAGACTGTTGAATGGGACTATCCCAAGTTCCATTTAAAAATGGAATGTTTTAGATGTGAACTTGTTGAAGGAAAACTTACTTTGCTTGAAGCCGAAGATGCAAAATGGTTGAATGCAGACAATTTGAAAACTGTAAAATGGCTCCCGGCAGATGAACTCATTCTGGATAAGGTAAATGTATTATTCAATTGAAGTTTCACAATAAGACGCATCTTTCACAAACCATGCCGTCTGGTTCAGCGTCATTTTTCATATAGACACATCTTTCTTAAAATGCTATAATATTCAAACTTATATAGAGGGGTAATAAAAATGATATTTCCACTTGAAGAATTGGTAAAGTTTAAGGGCGGAATGTACGAAATTACGGTAGCCGCAAGCCGCCGCGCGTATCAGCTCGCCATGATAAAGGATCCTCTTGTAGACGAGAACGACGGAAAGGTAGTAAGCCTTGCCGCCAGACAGCTCTTTACCGGAGAAGTCCAGTACCGCATCGATGCGCCTAAGAACTGACGCTAAAATACCGGTAGTTGTAATATTCGCACCCACTGCGTGCGGAAAGACCGCCTTAATCGAGAAAACTTTCGGTAAGGGCGGCCTTGCTGTTTTTAAAGACCGCGCAGAAATAATCAGTGCAGACAGTCAGTCCGTTTATCGCGGCATGAACATCGGAACAGCAAAACCTTCCGCCGGTGAAATGGAACAGATTCCCTACCATCTTGTAAACATAGCAGACCCCGCAGAACAGTTTGGGGCAGGTGAGTTTATTGAATATGCAGACCGGGCGTGCAAAGACATATATTCCCGCTCAAAAATACCGGTTCTTGCAGGAGGCACCGGCTTTTACATAAGAAATTTTCTGCTCGGACTTCCTGTAACACCTGCAAGCGATCCTGCAATAAGAAAGTCTCTTAAACAACGTCTTGAATCAGCTGGTTCACAATCTCTCTATGCAGAACTTTCCATCGTAGATTCCGTGTCAGCAAAAAGAATAAATCCCCATGACAACTACAGAATTTTGCGCGCACTCGAAGTTTATTACACATGTGGCCGTCCGTTAAGTTCATTTGCCCTTCCGTCCGAACCAAGAAAACAATATGATTTTCTTACAATTATTTTAACCCGTCCCAGAGAAGAACTTTTTTCAAGAATAGATGAGCGTGTAGAAAAAATGTTCAGTGAAGGACTTGAAGAAGAAGTGCACTCTCTTGTAAAAAAAGGTTACGGAGCAGACTCACCCGGAATGAAGGCAATAGGGTACAGTGAATTTTTTATCCCCGGACTTAACACCGCCCAAATAAAAGAGCGCATAAAACTCGACAGCAGGCACTATGCAAAAAAACAGTACACCTTTATGCGGGGAATTCCCGGTGCAAAGACATTCAGTGCAGATGATGAAGAGGCTATACAGTCTGAACTAAAGCTTTTTTTTCGTTCTGCTGCGAAAGCGGAATAATTATCGTAAATACTGTTCCTTCGCCTTCTTCTGAGTCAACCTGAATTTTCCAGTCCATTGTGTCAACAATTGTCTTAACGACAGAAAGACCTATTCCGAATCCTTTTTCGCGGCGTGAACTTGTTCCCCTGTAGAAAAGGTCATAAATGTGGTCAAGGTCTTTGCGTGCTATTCCGCATCCGGTGTCGGCTACAGTTATGCGCACGTCATCTTTTGTCTGTACACCGCTTACGGTAATAGAGTCACCTTCCTTTGTGTATCGCAGTGCATTGCTGAAGAGGTTTTCCAACATACGGTTAAAAAGATTTCTGTCCAGTGGAATTTTTAGTTCCGGATCTATTTTGACTTCAGTAAAAATTCCCCTGTTGTATACATCTGCAGTAAGGCCAAGGCTTTTTGCATAATCATTCATTACGGCTTCAAGGCTTGTCGGTTCAAGCGTTTTTCTCCAGTCCGTGCTGCTGAGCTTAACGTAATTGATAAGGTCGTTGATCATGTTTTCAAACTGGTCAGTCTTGGAATGAATTATGTAAAGTGCTTTTTTTATGCTGTCCATGTCGCTTACAACGCCGTCGGTTATGGCTTCGGTATATCCTTTTATAAGCGCAATCGGTGTCCTCAGGTCGTGGCTTATTCCCATTATGAATTTTGTGCGCCTTTCCTGATTGTCCTTGAGTGAAACCCGCATGCGTTCAAGGTTTTCCATAAGGGACGTAATTTCGTTCGAGCGCCGACCTTTTTTTGGAATATCTATTTTGGTATCAAGTTCGCCGTCGGCAATTTTCTGCATTGATTTTTCAAGATCCTGAATAGAAGCAGAAATTGACTTTGAAATTTTAATTACGATTATTACTGTAAACGCTTCAAATGCAATCAGGCACAGGAACATCGGCAGAAAGAAGAATGGCAGCTTGTGCTTTGTTTTGTTACCGCCAATGGGGTAGCGGCTTACGACAAGACCTTTGTTGTTATCCCTTCCTGTTGAATCATTCCTTTCAAAACATATTGCACGGAACTGGTAGTCAAAAATTCCGCTTGTTGAACGAACAAAGTCAAACAGATTGTCAGAAGTCAGTCTTGATCCGTTTTTTATCTCCTTCATATTGGAAATAATTGCGGTGTCATTGTAGTAAATTAAAATCTGCGTGTTCGGAGGAGTGTTTTCGAGATGCTTTTTCATCTCGTTCCAGTCATTGTCGCTTAAATTCTGCAGGTTCACGTTTCTCATTTCGTTGTAATTCTGCATAAGGTAGCGCTGCGATGAAGTCATGTACATGTAAACCGGAAGCACCAGCATGCACAGAAGCGGCAGGCATAGAATTCCTGCAATAAGAATCGTGAACTGCGAATTTATTTTCATTTATCGAATCTGTATCCCATTCCGAACATTGTTGTAATGTATCTTGGTCTTGAAGGATCGTCTTCAATCTTTTTTCTGAGTCTCTGGATGTAAACTGCAACGGCAGTTATGTCACCGTACTGTGTTTTCCAGACATTGTTGTAAATTACTTCGGGACTTACAGGCTCTCCTGCATGGCGAACAAGGTATTCCAGAACATCGTATTCCCTTGCAGAAAGAGGAATCTTCTGGTTTCCTTTTTTAAGTACGCAGCTGTTGCAGAAAAGCATGTACGGGCCAAACTGGAGCGTTTCTTCTACTGTAGCCTCTGTTGCGCTCAGTCTGCTGAGTTTTGCCTGTACCCTTGCCACAAGAACTTTGGGACTGAACGGCTTTGTAACAAATTCGTCCGCTCCGAAACCAAGACCGGCAATTATATCTTCATCTGCGTCTCTTGCCGAAACGATTATTACAGGAATTGAAGCTTTGTATTCACCCCTGAACTTTTTGAGAAAGTCAAAACCGCTCATTCCGGGAAGATTCAGATCCAAGAGTACAAGGTCGGGAAGGTAGCCGGTAGAAAGCTTTTCAAGTGCTGCTTCTGCATTTTCACAGGCTGTTGTAGAAAAACCGGAGTTTTCCAGATACATGCATATAAGCTGTGACATTTCAGGAACGTCTTCAATAATCAATATCTCATTCTTCATATTTTTAAGGTTAATCCCATTTTGATGTAAAAACAATATTATTCTTGTTATATTCAGCGTTTGATAACAGAATTTTATGTTGAACAAATTAATTGGAAATTGCGCTAAACCTACTTGACGGTTAAGCCAATACCGTACATTATATAAAGATATGATAGAAGTTACCCGGCTAAACGGAAAAAAATATTGGGTTAATCCGCATCAGATTGAAACAATGGAGTGCAGGCCGGATCTTACTCTGACAATGCTTTCAGGAAAGAGTGTTGTCGTGAAGGAAACCCCCGAAGAGATAATTTCCCGCATAGTTGAATACCGTAAAAAAATCGGCATAAACTCGCAGGATGACTAAGGGTTTTTGGGTAATTTGTTCAGGAGCGTTGAATGGATATAGCAACAATTATAGGTTTCGTCGGCGGACTTGCCATGATGATGGTCGGTGTTTTCACTTCAGGTGGATCTATCATGGGTATTATTGATATTCCGTCAATATTCGTTACAATCGGAGGATCTTATTTTTCGCTCTGGATTTGTGCGCCTATGAATGAGGCTGTGGGAATTTTCGGTATTATCAGAAGGTGTTTCAAAACATACGATTACGGTGAAAAGAATGCCGTGCAGAATATGGTTGCACTGAGTGAAAAGGCCCGCCGTGAAGGAATCCTTGCCCTTGAAGAAGGTCTTGATGATCTTGATGACCCGTTCCTTAAGGAGGGGCTCAGACTTATGGTCGACGGAAACGACGGCTCGCAGATAAGGGCAATCCTTGAAAACGAAATGGCACAGGCAGAAAGCCGCCACATGGAATGGGCAAATATTGTTATACAATGGGCCGGATACGCTCCTGGTTTTGGTATGATGGGTACAGTTATCGGTCTTATCGGTATGTTGAATAACCTTGAAGATAAAAGTTCTCTTGGTCCCAACATGGCTGTTGCCCTTATTACGACACTTTACGGATCAATGCTTGCAAACTGGCTGTTTGGTCCTCTTGCTGCGAAACTCATCTGGCAGAATTCATGCGAGATGAATTCAAAAGAGATGATTCTTGAGGGAATACTTTCAATCCAGTCGGGAGACAACCCGCGTATTCTGGCACAAAAGCTTCTTACCTATCTTGATCCCAAAACGCGCAAGTCCATTGAGGCTGACGTTCTTAAAGACTGAGGTGTTTTAGATGGGAAAAAGAGAAAAGAAAGAGCCTGCAAAACCATCAACCGCGTGGCAGGGAACCTACGGAGACATGATTACACTCATGCTCTGCTTCTTTGTTATGCTTTACGATCCTTCAGAGTCAGATGCCGTTCAGATGGCAGCACTCGCAGCTTCGCTTTCAAACAATAATCCCGGCGGCGGAATCTCTGTAAGTCCCGGAACTCTTGCAGACCTCGGCAATATAGTGAGTGCTCTTCCTTCTATAGAAAAGGGCAAGGCTTTAGGACCTGCAATGAAAAAAGCCATAAGCAGTTTTGCGCCCGAGGTAAAGTCAAACAAAATTACAATTACAAGTGACGAACGCGGTCTGATTATTTCGCTTGCTTCGGACACTTTCTTTGAGCGCGGCAGTGCAGAACTTAATATAGCAGCATCCCGTGATATGCTCATGAAACTGGCATCGTTTTTTTCGGCTCCCGAAGTCAAGGGAAAGCGCTGGCGCATAGAGGGACATACAGACAATACTCCTGTTGCGGCAGGAGGTCCTTATGCAAGCAACTGGGAACTTTCTGCAGCAAGAGCCGCAAATGTTCTGCATTACCTGTGCGACTTTGGCGTTGACGAAAATCAGTTTTCAATAGCCGGTTATGCCAACACAAGGCCAAAACTCAGTAATGACACCGAAGAAGGACGGGCATACAACCGCCGTGTGGATGTCATTATTCTGGATGACGGTCATTTTTAGTTTGACTGCAATTCAATGCTAAGGTAAAATTTAAAAATACCGATAAAAAAGTAAGGATTTAAATAATATACGGAGGAATCTATGGCAGATGAAAACGCAGCTGATGATTTGGGTGGAGAAGACCTTGGTGGCGGCACAGCAACAAAAAACAGTGGCGCAAAGGGTGCTTTTACCCAGCTTCTGAAGTTTATACTTATCGGAATTGCTGCCGTAATTCTTATCGTTACAATTGTTGTTATTACAACCATTGTCCTTAACAAAGGCGGTAGGTCACAGACTGTTATTCCCTACAGTGAAGAATATACGGTACAGAGGGAAACTTACGACTGGTATACTTCACTTGACCAGATAAGAACTTCTACAAGCGACCCTGTACCTGCAAGCGTAAGTGTTACAATTGCACTTGGTTACAAAAAGGATGACAAGGCTGCATCTGCAGAAATAACGGCAAGAAGAATAGAGATTATAGATTTTTTAAGAAGATTTTTCTCTGAAAAACTTGCTGTAGAACTCAGACCGCAAAATGAAGAAGTTTTGCGCCAGCAGATACGTGACCAGATAAATGATGATATTTTAAGCAGTTCGCGGATCCGCGACGTAAGGTTTACGGCGAAGGATATTGTTCAACAGTGATGCAGGGTGGATTTAAGTCATGAACGAAGTTCTTTCCCAGGATGAAATTGACCAGCTGCTTCAGGCTATAAGTTCCGGTGACAGTGAAGCCGATGACTATAAGCCGGTTAATGACACCCGTCGAATAAAAATTTATGATTTCCGCAGACCTGACAAGTTCTCAAAGGAACAGATACGTACTGTTTCGAATATGCACGAAACTTTTGCGCGTCTTACTACAACCAGCCTTTCTGCACAGCTTCGTACACTTGTTCACGTTCATGTTGCGTCAGTTGATCAGCTTACCTATGAGGAATTCATCCGTTCCATACCAACGCCTACAACGCTGGCAGTAATCAACATGGATCCTCTTAAGGGAAATGCCGTTCTTGAGATTGCACCTGAAATTACGTTTATAATTATTGACCGTCTTTTTGGCGGCTCTGGAGATACCGGTGGAAAAGTAAACCGTGACCTTACAGATATTGAACAGTCCGTTATGGAAGGTATTATCGTAAGAATCCTTGCAAATATGAGGGAAGCGTGGACACAGGTTATTGACCTCAGACCGCGTCTGCAGCAGATAGAAACAAACCCCCAGTTTGCGCAGATTGTTCCGCCCAACGAAATGGTCATTCTTGTAACCCTCGAAATCAAAATTGGTGAGGAAGCAGGGATGATGAACATATGTATTCCTTACATTACAATAGAGCCGATTGTTTCAAAACTGTCATCGCAGTTCTGGTTCAGCTCGGTAAGAAGAAGTTCTACTACACAGTATCTTGGTACCCTTAAGGAAAAGCTTGCCGATGTAGAAATGGAACTTGTGGCAGACATAGGTTCAATCAACGTTCCCATCAGGGATGTTCTTGCACTGCGCATAGGGGACGTTGTAAGACTTGATAATATCAGGGTCGGAGAGCCACTGACTCTGAGCGTAGGCAGCAAAAAGAAATTCTACTGCCAGCCCGGAGTTGTGGGCAAAAAAATGGCCGTACAAATAATAGGCAAAATCGAAGAGCATGAAAATGAAGACTTTGAGGAATTAACCCCAGAAGGAGACGAAACCATATGAGCGAAGGATCTATATCTCAGGAAGAAATTGACGCATTGTTGTCTGGTGTTGACATGGGCGGTCTCGGTTCGGGAGGTTCATTTTCCTCTGTACCGGATACGAACATAGATACAGCAACCCTTCAGAAATTTTCTGACGGAATGAAGGGGAAACTGGCAGAAATCATAAAGAGCATGACACAGAAAGATGTCATTGTAGATGGCGCAACTGTTGACGCACTCGGAAGAGATGAACTTTTGGCTCGCCTGCCTGAAGTTGTTGTTGCGGTAATGGCCGACTATTCTGCTGGGCTTACGGGTGACCACCTCTTTTTGATGTCTACTGAATTTGCAACAAAGCTTGTTTCACTTATCAATCAGGAAGAAAATCCTGCCCTTGATGACATGGGACTTTCTGTTGTTTCAGAAGTTATATCTTCACATTCAGGTGCAGAAATTACTGAACTCTGCAAAGACGGAAAACTTCCTGGTCTTGCAACAAACCCGCCAGAAGCAGTTAACCAGCCCAAGGCAATGATCAGAATACCGCAGGGAACATTTGCCCTGTTTACTTATTCCGGAACCCTTGACGGCGAGCCCTTTACTTTGTGGGAAGCAGTCGGCGGTTCTGTTGCAGAAGGAATGGCAAAGGCTCTTGGCGGCGGAACACAGAAGGCAGCTTCTCCTGACATGTCTGCGGCTTCTATGGCAGCTGCGGCAGGTTTCTCACAGCAGCCTATGATGGGTGCACAGAATCCGGCCGGAATGCAGCAGAGTGCGATGATGGGTATGGGACAGCCTAATATGGGAATGCAGCAGAATCCTATGATGGGAATGGGGCAGCCCAATATGGGAATGCAGCAGAGTGCTATGATGGGAATGGGACAGCCCAATATGGGAATGCAGCAGAATGCGATGATGGGTATGCAGCAGCCAATGATGGGAATGCAGCAGATGCAGACTCCTCCAAGCGTACAGGCACTTCAGTTCCCCAACTTCCAGCAGTCGGTTCCGAGTGGCGAGCAGGGCAATATTGGTCTTATCATGGACGTTTTCATGGAAATGACCGTAGAACTTGGCCGCACCAAAAAGACAATAAAAGATATACTTGGACTCGGCGAAGGAACAATTATTGAGCTTGACAAACTTGCCGGTGAACCTGTTGATATTCTTGTAAACCATAAAACCATAGCCAGGGGAGAAGTCGTAGTTATTGACGAAAGTTTCGGCGTACGTGTTACAGAGATTCTTCCGGCAATGGATCATGTTGCGTCTTCAATCTGAGTCAAGGCAGGTGCGGAATTCAATGAAATTTTTCTTTGTTAAAAATGTAAAAAAAATTGTACTTCTGCTTCTTCTGTCGGGATTTGCCTTCTGTTTTGCGCAGGAGACAGGTTCCGCAGAAAGAGTTCCTGCCGATGAGACGACACTTACTTTTGATTACAACGGAACTTCAGCTTTGGCACAGAATGAATCTTCTTCTTCAGGTGCATGGGTACTGGTGCGCATGGTTCTGGTACTTGCCCTGGTTGTGGCCGCTGTCTGGTTTGTTTTTAAATTCCTCAGAAAAAGCGGTGCGCCGGCTGCTGATGATGATACTTTTCTAAGAAATGTTGCAGGCGTTACATTGTCTCCGGGCAAGTCCGTTCATATTGTAACTCTTGTTGACAAGGCCTATATGCTGGGCGTTTCTGAGTCCGGTGTAAATCTTATAGACAAAATTGATGACAAAGACCTTGTTGATGCAATGAACCTTTATAATGACAAAAAGACTTCTTCAAAAAAGCCGCGTAATTTTGCCGAAGTTCTTGATATTTTTATGCCCGGTTCAAGTTCAAGAAAAGAAAAAAATGCTTCTGTATTTGATTCTTCTACAGATGACATGATAGATTCACTCGGAAGTAAACATCTTCCAAAAGAAGAAAAAAAAAGGGACGTGGAATAACAGAATGCGAAAAAATCTGCTGCGCGTGTTTGCAGCCGTTCTTGTAGGTTTTATGTGCTCAATGACCGTTTCTGCCCAGTCTTCACAGAACAGCGGTTTTCCCGAAGGCAGTACATCCGGGCGTACAGAAATGGACAGGCGCATGACAGGCCTTGATTTTCCTAATATAACCTTCAGTGCCACAGCCCCCAGGTCGGGAAGTGAAGTTGCGTTCAGCGTTCAGCTTCTGCTTTTGCTTACGCTTCTGACACTGGCACCCAGCATTCTTATTCTGACGACCTGTTTTTTGCGGTTTTCAATTGTTCTTGACTTTATAAAGAGGGCTCTTTCACTCCAGCAGGTTCCTCCTACGGCAGTTCTTAATGGAATAGCTTTGTTCATGACTCTTTTTTGCATGTGGCCTACGTTCAGACTTGTTTATGACAATTCGTTCAAGCCGCTTTCCGACAATGCAATTACTTTGGAACAGGCCGTTACCAATGCCGAAACCCCAATGCGCCAGTTTATGTACAGGCAGCTGCCTTCCGACGGCGGCTATATCGGTTCGTTTATGAAAATGGCCGGTCTTGGGCGTCCTAACGATTTGAGTACTGTTCCGACATACGTTCTGATTCCGGCTTATATTCTCAATGAACTTACAGTTGCCTTTAAAATCGGAATAATGCTTTATCTACCTTTTATTGTAATTGATATGGTTGTTGCCAGTATTCTTATGAGTATGGGTATGATGATGCTTCCGCCTGTACAGATTTCCATGCCGTTCAAGCTGCTTTTGTTTGTTCTTGTGGATGGCTGGGGTCTTCTTACACAGAATCTTTTCAGCAGTATAAGGCCCATTCTTCAGTAGTACAGGAGGAATAGATGAGTAACGGCGAAATGTTTATGCTTATCCAGCAGGGAATTTTTCTTGTTCTTAAACTCTGTGCCCCTGTTCTTGGTGCGGCCCTTGTTATAGGACTTATTGTTGCCATTTTTCAGGCTACGACTTCTATTCAGGAACAGACTCTTACTTTTCTTCCGAAGCTTGTAACTATTCTTCTTGTAATTGCACTTCTTGGTGCATGGATGCTTTCACAGGCGGGTGATTATTTTGCCGATATTCTGCGTGCAATTCCGCGTGTGACAGGTTGACTTTCCGGGCTGTAATCTATGCTGAATGATATTGTTGCTGGAGCGCCCGTTTTTCTTCTTGTTGCAGCCAGGTGCTTTGCGCTTATAATGACTCTTCCGCTTTTTTCTTCAAAAACTGTTCCAAAAATGGCAAAGATTGCACTTGCAGGCGGTCTGGCTTGTTTTATTTTTCCGCGGATGTCACTTGCTTCGGGTGCATATAGTTCCTATTCAACATATATTTCCTCTTCAGGGAACTTTAGCCTTGAATATGTTTTTCTTCTTCTTGGGGAAGCGCTCATCGGTATTGTGATGGGTTTTTTTATTCAGATTATTTTTGCTGCCTTCAGTACAGCCGGACAGTTTTTTGCCTTTCAGATGGGATTCAGTGCCAGTGAAGTTTATGATGCTTTGAGCCAGGTTGAAAATCCTCTTATGGGACAGTTTCTTAACTTTGTTGCAATGCTTATTTTTTTGCAAAACAGGTGGTTTGCAACACTTTTTGCCGGTGCACTCGAGACAAGCTTCAAAAGCCTGAATGTTTTTTCTATTATAGAAAGCGGAAACACAATTGCACTTTTTATGACACGCGGACTTACCCTTTTGTTTAGGGATGCGCTTGTTATAGCCCTGCCCATTATGGCAACACTTTTTCTTATAAACGTAACGATGGGTATTCTTTCAAAAGCCGCACCGCAGATGAATCTTCTGTCAGAAGGTTTTCCAATTCTTATTCTTACAGCTTTCTATATTATTGTGACCCTTGTTCCGCAACTGTGCGAATTCTTTGTGTCGTGTTTTGCAGAAGGTTTCCGCGAACTCGAAAAATTTTTTCTTAAGCTGGGCGGAAGTGTATGATTGACCTGCAGTGGTTTGCCGCCGAAGATGAAGGGCGCACAGAGGAACCTTCAGAGTATAAACTCCGCAAGGCACGTGAAGAGGGGCGTGTTGCAAAAAGTCAGGAACTTAACGGAATTGTCGTTTATCTTTTTGCAATTGTTGTTCTGATTATTGCAGCACCCTGGATGCAAAGAAAATTCAGGGAAATACTTCTGTTTTATTTTACCAGGGCTTCTTCTGACAATGTTTCAGGTGCTGCTCTTTATATGATTTTTTTTCGCTATCTTTTAATGATGGTCCTTCCTATAAGCATTGCGGGAATTGTTGCGGGCGTTGCGGTTAATCTTGTCCAGAACAGGGGATTTCTTTTTACTACAAAAACTATTGAGCCCAAGTTTTCAAAGATCGTTCCAAAATTCGGCGAGTATTTCAAAAAGACTCTTTTTTCGCGTGAAGGGCTTTTCAATGTGGCCAAGTCCATTCTTAAAGTAGTACTTATTGCTGTTATTGCATGGACAATGATACGTTCCGATCTGGATGATACGCTTGCCATGCTCAGAACAGGCGGCCCGGAACTTGCATTGCGTCAGATAGGTTCCATGACAGCAAAGCTTCTTGTTGTTACAGCTCTTGTTCTTCTTGCGATAGGCATTGTTGACTATGTTGTGCAGCGCCGGCAGTTTTTGGAAAGCATGAAAATGTCAAAGCAGGAAGTAAAGCAGGAATTCAAGGAGATGGAAGGAGACCCCGAAGTTAAAAGCCATCTCGAAACTGCCCAGCGTGATATGCTAAAGCAGAGTATGCCCCGCGCGGTAAAAGAAGCCGACGTGGTTATTACAAACCCTACGCATTATGCCGTTTCGCTCCAGTGGGTAAGGGAAAATTCCGACGCTCCACAGGTTACTGCAAAAGGTGAAGATCTTACCGCAATGAGAATGAAAAAAATCGCTGCAGAAAATGATGTTCCCGTTGTAGAGAACCGTCCGCTTGCCAGAGGTCTCTATACAGATACCGAAGTTGGTGATATAATACCCCAAGATTATCTTCGCGCCATTGCGACCGTTTATGCACAGATCGGTTATATGGACAAGAATCAAAATAAAAAATAGTTAATGAAGCAACAAATCTGCTGCCTGCAGTTGGACTGTTGATTCGGTGGGTGGGGACTCAATGCCGGAAAAACAAACTCTAGGAAAAACAATATTCTCGTTTATTACGTCAAACATTCTGCCGGTTGCGGCACTTGTTGTCGTTATGTTCATGTTTATTCCGCTGGGAAAGACTGTAATTGACATTATGATGGTGCTCAATCTGGCGGTCTCTTTTGTAATTCTTCTTACTGTAGTTTACATGAAGCGGGCGGCGGACTTTTCTTCGTTCCCGCGAGTTGTTCTTCTTGTTACGCTTTTCGGCCTTGCAATAAATGTCGCCTCTACCAGAAACATTCTTATGAATCCGGTTTCTCCTTCGGGAATAATGACCGGCCAGAGCGAGATGGTCCAGGCTTTTGCAAATATCGTTGCAGGTGACAATGTCATTATCGGTTTCATAATTTTTATTATTCTGATTGTTGTCCAGGTTCTTGTAGTTACAAAAGGTGCCGACCGTGTTTCAGAAGTTTCTGCAAGATTTACACTCGACAGTATGAACAGCAAGATGTTTGTAATCCAGAACCAGATGCAGTCAGGCTCAATTACAGAAGACGAAGCCAACCTTAAAATAGCACAGCTCAGGCAGGAAATAGATTTCTATTCTGCAATGGACGGTTCTTCAAAGTTCGTAAGCGGCAACGTAAAAGCCGGAATCTTCATTACAGTAGTAAATCTTGTGGGAGGAATGATTACCGGAATTATGGCCGGACTTTCCCCGATGGTCGCGCTCAACAGCTATGCAAAGCTTACAATTGGTGACGGTCTTATGTCACAGCTGCCGGCTCTTCTGCTTTCTTTTTCTACAGGACTTCTTGTTACAGGAAGCAGTTCCGAGGAATTTCTTTCGGACCAGCTCAAAAAGCAGTTCTCGCTTGACGGTACAATTTACTGCATTGTCGGTGCCGCCCTTGCGGTTCTTGGGTTTGCGTTCCATAACGGTTCTACATTTTATCTTGTCGGAATTGGTGCTGTGCTTGTTATTTTCGGTGCGCGCATCAAAAAAAGCCAGGAAACCCAGGCTGTGGCAAAAAAAGCGGCAGAAGCAGAGTCCCGTTCCAAAAAACAGACAGGCGGCGGTCCGGAAGATTTGTCACCTGTAGTCAAACTTGATGAACTTTCGCTCGAAATAGGATACGCGCTGTTTCCTCTGGTAGACAAAGAAAAGGGGGCAGAAATCCTTGAGCGCATTACAAAAATCCGCCGTGAAGAAGCGCATGATCTTGGACTTGTAGTTCCGCCCATTCACATCATTGACCAGATGGAACTTGAACCCGAAGAATATTCGTTCAAGATAAGGGGAATCGAAGTAGGACGCAGCCGGCTTAAGATAGGTTACTACATGTGTCTTAACACCGGCAATGTTCCGAAAGACAAAATTATTGTAGGTGAACAGACGCGCGACCCGGCCTTTGGTATGGAAGCAATATGGCTTCCCGAGTCAAGAAAGCTTGAGGCAGAAAAAGCCGGTTATGCCGTTATTGATCTTCCCACAATTCTTGCAACGCATCTTACCGAACTTATAAAAAGGCATGCGGCAAATATTCTTACCCGCCAGGAAGTCAAGAACATTGTCGAAAAAATCAGGGAATCAAATCCTGTTGTTGTTGACGAAGTCATGTCCGGTGAACACAAGTTTACTTACGGTGAAATCGAAGCCGTTCTCAAGAACCTTCTTGCCGAACAGGTGAGCATACGCAATATGGTTACTATACTTGAGACACTCGGCGACTACGGAAAGATTACGCGCGATATATGGCAACTTTCAGAAAAGGTACGCGAAGCTTTGGGTGCACAGATCTGCAGCCAGTACGTTGACGAAAACAAAGTGCTTCATGTAATGAACCTTTCGCAGGAACTTTCACAGAAGATTCTGGAACACAGGGCAGAAGTTCCAGGTAAAAAGCCGTTTGTTGCCTTTGACCCTGTAGATGCCAGACGCTTTATTTCGGCAATGGGAAAATATATATCTGCAGTAAGAGACAGAAATTTTCTTCCCATTGTGCTGTGCCCTGACGAAGTAAGGCTTCTTGTAAAATCGGCAACGGAAAGAGAAATTCCCGGTCTGGTAGTTCTTTCGATAGGTGAAGTAATGGCCGCCGGTCCTGATATAAAAGTTGAGGCTCTAGGAGAAATAAATGAGCAGTAAAAGTATTACTCCTCCGGGAATAATAGAAACGGTTCTCGGACGTACAAGAGATGAATGTATTAAGAAAATCTTTGACAAATACGGGAAAAACTATACCATAGACGGAATGCGTACTGTTTTGCGCAAGGGATTTTTGGGTATCCAGAAAGACTATGTCGAGATAAAGTATCATGCCGAAAATCTTCCCGAACTGCGCTCTTCTCCTTACGGAATGTCTCTTTCGGGTCAGTACGCCAATGCATATTCAGCACCGCAGCGCAGCGGCAGTCCTTCTTCTGCAGACTTTATGCGTTCCAGGGCAGAAATATTGAACAATGCTCCTGACACAAGCAACATTCAATTTAAAAAACTCTTTAACCAGATAGAGAACATGTCAAAAAATCTTGACTCTATCAAGCAGGCAACAATGTCCGGTGAAGAGCACAAGAATATAAAAAAAATTCAGGATCTTCTTGATGACAACGGATTTACCCGCACTTATATAGAAAAAATGTGTGCGCGTCTTAAGAATGAACTGAGTCTTGACGAACTGGATGACTTTGAAAAAGTTCAGTCTCTGGTTGTTGACTGGATTGGGGAAGGAATCCTCATTGACCGTGACAATTCCCGCAGAACACCAAAAGTTATTGTCATTGTAGGACCAACCGGTGTAGGAAAGACAACAACTGTTGCAAAAATGGCCGCAAGAATAGCCGTTTCTTCAAAGAACAATTCGCCGGATGCAGTTCCTCCAAAAATCCGCATGATTACAATAGATACGATGCGTGTCGCCGCGGTTGAACAGCTGTCGCACTGGGCCGAAATTATAGGCGTCAATGTAGACCAGGCCGAAAGTTCTTCTGACCTTCAGACTCTATACCGCAATTACAGCGGGAATGCGGACTACATTTTTATAGATACTTCGGGATACAGTCCCAACGATTTTGAAAACATTGCCCGCATGAGAAAAATACTCAATGTAGAAAACATGCAGGAAACTGTTTATCTTGCAATCGTAGCTGGAATAAATGCGCGCGATCTTGAAAACATCATCAGAAATTATGAAGGCTTTAATTTCAAAAGCGTCATAATAACAAAGTGTGACGAAACTTCAACTTACGGCAACGTACTGAGCGTGCTTTCAGAAAAGAACAAGAGCATAGCCTGGATTACCAGCGGCCAGGAAGTTCTGCACACAATAGAGCGCGGAAACCGCATCCGTTTTCTGCGTGGACTCAGGGGCTTTAACGTAGACATGAATCATCTTAGAGAAAAGTTCGGCGAAACGACGGACGATATAGAAAACAGATAGAAGGGCAAACCCAAGGAGCAAATAATATGGAAGAACAGGCAAAAGAGCTTCGTAACATTATGAACAGGGTTGCAGAAAAAGCGCCGAAGCATAAGACAAGAATTATTGCAATTACAAGCGGAAAAGGCGGTGTAGGCAAAACCAATATTGCCGTAAATATGGCAATCGCATACGCAAAAGTCGGAAAAAAGGTCATTCTTATAGACGGGGACCTTGGAATGGCAAACGTAAATGTCCTTCTTGGGGTAGTTCCGCAGTACAATCTCATGCAGGTAATAAACCGCCAGAAGACAATGAAAGAAATAATTCTTGACTCTGAATACGGAATCAAGTTTATAGCCGGTGCAAACGGGTTTTCAAAGATAGCCAATCTTTCAAAGGAAGAACTTGAATATTTTGCAAAGGAATTTGCGTCCCTTTCAGATGCAGATATAATCATTATCGATACTGGCGCCGGTATTTCAAACAATGTTCTTCAGTTTGTTGCGGCTGCCGATGAGGTTTATGTAGTTACAACACCGGAACCTACCGCAATAACCGATGCATACGGAATGATCAAGATAATCACAACTGAACTTGTAGACAGGCAGATAAACATAAAGCTCCTTGTAAACAAGGTTCATTCCGCAGAAGAAAGCAAGCGCATTTCAGAAAGAATCATTACTATTGTAGGACAGTTTTTGAATTACAAGGTTGAATTTCTGGGATTCGTTTACGATGATCCTGTAGTCCAGGCTGCGGTTATAAGACAGAAGCCGTTTTTTGTAGTAAATCCTACATCAAAGCCTTCTGTTTGTCTGAGCCATATTGTAGGCAGAATAGAAAATACTGCACCTGTAGAAAGTTCTAGCGTAATGAATTTTCTCGGGAAATTTCTTGGGTTCAAAAAAAACCAGTGATTGACCTTGACCGTAATGCTTTTTTGCCGTACTCTTATAGGGCAGACGTGGAGGACTGTACATGCTCAAGCCTAAAAACATAATTTTTCCGTTTACGGCGGGCTTTGTACTGTCTTTTTTTATAAGTATTGTCTCAACAGGAAAATTTTCCAGTTCGTTATTGCGTGCGCTTGTGTTCGGCGGGGTTTTTTCTGTTCTGGGAATCGTGTTCAGTTTTCTGGACAGCCGTTTTCTGAATGACGGTGTATCTGATGTTCTGGAGGAGTCTTCCAAAAATCCTTCAAGACCGGCTGGAAGTGTCGTTGATATTACAATAGACGATGAAAATCTTACCCAGGATAATGATGCGCCGAGTTTTTCTGTGTCTGACAACGTGCACAGGCTTTCAGAAGAGGAAACTTCAGTTCCCGAACCGTCTACTGCTGTACAAACAGCCGCTCCTGTTGCAAAAAGCAGCCCTGATTCAGGTACTGCCGCAGGTTCAGGCCAGAGTGCTGCCGAAAAGATAGCTGCCGAAAACCAGGCCGGTGCAGCTTCCTCCATGACACAGATGCAGGAAGTACAGGAAATAGAAGATCTTCCTGATTTTACCCCGACAGGCACTGAACAGGGTAAATATGATGATTCTGTTCTTGAAGATACGGAATTTGCCGGCGGGGGAAGTCTGCCTTCTGTCGAAGGTGTTTCTTCAAAAACAGAGGCTGCCGTAAAAGGAACCGATGCAACTACAATAGCAAGCGCAATAAGAACGCTTTTAAAGAGAGAAGAATAGGTAAATTTAAAATAACGGACGGGCGGTCAAAACTGCCGGTTCATTTTAAAAAGGGTGTGGAGAATGGCAAGTCTGGGATTAGACGAAAAAGAAGAAGAAAAACTTTGGAATGAGTTCAAAAAAACAAAGTCCTCAGCGATTCGAGACAAATTTATAAGGCAGTATATGCCTCTTGTAAAGTATGTCGCAGGAAAGGTATCTACAGGCATGCCGGAAAGCGTGGAATTTGATGATTTGGTCGGGTTTGGTCAGTTTGGACTTTTGGACGCCATCAATAAATTTGATCCCGACAAGAATGTTAAGTTCAAGACTTATGCCGTAACAAGAATCCGCGGTGCTATTTTTGATGAGCTCCGTGAACTTGACTGGGTTCCGCGTTCGGTAAGACAAAAATCAAAAGAAATAGAAGATGCCATTGTTGAACTCGAAGCACGTCTCGGAAGAACTGCCACTGACGCAGAAATTGCAAAGTCAATGAACATGACAGAAAACGAGTACCAGACAACGGTAATGAAGGTAAGCGGAACCAGTGTGCTTTCACTTAATGACGTATGGTATTCCGGAGATGACAGCGAGCATATTTCGATTGGTGACAGCATAGAAGCACCCAACAGCCTTAACCCCGATGTAATTGTAGAGCGCGAAGAAATACGCCGTGTAATTATTCAGTCTATCAACGAACTTCCCAAAAATGAAAAGATGGTTATTGTTCTTTATTACCATGAAGATCTTACCTTTAAGGAAATAGGACAGGTTCTGAATGTAAGCGAAAGCCGTATAAGCCAGCTTCACACAAAGGCAAACCTCAGGTTGCGCGCCAAACTTACAAGCCTTAGAAAGGGTATTTTCTAGACACTGCTTTACGGAGGCCAGCGTTGGTTACATTAGACGGCATTCGTCCTTTTATGAAAAAAAAACTCACCGAGGACAAGAATATCCATGCCATAGAAGTCAGGGCCGACACTCTTGAAGAATGCCTTGCAGATGCTTCTGTTCAGCTCGAAACAAAAACGCTCAATCTTGAATATGAAGTTCTTGAAAAAGGTTCTGTCGGAATCATCGGTCTTATGAAAAAACCATGGAAAATCCTTGTTTACGAAAATCCTGAAATTGTGCGGCAAAAGAAAGAAGAACAGGGTGAACTTGGAATTGACGACAATGAACTTGAGATCGCTCCTGTTGTTGTTGATACTGACGGCGCATTTTATGTTCACCGCTTTGGTTCCCATCTGTACCTTAAAATTGTTCCTCCCGTCGGAAAGGGAAAGAGTGTTGCCGAAAAAGATGTGCTTTCTGTCATAAATTACTGTGAAAGTGCAAAATTCGACGAGTCTCTTGTAAAAAGCCTGTGCATGGCTCCGAATGGAACTGACGGCAAGTATTCTGAAATTGGTTCCTATGATCATCTGGATGCCTGCGACGCTATTCTTGCGGTTGATATTTCAAAGGATGAAATGGAAGCTACAATATGTGTTTCTGCCCCGCAGCCTCAGGGTTCTGAAATTACTGCAGAAAATATACACAACGCTCTGCGCATTCAGGGTGTACAGGCAGGCATTGACGAAGAAAGAATAAACGCTTATGTAGATACACCTGTTTATGACGAGCCTTATGTCGTGGCCTCTGCAATTCAGCCTGTAAACGGCCGCGATGCTTATATTGCATACAATTTTGAAACTGACAGGTCAAAACTCAAGCTTAAGGAAACAGGTAACGGACAGGTTGACTTCAAGGAACTCAATCTTATCCAGAACGTTGTGGCCGGGCAGCCTCTTGCCACAAAAATGCTTCCACAGCGCGGTAAAGGCGGCAAAACTGTTTTGGGACGCTACCTCGAAGCAAAGAACGGAAAGGACATAAATATTCCCCTCGGACAGAATGTAAAACTTGACTCTGATGGACGCACCATTGTTGCAGAATGTGCAGGACACGTAATGCTGGTTTCTGGAAAGATTACGGTTGAGCAGGTTTATGAAGTCAAAAGTGTCGGCAGCAAGACAGGTAACATTGACTTTATGGGTACTGTTGTCTGCAAGGGTGATGTTCAGGACGGTTACAGCATAAAGGCTGCAGGAAATATAGAAGTGTACGGTTCCGTAGAGAAGTGCCATCTTGAAGCCGACGGTGATATTGTTATTTCGCAGGGAGTTATGGGCCGTGACGAAGGTGAAATCATCTGCGGAAAAACTCTCTGGGCGCGTTTCATTCAGAATGCAAAAGTTGAAGCCGGTGAAAATGTCGTCGTAAATGACAGTATAATCAACAGTGAAGTGTCTGCAAAAAAGAAAATTATCCTTAAAGGAAAGCGTGCTTCTATAAAAGGCGGCCATCTTTTTGCAACAGAAGAAATTCTTGCCAAAGACATTGGTTCTGCCGGCGGCGGAAACGAAACCCTTCTTGAAGTAGGATTTGACCCCGAAGCCAAAAAGCGTCTTCTCGAACTTTCTGCAATGAAAACCAACTTTGAAAAAGAACAGGAAGAAATTAAACGCAATATAGAAACGCTTGAAAACCAGAAAAAGATACGGCGTTCACTTCCGGCAGAAAAAGAAGAAAAGCTCAACGAATTCAAGTCCAAAAATGAAGAACTCAAGCAGCAGATTGGTGACAAGGATGAAGAAATCCAGAAGATTCAGAGTCACCTGCATGAACTCAAGGTAGTAGGCAGGGTAAGTGCTTCCGGAACAGTGTATCCTGGGGTAAAAATTACGGTCAGGGATGCCATTCTGGAACCGCCCAATGAATACAAGGCTGTCAGTTTTTTCTATGACAAGGGATTTGTGAGAATGGACAAATACAGCCCGTCCCAGAACGACGGGGAGGAAGGAGCTGATGGCTATACAACCAATTGATCTTTCCACAATCTATTCCCAGCTGGACAATATAGGAAAATTCAGTGCAATGCAGAACCAGTCGGCCCAGCTTGCAGCACAGCAGAACCTTGCAGGAGAAGCACGTGCAGATCTTGCAAAGACGCGTACCGTTAACAAAACACCTTCTGACGACTCTTTTGCAGACGGAATAAAAGATGAAGGCGGTGGTTCTTCTGACTTTACGAATGCGGGTGAACAGCACAAAAAGGAAGATGAACAGGATGCCGGGGATAAACCGCGCCAGACTGAACTCAAAGACCCGCGTACCGGAAATTTTATTGACATAATGGGGTAGACATGGGAATTCTCATTACCGTATCTGTTCTTATCATATTTAACGTGGCGATGTGGCTTGTTCTTCTTGCCAGATTCAACAGTTTTTTTTCTACTGAAGACATAATAAAAAAAACAAGGGACTCTCTTAATTCAATGCTCACTGAGCTTAACCGTAATGCAGACAGAAACATTACGCTTATGGATGACCGCATAAGGCAGATAAAGGCAGTAAGCGCAGAAGCAGACAGACATCTTCTTATTCTGCAGAAGGAACTCAATTCACTACAGGCCGGGGCCGTCTTTAAGGAAAAACTTGCCGACAAAAAAAAGCATACCCGCTCAAATTCTTCAATCGGTGATATACGTTCCCCTTATCCTTCAAGACCGCAAGACAGCGTACAGGGAGATCTTTTTACCTCGCAGGAAGAAAAACCGGCTGCAGTTTCATCATCTTCATCAAATTCTACTGTAAAAGTTCCTGTTTTCGAACCCAAAGTTTTTATGGCCGAAAAGCCAGTTGTTCCCAAAAAGGATTTTAACGAGCAGGTCAAAGAACTTTCAGGGCTGGGGTTCAACGTTTTTGAAATTGTTGCAAAAACAGGCCGCAGTATTCAGGAAGTAAAACTTGCACTGGAATTACGCTGAATTTTAATCTATTTTTTTCCATATATTGAAAGTAATTCTTGAAATTTCATTTGATAGCGAGTATATTTTCAGTATGGGAAATTTAAGGATATCAAAAGCTAAGTTCGGCACATTGTACGACGGAACTAAGATTCACATTTATACTGTTTCCAACGGTAAAATGAGTTTTTCCACCACAGACTACGGTTGCACTATTACAAGTATTCTGCTTCCTTCTTCAGATGGAAAATGTATTGACGCGCTGCTCGGTTGTTCAACTCTGGACGGTTATGCAAGCAGTTCCTGCTGTTTTGGCACTGTAGTAGGCAGATTTGCAAACCGTATAGGCAATGCTTCGTTTACTCTTGACGGAAAGTCATACAGCCTTGACAAAAATGACGGTGAAAACTGTCTTCATGGCGGCTTTGACCGTTACGAAAAAAAAGTCTGGAATGCAAAAAAAATCAGAACCAATAACGGCATTGGAATTGAATTTACAAGAACAAGTCCTGCCGGTGAACAGGGAATGCCTGGTAACGTTAAGCTTAAGGTAGTTTACACCCTTAACGAAGACAATGAACTTACCCTTGATTATTCTGCAAAAACAGATGCAGCAACTCCAATAAATCTTACAAACCATGCATATTTTAACCTTAAGGGGTATGACGGCGGAACAATTGAAGATCAGGAACTTCAGCTTGACTGCAGCCACTTCCTTGAAGTAGACAAAGCCCTTATTCCGACTGGAAAACTTGTTGACGTAAGCAGTGCCCCGGCATTTGACTTCCGCAAGGCAAAAACTTTCGGAAAGGACATGAAGAATACTGAATTCGGCTATGACCATGCATTCTGTATTGATGCCCCGGTTGACGGCAAGGTAAGAAAATTTGCCGTAATGAAAGATCCTGTAAGCGGCCGCACAATGACTGTTTCTACAACTCTTCCAGCATGCCAGGTATATACGGCAAACTTTATTGAAGGACAGATTGGAAAGAACGGACATATTCACCATGTACATGATGCCGTCTGTCTTGAAACAGAAGCTTACCCTGATGCACCGAACAAGGAGTCTTTCCCGAGCTGCATAGTGCGCCCCGAAAAGCCCTATCACGAGACTACTGTCTATAAGTTTGGTTTCTAATAAACAGATCGACCTTTCGTAAAAAAACGGGAGGCCTGTTTTTTATGAATGAATTTTTCCGAAAGCCGAATATTTAAAAAGGTTTTCCCATAAAAGTAAAAATACGGAGGTTATAATGGACGTCCAGTTGCAGGAATTAATCGACAGAATTAAAAAGGACGGAGTGGCTAGTGCAGAGGTTTCTGCCCGGTCAATTATTGCAGAGGCCGAAAAAAAAGCAGCATCTATAATAAAAGAGGCTGAATTAAAGGCTGACTCTATCATAAGAAATGCAAAGTCTGAAACAGAAAGAATGGAAGCCGCAAGCAAAGATTCCATTACTCAGGCTGGACGCAATCTTATTATTTCTTTCCGTGACGGAATAAACAGGGAACTTTCTGCACTTGTAAATGCAGAAACAGAAAAGGCCTATGACAAGGATATGTTAAAGAAACTTGTCCCCGAGACTGTAAAAGCCTGGGCTGCAAATCCCGAAGAGGGGGAACTTTCAGTTATTCTCCCTGCAAAAGATTTGAAGGCTCTCGAAACAGGTTTTAGAACTGCCCTTAAGGCAAGAATTTCAAAGGGCCTTGAGATAAAGGGTGATTCTTCACTTTCTGCAGGCTTCAGAATCGGTACAAAGAACGGAAGTTCATTCTATGACTTCAGTGCAGAAGAAGTTGCTTCTCTGTTCAGTTCATATCTTAATCCGCGCACGACTGAGCTTATGAAAGTTGCAGCCCTTAGCGTAAAGACAACAGAAGAAGATTTTTCTGAAAAAGAAGCAGCAGCACCTAAAATAAAACCTGCCGCTGAAAAAAAGACTCCGGTAAAAAGAACTTCTGCAAAAACAACTGCTGCGAAGACTTCAGCTAAAAAGGCTGCCCCTAAAAAAACAGCCGCAAAAAGAACTTCCGCCGCAAAGGACAATAAATAGTGGAACATCTTTACTATCTTATGGCGCAGCTTCCGGCATTCTCTTCCAGTGATGACGCGAATTACAAGCTTCCCATAACAACGGACTATTTCAAGGATTTGTGCGGGCGCTTTATGTCGGCAAAATCTGCAGAAACAGCCAGAAACCTTTCTTTGGAACCTCCTCTTGAAGTTAAGCCTACAGGATCTGTTTTTCTGGATGCCTGGTATGATAAGGAAAGAAACTTAAGGCTTGCCTTGGCACAGCTTCGCGCCCTTAAAATGAAGAAGGAAACAAAGAATCTTCCGTTGCCCAATGACGGTGATGTGGTTCAGGCTGCAAGAACCGCTGTTGGAATGGAAAATCCGCTAGGAGCCGAACAGTTTCTTAACCAGTACAGATTGGGCGTGCTGGACAGAATGACTCCGCTGGATATGTTTTCGGCTGATTCCGTATACAATTACGGGCTTAGGCTTATGCTGGCAGAAAGAATGAAGAAGTTTGATAAAGACGAAGGTCTGGCTTCTTACCATAAAATTTATGATGAGATTCTTGGAGAAGACAAATGACAGATACAAAAGGCAAGGTTGTTGCCGTTAATGGAAACATGGTTTCCGTTGAATTCGACGGAAAAGTTTCCCTGAACGAAGTAGGATATGTTAAGGTCGGAGGACAGAGCCTTAAAGGTGAGGTTATCAGAATCCGCGGAAATACGGCACAGATGCAGATCTATGAGATGACAAACGGAATCTCTACTGACTGTAATGTTGAATTTACTGGAGATCTTCTTAGCGTAGAGGTAGGACCGGGACTTTTGGGTCAGGTTTATGACGGACTCCAGAATCCGCTTCCTCTTCTTGCAGAACATTCAGGATACTTCCTTGAACGCGGTGTTTACCTTTCTGCACTTGATGAAAATACAAAGTGGGATTTTACTCCTACAGCAAAAGAAGGTGATGTAGTTTTTGCCGGTGACAGCGTGGGAACTGTTCCAGAAGGTCCTTTTACACACAAAATTCAGGTTCCCTACGGTTTCCTAGGAAGCTATACTGTAAAAAAGATTGCAAAAGCCGGAAGCTATAAAATTCATGACACAATTGCAACCCTGGTTGACGAAAAGGGTAAATCACACAATATCTGCATGAGTTTCAAGTGGCCGGTAAAGCGCGCCGTAAACTGTTATGCAGAGCGTTTGAGTCCTGAAGAGCCTATGGTTACAAAGGTTCGCCTTATTGATACATTCTTCCCTGTTGCAAAGGGTGGTACTTACTGTATTCCGGGACCGTTCGGTGCAGGAAAGACTGTTCTTCAGCATACAACCAGCCGCAATGCAGACGTTGACATTGTTATTGTTGCTGCCTGCGGTGAGCGTGCCGGTGAAGTTGTAGAAACACTCAAGGAATTCCCCGAACTCAAGGACCCGAGAACAGGGCGCTCTCTTATGGAAAGAACAATTATCATCTGCAATACTTCTTCAATGCCTGTTGCATCCCGTGAAGCTTCTGTTTATACGGGTGTTACACTTGCAGAATATTACCGCCAGATGGGACTTAACGTTCTTCTTCTTGCTGACTCTACATCACGCTGGGCCCAGGCTATGCGCGAAATGTCAGGCCGTCTTGAAGAGATTCCGGGTGAAGAAGCATTCCCTGCTTACCTTGAATCTACAATCGCTTCTTTCTATGAGCGTGCGGGTATTGTACGCCTAAGGGACGGCAATGTAGGTTCTGTTACAATCGGTGGAACAGTTTCTCCTGCCGGCGGTAACTTTGAAGAACCTGTTACACAGGCTACACTTAAGGTTGTCGGCGCATTCCACGGTCTTTCAAGAGAGAGATCCGATGCACGCCGCTATCCTTCTATTGACCCTCTTGATTCATGGTCAAAGTATAAATCAATTATCAGCAGAAACCTGGTTGAATATGCACGCGAAATCTACAAGAGAGGTGCTGAAGTCAATCAGATGATGAAGGTTGTCGGTGAAGAAGGAACAAGTCTTGATGACTTTATTCTTTATCTTAAGAGCGAATTCCTTGATGCCGTTTACATGCAGCAGGACAGTTTTGATGATGTTGAAGGTGCAACCGGTGTTGACCGCCAGAAGTACGTATTCAGCAAGATAATTTCAATTCTTGGCTCTTCATTCAAAATTTCAGAAAAGGAAGAAGCCCGCGGATTCTTTAACATGCTCAGACAGAACTTTATTGATATGAACTACAAAACGTTCGGTTCAAAGGATTTCTATGATGCAGAAAAGAAAATCGACGGAATCCTTGCCGAAAAGGGAGCTTCTGTAGATTCTGATGTAAAGGCCCTTCTTAAGGATGGTGAGTAATGAACAAAGTATACAGTAAAATAGAGAGCATTAACGGAAGCGTTATTACAGTTCGTGCAAAGGGCGTAAAACTTAACGAACTTGCAGAGATAACCACACGCTTTGGACGGTCACTTGCCGAAGTAAACAAAATTGACGGTGACCTTGTTTCACTGCAGGTATTTGCAGGCGGGCGCGGTGTTGCTACAAATGACCAGATCCGCTTTCTGGGACACGACATGCGTGTTTCATTCAGCGAAAATCTCCTTGGAAGAATCTTCAACGGTTCTGCAGAGCCACGCGACCACGGTCCTTCGCTGACAGACAATCTTGTTGCAATCGGCGGACCTTCTGTAAACCCTTCAAAGCGTATTCTTCCCAACAGAATGATGCGCACGAATATTCCTATGATTGACGTGTTCAACACTCTTGTTGTAAGCCAGAAAATTCCTATTTTTTCAATTTCAGGTGAACCGTACAACCAGCTTCTTGCACGCATAGCAATGCAGGCTCAGGCTGACGTTATTGTTCTTGGCGGAATGGGTCTTAAATACGATGACTACCTTTACTTCAAGAAGACTCTTGAAGAAGGTGGTGCTTTGAGCAAGACTGTTATGTTTATTCATACAGCAGCTGATCCTACAGTAGAATGTATGAAGATTCCGGATCTTTCCCTTGCAGTAGCAGAGCAGTTTGCTCTTCAGGGAAAGGATGTTCTTGTTCTTCTTACAGATATGACAAACTTTGCTGACTCAATGAAGGAAATTGCCATTACACAGGAACAGGTTCCTTCAAACCGCGGTTACCCCGGAGACCTCTATTCACAGCTTGCATCACGCTATGAAAAAGCAGTTGACTTTGCTGACCAGGGTTCTGTAACAATTCTTGCAGTTACTACAATGCCTGGTGATGACGTTACACATCCTGTTCCTGACAATACAGGATACATTACAGAAGGCCAGTTCTATCTTAAGGGCGGTCACATTGAGCCTTTCGGTTCTCTTTCACGCCTTAAGCAGCAGGTTAACTCAAAAACAAGAAAGGATCACCGCGCACTTATGGATGCCATGATTCGTCTTTATGCCCAGTACAAGGATACACTTGAAAAGAAGAGCATGGGATTCAACATGAGCGCATGGGATGAAAAACTCCTTAAATACGGTGCAAAGTTCGAAGAGCAGATGATGGATCTTAGTGTAAATATTCCGCTCGAAGAAGCACTTGATAACGGATGGAAGATTCTGGCTGAATGTTTTGAAAAACAGGAAACCGGACTTAAGTCTGAACTGGTAGAGCAGTTCTGGCCTGCTGACTGACGGGGATTTTAATGGCAAAGATAAAGCTGACAAAAAATGAGCAGAAGACTCAAAAAGATGCGCTTAAAATGTACCAGCGCTATCTTCCGACTCTTACTCTCAAAAAACAGCAGCTACAGTCCGAAATCCGTATTATAGATGAAAAGGCTAAGGCTGTCAGGGCCCGCAAACTTGCGCTCGAAGAAGATTTCCGCAAATGGATTTCTGTCTTTGGCGAAAAAGATGTATTCAGGCCCGATATGGTTACTGTAAAAAATATTCGCAAAGGCTGGGGTAACATTGCCGGAGTAAAGATTCCTGTTTATGAAGGGGCAGATTTTAGCCGCGGAGACTACAATCTGTATTCAACCCCTCTGTGGATTGATCTTGCTGCCGACAGAATGGAAAAAGCCCTTGAACTTGATCTTGAGGCAGAGGTTCTTGACGAACAGGTCAGACTTTTGTCCAAAGAGCTCAGGACTACTACTCAGCGTGTAAATCTTTTTGAAAAGGTTAAGATTCCTGAAACAAAAGCGAATATCAAACGCATAGGAATTTTTCTTGGTGATGAGCAGGTTAACGCCGTTGTCCGTTCCAAGATTTCAAAGAAGAAACTTCAGGCTGCGGCTGTTGTTTCAGGGGAGGCCGACCAATGATAGTTAAGATGAAAAAGGTTTCCCTGGTTGTTGTTGACTCGACAAAGAAGGATTCCCTTAAAAAACTCAGAAAGCTTGGTGTTGTTCATCTGGAAAAGATGGAAGGCAACAGTGCAGTTCTTTCTGCCTACAGGGAGTCTTCTTCTGAAACCGACAAGGCTATAGCAATTCTTGAAGAAACAAAGACTTCAAAAAAGCATCCTGTTGCCCAGGTAACGCTTGACAAGGCAGAAGCGGCTGCAAAGGCAAAAGAAATTGTTGCTTTGACTGAACGCAAAAAGTCCCTGTTTGATTCAATGTCACAGGATTCTGTTGAACTTTCGCGCTTTGACGGATGGGGGGCTGTTGATCCTGCCTGGCTGCAGTCTTTTGTTCCGCAGGGAATGTACCTTTATATGTACGAAATTCCTGCAGAAAAGTATTCGCTTATTGGTTCAGAGTGCAAAACTGTTCTGGTGAATACCGTTTCAAAAACTGCACGTTTTCTTCTGGTAAGCGAAAAACCTGTAGAAGAAAGACCGGCCGGACTTCCGCCTGAAGCATACGCTGTTCCTCTGCCTGCTGAATCTACTCAGGCTCTTGCAGACGGTATACGCAGTGCAGAACAGGAAATTTCCAGAATTGACCACGATATTCTTACTGCAAAAAAGTATGAAGATGCACTCCGTAATTACAGATCCCTGCTTGCTTCTGATATTGAATTTGAAAATGTCTGTAGCGGAATGGAACATGAGTCTTCTGAAAAACCCGGTGACTGCAATCTGGCATGGCTTACAGGTTATGTTCCGGTAGATTCTATGGACAGCCTTAAGAAAGCCTGCTCTGAGTATGGCTGGGCAATGGCATCCTGTGATCCTGCCGAAGATGATCCTGTTCCGACTAAGCTTAAGAACAATAAGGTTGTAAGTCTTATTTACCCGCTTACGAACTTTCTTGACGTTACACCGGGATACAACGAGTATGATATTTCGGGCTGGTTCCTTCTGTTCTTCTGCATTTTCTTTGCGATGATTTTTGGTGATGCGGGTTACGGTGCACTTGTAAGCATTATCGCATTTATCATGATGGCAAAGGGTGCAAAGTCAGGCAAGGCTCTGGCTCCCATTAACGTTCTTGTACTTCTTCTTGGATTATGTACAATGGCATGGGGTGTCCTTACCTGCACATGGTTCGGCATAGAATCTTCAAAGCTTCCTTCATGGATGGTGGACATTTCGTTTGCCCCAATTTCGGCTGCAAAGATTGGTTCTGATGCCGCAAATACCAACCAGCAGATTTTCTGTTTTATTCTTGCAATTATCCAGCTGAGCATTGCGCATCTTAAAGGCGTAATCCGTTACAGGCATTCGCTGAGGTGTCTTGGTGAACTTGGTTCCATGCTGGAATTGTGGGGAATGTTCTATGTTGTAATGGATATGGTTGTAGACGCAGTAAAGTATCCGCTTGGAATTACGCCCGAGACACTGTATTTCTTTGGTGTTGATTACCTGCCTGTACCTTACGTGGCTATTGCTGTTCTTCTTGCAGGCTTTGTGCTGAACTTCATTTTCTCGAACTACAGCGGAAGTATTAAAGACTCTGTTCTGGAAAGTTGCAGGAATATAATCAGCGTTCTTCTGGGCATTGTAAATGTGTTCAGTGACATCGTATCTTACATAAGACTTTGGGCAGTCGCACTTGCCGGTGCCGCAATAAGCAGTACCATAAACACAATGGCCGGACCTATGTTCGGAAAGCTTACAATTGTTGTGTTTGGAGTTGTACTTTTGTGTTTCGGACACGGACTCAATATTATTCTGAATCTTCTGTCTGTTATTGTACACGGTGTGCGTCTTAATACGCTTGAATTTTCGCAGCATCTTGGTATGTCTTGGAGCGGAACAAAATACAGTCCGTTCAGCGAAAAATAAAATGTGAATACGGCGGCTTTGTCTGCCTTAAAAAAAAGAATTTAATATTGCGGAAAATTCCGTAAGGAGTAATTATGAACTGGGGAATGATTGGTGCTGGTATTGTAATGGGTATTGCTGCTATGGGAAGTGCAATTGGTATCGGTATTGCCGGACAGGGTGCTATTGGAGCCTGGAAAAGATGTTATCTTAACAATAAACCTGCTCCATTCCTTCTTGTTGTTTTTGCCGGTGCACCTCTTACACAGACAATTTACGGTTTTCTTTTGATGAATACAATGAGAACTTCAACTGCTGATCCTCTGTTCCTTCTTGGACTGGGACTTGCCTGTGGTTTGTCTATGTGTATGTCTGCCGTTGCTCAGGGAAAAGCCGGAGCTGCAGGTTCTGACGCTCTTGCAGAAACAGGAAAGGGATTTGCACAGTATATCATGGTAGTCGGACTTTGCGAAACAATCGCTTTGTTCAGCATGGTATTCGGAATGATTGCCTGCTAAAATTATGTACAGGACTCCCCGAATTGTAACACTGGGAGGAGCCTACGGTGTACGTTCTGTAGTTATGGGAGGCAATAATCCCGTAACTATACAGACAATGTGGAAGGAGGGCATTGCTAACCTTACAGGGGATAGCGGTGCCCTTCGTTCTGTTTTGGAGCGTATATCCGTAATGCGCAATCTCGGATGTGATATAATAAGATTTGCCGTTCCCGATATGGAAAGTGCACGCTCTCTTTGTCTTATTGCTGCCAATACAGAAATGCCTCTGGTAGCAGACATTCACTTTGACTATCGTCTTGCACTTGAATGCCTTAAAGGGCCTGTTGCTGCAATAAGAATTAATCCCGGTAATATAGGAAGCAGGGAACGTGTAGAAGCTGTAGTTAACGGCTGTAAAGAAAAAGGATGCGCGATAAGAATCGGTGTAAATACCGGAAGCCTTCCGTCTGATCTGGAACAGAAGGTTGAACTTAAGGAACTTACACGTGCAGAAGCTCTTGCACAGACTGCTTTAAGGGAAGCAGAAGTTTTTGATTCCCTTGATTTTGCAAATGTTGTTGTAAGCATGAAAGCTTCTTCTGTAAAAGAGACTGTAGATGCAAATGAAGCATTTGCAAAAGTTTCTGATATTCCGTTGCACATTGGTGTTACTGAAGCCGGTCCTCTTATTGGCGGTATTGTAAAGTCTACTCTTGCATTCAGTACACTTTTGAACGAAGGGATTGGTTCTACAATCAGGGTAAGCCTTTCTTCTTCTCCTGAAAATGAGATTATTGCAGGAAGGGAAATTCTGCATGAATGCGGAAAGCGTGAAGGCGGTGTTTCTATCGTAAGCTGTCCCCGCTGCGGAAGAATCGGGTTTGACGTGCATTCTTTTGTAGACAGATGGCAGAATGAACTGCTTGGTATGAAAAAGAATATTACAGTTGCCGTAATGGGTTGTGTTGTTAACGGTCCCGGCGAAGGAAAACACGCTGACCTTGGTATTGCGGGCGGTAAAGACAAAGTCATAATCTTTAAAAAAGGAAAAATAGTGCGCACAGTCGACGCCAAAGATGCCGATAAAGTATTCAGGGAGGAACTTGAATCCCTGTAGGTGTTGTAGGTGGCGCTATTTTTATGAAAAAGATTTTACTATTTCTTGCTCTTGGAGTTTTTGCAGCATATTCTCTTTTTTCCCAGTCGGTTCCCAGAAGAATTGCGGTCGGGGAAGAAGACTGGCGGCTTTTGAACGAAGCCAAAGATTTGTTTTATGCACAGGACTTTGGCGGAGCCCTGAATTATGCAGAAAAAAGCAGAGCTTCAAGACAACAGGAATGTACCTGGCAGGCTTATGTTCTTGAAAATGCGCTTAAAAAGAAGGCCGTGCGCCTGGCAAATGACAATCTGACGAACATTATTGCCGTATTCAAAAAAGACGGAATGACTGACGAATTGCAGATTGTCAGACGCTACTTTGACAAATTCGGTGAAGGTTTATTTAAAAATTCATATTCTGCCCTTATTGAATTTGTTGTTTCCTACATTCAGTATCCCGAAGCCGACTCTCTTATAGGTAATATCTATATTCACGAGGGAGAATATACGATTGCTTCTGATTATCTGAAGCGTGCCTTAAAAAACAGCATAAATCTTGATATTCCCGATGAAAAATATGGTATTCTGTATGATTTGGCATCTCTTTCAAAAGATACCGGTAATTTTGACGACTATGAAGCTTATCTTCTTCTTGCTGCAGGAGACAACAAACGCTTTATGGACGAAAACTTTATGCGCTCCATGCTCAGGATTATTTCTGAAGATACTGATGTTGCCGTAAAAAAATTCTTTGAACTTTACAGAGCCGGCCAGCCGCAGACTCTCAGGGCTTTTGTTGAACTTGGTGATTTTTATTTAAAAAAGGGTGAAGAAGTCAAAGCACTCAGATGTAACGCACTTGCTGCTATTATTTCTGTTACAAAACTCGAAGAAGTTTTGGACAGAAGGGTTACGGACTATTCTTTTACAACTTTTTCTGATGCATTTGTACGCTGTGCTGATTTTGAAGATATTGTAAATTGGGGGAATGAGAGCGGTGTATGGAATGCATTTGTTAATCTGGCAGATTCTGCCGCTTCTGCCGGCTACCTTTTGTTTGCCAGAAAAATGTATGGTGAACTTTCTGTTTGTGTTCCCGAACCATACTGGCGCAAGGTAGCAGCGAAAAGACTTGTTGACTAGAACTGCAACCCCAGTCCAAAGTATATTTCTGTAAGGGATGACGGGTTGCGCCATGAGTTGTCTATTCCGAACTTTCCGTCCAGAACTTTGCTTCCGATGTCTGTTCCCAGACTCATTCTTACTACAAAGCTTCTCCATTTTAGAGGATATACCAGAACTTCAAGTCCTGCCGTGTAAATGCCTTCCTTGTAGTCATAGAAAGTATCTGTTCCGCGGTTTTTAAGGAGTGCAATGTCCATAAACGGGTTTAGCTGCAGTTCAAAGTCCAGGTATTTGAACAGTTTACGCGGTACGTAAGCCAGTGTCTGGACAAATTTGGACTTTTCTTCATACGGACCAAAAAGCGCGCGGCTCCAGTCAAGCCAGTGTGTTGTAATTATGTGGACAGGAACATCAATATTGAATACAACTGCTGTTGGTGTTTCAAGGGCATAATTGTCTGCGTCTACAGGTGTTATGCTTTCTGCAAAAGTTTGGTTGTCAAGAGCGCCCCTTAGTTTACCGCCAATTTTTGTATTGGAGTTGGTTCCTGCATAGAAAGTGGCGCATGCGGCGATTCCGGCATATTTCCAGCCTTTGAAAAACTGTGCTGTTCCTTCTACTGTCGGTACAACAATGTCATCTACACTTGTCGAGTGAAAGTCCCATCCTATTGTCTGTGTTGTGGAAAGTGAGTATCCGTTTCTGAAACTGTTGTCGTTTCTCCAGTCTATTTTGCTTACACCGATTGTCTGGCTTAATTGAAGGAACGGTGTCTGCCTTAAGTCCTTGTTGTCTTCATTTATGCCGTCTTTGTCCCATCTTTGCAGAATCTGAATGGTCGGTGTGTAAGAAACTTCTGTCGTGTTTCCAAGATAGCCCAGAGTAAGAGGCATTGAAACAGCGGCTTTTTCTGTAAAGTAGAGGCTGTCGCCGTATTGTGCATAGTCATTTTCTTTGACAACTGACTGGGTGAGCGAAAAATTTATTTTGTTGTGCTTGAACGGGATTCCTACAGTAATGCCGGTATCGTAAGAAAATTCAGGGGAATCGCTGCCGATTGTCCAGTTGAACGTGAAGTCATTGTTCCAGCTGTTCTGTGTAATTCCTATGTCAAAAGGGTAGTCGTAGGCATAATTAATTCCTGTTGTAACTTTGGAAAAATCAGTCGGGGCATCTTCATTTCCAAGATTTATGTTGAAATCCGCATCAAGTGTATTCAAGAGTCCCAGAAAATTTGTGTCCTTGAGTTTTAGTTTTACTTCTATACCGGAGTTTGAGTCAAAGGACGGCTTCGGGAATACAAGAATTGATGTTGAATCAGAGAAGGTGTAGGTAACATCTGCCAGCGTTGTATCTGATTCAGAATTATATTCGGCGGAATAGTTGTATGAGATATTTTCGAGAGTTCTTGTGTTTATAAGTTCCTGCTTTATTTCTTCAAGATAAGTTTCAAATTCAGCCTTTGTAGCAAAGATTTTTTCGTAGTTAATGTCTGCTATGTTCTTCTTTAATGCCGAAACTTTTGTTTTATCCTGCGAATTGAATTCAACTGACCGGATTTTGTAGTTTTTGCTTTCCTCTGGGCTTGCTTCCTGTGCGAAGGAATAACATGCTGCCGTTAAAAAAGCAATTATTGCAGCAATTTTTTTTGAACAAATCATTTAGTAGGCTCCCTTGCCGTTAATTACTACCCATATAGTTTTTATAATAATCCATATATCAAGCCACATGGACCAGTTTTGAATATAGTATGTGTCAAGCGTAATTCTTTCTTCATAGCCGGTGTCACTTCTTCCCGAAATCTGCCACATTCCGCTGAGTCCCGGTTTTACAGAAAGAACGTAGTCTGCAAACTGGCCGTATTTTGAAAGCTCCGGTTCGGTAACAGGACGCGGACCTACAAAGGACATTTGTCCTATGAATATATTCCACAGCTGCGGAAGTTCGTCCAGGCTTGTTTTTCTTAAGAATTTGCCCAGTTTTGTGACGCGGGGATCATCGGTAAATTTTCTGTCTTTTTCCCATTCTGCCGCACGTACCGGATCTGTTGCAAGAATTTCTTTGAGTTTTTTGTCTGCGTCAATGCACATTGATCTGAACTTCCAGCATTTGAGCTGGGTGTGGTTTTTTCCGATTCGTTTGTGCCCGTAAAAAATTGGTCCCGGTGAAGTTGTTTTTATTGCAACGGCTATTACAAGCGAAACTGGCAGAACTATAGGGGCTGCAATAAGGCAAAGGAAGATGTCCAGGCATCTTTTGAGCAAAAGTGAGCTACGTTTTGTAAGGTAGTTTGTTAACGAAAAGCCCAGAATTCCGCCGAAGTTTTTCATGTGCAGGGACATGTTTGTGTTCAACTGGTTGTGCGGAACACGGATAACGTATCTGTAATAAGTCTGGATTTTTTCTACATTGCTGTCATAGCCGCAGAGTATTGCAACTTTGATATTGAGGTTTTTGATTGTTTCAAGAACTTCAGGGGTTCTTTCCCTTACCGGAACACCGTTGTATGTTTCCTGATGAAGCGGGGAGTCTGTTATGATAAGAACAGGCTTGTAACCAAGATTTGGCCGCGAAAGAAGTCTGTCTACAATTACATTTGCCCTTGTTCCCTTGCTGTAAATTACTGCCGGAACACCCCACCATTTCCGACGGCTGAACATTCTTCTGCCGATTTCGCGTCCTACAGGAAGCAGAAAAGTTGCTACAGGCCATGCCGCTGCAAGTGCAAGTGCGATTGGAATAAAGTCGCGCGTTGCTTTTATTGTTGTCATGCATATTGCAGCACCCATAAACGAACAGAATGTGCATAATGAAAAGCGTTTTATTTCTTCTTCTGGAGCAATAAGAATTCCGGGATAAAGGTTAGAAATGTAAAATATAATGAAGATAAACGGAAAGAAAATGGTATACTTTATAAAAGACTTGAAGTTTATGCAACTTGGGTCAATAGCGTTTATTATGAAAAAACCTGCACCGATTGAGATAATCAGTGCGGCTGCGTCTACGAACATCAGCGCAAAACCTGAAAGAAAAGAACTTGTTGATTTATACTGTGCACGGATAGCCTGCTGGAAATTAGTTTCTGACATTTTATTTATTATATAATAAATTTCGCCTGTTGTCTATGAAATGCGGTTAATATGTTCAATTAATTGAATTGTGCCAATCCTCTTAAAACAAGTTGTGCAGTTTTTTTGTAAGAATATATGTCAGGAACAGGACCGACTTCTTCTTTTGAAAGCCATTCTTTTCTGAGTTTTTCGTACAAATCACTGCTGTCCCCTGTTCTGAAATAGCTTACAGGAAAATCTTTGTATATTTCCTTAAAGACGGGAATGTCAGAGATAACTGCATGTGTTCCGCATAAAAGAGCCTGCAGCGGCGGAATACCGAACCCTTCATACAGTGAAGGCTGAACAAGTACGCGTGCTTTTGCCAGAAGCTGTTTAAGGCGTTCGTTTTCTACAAAACCTGTAAATTCTATGCTACTGGGGTAAAGACTGTCAATAAGCGCGATTTTCTTTTCTATTGATGAATCCTGTGTTCTGAAGTTGTCGCGTGCACCTACAATGAGAAGTCTTGGGCTTTCTTTTCCTGTAAATTCGCCGGATTTGAGCATAAGTAAATGTGCGTCAAGAAGGCAGCCGAGTCCTTTGTGTTTTTTTATGTTGCCTATAAAGATAATTGACGCATCTTTTTGTTCCTGCGGAACTTTGGATATGTTTTGAAGATAGGAAGGAATTCCGTTGTAGACTACAAAAATCGGTTTTTTGCATGAAAGTTTTTCTATTATGCGTTCACGGCTGAACTGTGAAACAGTGAACACTGCACGGGATTTTTTTACGGCTCTTTTGTAAAACATTTTTCTTGCGAAGGTTCCGGCTTTTCCAGAAAGCCCCTTTATGTCCAGAAATACTATGTCGTGGATTGTTGTGTAAACAGGAATTTTGATTCCGGAAGGAACGTTGCAGTAAGGTGAAAAATAAATACCACATCTGTTTATTTCACTGGAGATTTTTTTAGGAAAGAAAAATGTTTCTGAAAGTGAAAATGCATTTACCGGGCAGGGAATGCAGCTTACATTCTTTTTGGAAAAATATCTGCTGTCTGCGCCAAGAAGCAGAAACTCATTGTCTGTTGCGAGAAGGTAGGGAAGTATTCCGTCAAGAAAAGTACCTATTCCGCTTTTACCGCTCATCCTGCAGTCAACTGCAATTTTCATATACAATCCTTAAAATACAATCCTCAAAATACATTCCTCGAAATTGAAGGACGGCACTATTCTGCCGGTCTTCATATATAGTTCCTGACTTTATCTTCTGTTAACCTGATTTGTTCCGAAAGATTTTTTCTGAAGTTTTCTGCAGAAAATTTTTCTGCGTGTTCACGGATTTTTTTGGGATTGAAAGTGTTTTCTTTGTCGAGCTTTTCAAATTCTTCAATCGCTTTTACAAGACTTTCGACTGACTGTTCTTCAAAGAAAACTCCTGTTTTTTCATTGACTACGGTTTCAAGTGCACCGCCTTTACCGAAAGCTATTATCGGTCTTCCGCAGGCCTGTGCTTCTACCGGAATTATGCCGAAGTCTTCTTCTGCACAGAAAATGAGGGCGCGGCATTTCTGTAAATATGCCTTAACTTCACTGTCGCTTATTCTTCCTGTAAATTTTATGTCTGCATTTTTACAGGATGCTGCAAGTAATTTGAGTTCTTTTTCCTGCGAGCCTGAACCTATTACTATAAGCTTTTTGTTAAGCCGCGCGCAGGCAGAAATTGCGAGATCAATTCTTTTATAGGGAACAAATCTACTGAAGACGACAAAGTAGTCACCTGCGGCTTCATCAGAAACAGAAAGTCTGTCTGTATCTACTGGAGGGTAAACTACAGCCGCGTCACGGTTCCAGAATTTTTTTATACGACGTGCAATGTATGAGGAGTTGGCAACAAGAGTATCTATTCTCTGGCTTGAGATGTAATCCCATTTGCGTATGTCAGGCATCCAGCGCTTCATGAAAAACTTTGTAAGTCGGCCTGAATTTTTAAGATAGTCGTAGTAAAGATCCCATGCATAGCGCATAGGGCTGTGAATGTATGCAATAAAAGGAGTTGTAGGAGATGTTATTACACCTTTTGCACAACATGAAGAACTTGCAATGACAAGATCGTATCCAGTAAGGTCAAACTCTTCAAATGCTTTTGGCATAAGGCTTAGAAACTTTGTATATAATTTTTCAGCCATAGGAATTTTCTGAAGCGATGACGTATGGACTTTTTCTTTTGGAAAAATCTTTCCCATCTTTTTTTCATCATATACAAGTGTGTAAATGTCGGCATCGGGGTAGAGAAGAAGCATCTGTTCAACAACGCGTTCAGCCCCGCCGTAATTTACCAGCCAGTCATGCACAATTGCTGTTTTCATAGACTGCCTCTGTTAAGGGAGTTAAGCTTATTTATCATAAAGTCTGCAGTAAGTTTTCCTGCTTCTCCTTCATGCTGCCACGCTTCTGCTTTTGCCTGTGCGCGTGCGTGTGAAAGTTCTGCACTGTCGGTAGCATCCTGGATTACGTTTTTTATGTCTGCAAAGTCGCTTTCTTTTATTTCTATTCCCATTTTTTTAAGCATGCGGAACTGCCATATTTCGTGGTCAAGATCGTATGCATCGTAAGGCTTTAAATCCAAATCTGCGGCTGCATACATTACAGGTTTGTCGCAGAGGAATGTGTAGTCAAAAATAATTCCCGAAAAATCAGAAATCATTATGTCTGACTTTTTCATGGAATAAATGTTGTCGCGTTCAAAATCCCATTCAACATTTTTGTTTGACTCATATCTTTTCTGAAGTCTTTCAAGAACATCATTTTCTGAGATTCTGCTCTGCGGGTGCGGACGTACAATAATTTTAAATCCTGACTGTGAAAGCGGGTCCAAAAGCTTTTCCCCGTAAAGTGAAAGAAGTGCGCTCTTTCCCCAGCTTGGTGAAACAAGAACAGTAAATGCTTCTTTTTTTTCTTCCGGAATACTTTTCATTTTTTCTTTCAGTGTGTCCAGATAAGGGCTGCCTACGGTGACAAGCTCTTTTTGGGGAAGACCGCGCATTTTTTCAAGTGCACGTATATCTTCAAACTGATAGTCGCCGGTACACAAAACAGAATCAAAATAGTCCAGCCCGAACAGTCTGTACATTGTGGCATCTGTTGAAGCGTGAAGTATGTGGCAGTAATGTTTTACATTTTTGCTTCTTTTAAGCTGGTAAACCTGAAGCCCCGGTGTTGTCATAAGAATTATTCCGGCACTCATCATATTGAGTTTTGCAAAGGCTCTGTTTCCTTCTCCGATAACTTCTGTTTTTACATATTTGTAGTTCTGTGCAAATACAGGATCATCTTCTTTTGAAACCAGGTATGTAACTTCGGTCTGCCTTTTTTCAAATTCATCCAGAATATTTTTAAAAACAGTCCAGTAGCGCTTGTCTTCGCAGTAGATTACATACGGCTTATAGGATTTGTCGACTACAAGTTCACCTTTTCTTCCTGAAAAAATAAGCTTGAGTTTTAATACCAGAGCTTTTGCCAGAAAAAACAAAGTGGCCGCTGCACCAATGAGAACAGAAAAAAGCATGCTTCCCGTACCGGGATCTATATAAAGTAACATAATCAGTCCTGATTAAAAAAATATAAATTAGTTTGCAACGCAAACTTTAATTGAATAAAAGCAGCACTGTTTGTGTACCTCTTATCCAATCACTTTTGGTTTATTCCTTTGCCTGTTCCTGAGTCCAGTTGTCGGAGTCAAAGATATTTTCTTTTACCCTGAACCAGGAATCTTTTGATACTGTAAATGTGTTTTTGCTTGAACTGTGGTGCGGCATAAAAATGTTGTCGACCGTAACAAGTACTCCTTTTTTCTTTTCTTCTGCACTGACCTGTCTGTTGACTGGCTTTCCTGTAAACGGGTTAACCGCGTTGTCTGCAATTCCTTCAAGTGCGATAGACGGAACATCTGCGTTTGTCATAAACGTGCTGTCTGTTTTTAGATGTTCGCGGCTGTTGAAGTCTTTTACCAGAAGCAGCGGGTTAAGGTGATCCATTGCGTAACCTGCGACCTGTGTTTTCTTTGTGTAGTATTTGTTTGTCGTAGAGCCGTAACCTACGCCGTGGTCTGCAACAATAATAATTCTTGTGTTGTCATAAACACCGTTTTCCTTAAGGTAAGAAAGTGTGTCGCAGACTGAACTTAATGCCGCGCAGTTTATATAGTATGCTTCTTCTTTGTATGAGAGACGTGACTTGTCTACAAGATTAAGGAAAGAAATGTCTTCGTTGCTGTGCGTTACTTCATTTGTAATGACAGAAAGTGTTCCTGTAGGGGAATCAAAACCTGTAATCTTTGGCAGATAGTAAAGTTCAGAATACCAGTTAAGGACGTCGTCAAAGTCTGCTGCAGTTTCACTTGCCCACCAGCTTCCCCTGTAATAGACAACAGGGCGGAGTGCTGCCGGTACTGCCTTGAAAATTGAAACCCAGATTAAATTTCTTTCTATGCTTTTTGAAAGACTTGCAGTGCTTTCGAGTTCGGGACAGTTTTTCTTAAAGTCGCCAGTGTAGCGTCCCAGAAGTTTGATTCCGTTTATTTTATCGTACTTTTTTGTAAATGACATGTCAGAAACATAACTGTAGTTTCCCCATGAAGTGTCAGAAAGCGTTGCTGTAAAATCGGCCTGTTCGGTAAAGATTCGCGGCAGTGTGAGAAGGGCTTCATTGTGTTTGTCTTTAAGCGGAACCTCGCTGCGCTCGTTAATTGCAGCCGGTGTATATTCGTAGCCGCCGTAAAGTGCAGGGGAACCCATAAGAGTATGCCCGTTGAAAGAAAGTGTATTTGGGTAGAATACAAAGCCTTCCATTGCAGAAGCAATCTGCGGCAGATCTCTGCAGATGTCGTTGAAGTAAGAACTTTCTGCTCGGTCCAGCATTAAGATAATTACATTCTGCTTGTCTTTTGACAGATTGAATTTTGTTCCGAAAGTTTCGCCTGATTGTCCTGATTCACTTATTCTTTTAAAGTCAGCGTAATCTGAATTTATTTTGAATACATTTACGCATGTCAAAACAGAAAGTGCAATCAGGGAAACGCATGCAATGCTTGAACAAAGTTTTTTCTTTTTAAGTGTCATTGCAAATACTGCCGCAACGGACAGAACTGCAAGAACAGCAAGGTTTGCAAGAATAAACATTTTTGAAGGAGAAACAAGTCCCTCAATGAACGTAAGTGTTGCGTCCATTGAACCGTAATTTCCTACAAAAATATAGGCGTCAGCTATTCCGCAGTAAAGTAAAATTGAATACACTGCGCAAAGTATAGTCTGAATTCTTTTTCCAAAAAGAAAGAAAATACAAAGTGACCAGAAAATAAAAACGCCGAAACTCTGCCAGAAAGAATTCTGTAAAAATGCTGCAGGGTTTGTATAAGAGTCAATGTTTGAAAATTCCTGAACAGAAGAAGATATAATGGCCGAAGGAACTGCAAGACCAAACAGTATGCAAAGTGCTGCGGCTGTAAAAATAAATGTTTTTATTCTTAGGGCTGAATTCTGCGCAATCGGTGTCATAAAGCGGTTGTAAATAAAATTTATAAACTTTATGTAAATTGGAAGAGGAATGAGCGCCAGAAGAGCCATCGTGACCAGCAGACGTTTCTTTAAGGAAGCCCCGCCGTCATAGATGAACATAATGAATACAGAAACAAAAACAATCGCCGAGCACATAAGAATATAAAGTATTTTGAGCGGGTTTTTGAGTTTATAGAAAACATTTTTTACAAGTGAAAAAACGTTGTTCATCGTCCAGTAAAGAACAAGGCCTGCGGGACTGTTATAAAGAATTACAAGAAAGAGAAGCGCCATTCCGTAAATCTGAACTTTTTCGCGCGGTTCGTGACCTTTTGAATAAATGGCTCCGGCAATGCAGTTTATTACAGTCATTGCTATAGGAAGAATATTTATGTTGAACGAACCTATTGAAAAAACAGCGTCTGGCTTTCCCATGTCTTTTATAAAAAGAAACGGCATTCCCTGAAGGGCCGGCAGTGAAGACAGACATGAATAGGCCGCCATAAAAAACGGAATCTGGATAAGAAGACCAAAACTGGAACGCAGGGCCATCATAGGGTGGTAATGATTCTGTGCGTAAAAAGTACTCAGTATCATGTACTGCTCGTCACCAGTGAAGGCTTCCTTGATTCTTTTTATTCCGGGTTTAAGTTTAAGCTGGATTTTGCGTTCTGTTTCCTGCCAGCGTTCTGCAACAATGTAGAGCGGAAGGCACAAAAGCGTTACAGTAAGGCTTACTCCGATAACTGCAATTCCTGTGTTGGAAAAAGCTTTGTCAAAAAGTTTGAATGCAATTTCTATAACCTGAACAAGCGGGTACAGGATTACCGAATAAAGTATATTTGCAAAGGACATTAAATTCTCCTGATTCAGACCAGTGTAATTGGCGGTCTTTTTTTTACGAACGTATTTCAGGAACGCTGGAGATTCCATCGTTCCTGAAAACTTCAGTTGCTACGCAACTGGTTTTATTTACGTGTGCGCTCAAGCGCACTAATTGAACTCAATCGCAAGTTGATACTTGCTCAATCGTTCAATTTTAACGAACGTATTTTAAGGACGATATTAAATTATTTTAACACATTTTTAACATCTTAACAAGATTGTAAAATGTCAAGCAGTTTTTTTGCTGCATTTTCATAAGTGTAAGTTTCAAGAACTTCATCAGGTGAAGATACCGGTTCTTTTAGAAGATCAGAAATGCTGCAGTTAGTGCTGTCTGCGTCTATATAATGGGCTGCTGTTCCGTAAATTCCGGGAAGACTTGCAGATTTTGAAATTACAGCTGGAGTTCCGCAGCAAAGGGCTTCAAGAGGCGGAATTCCGAAGCCTTCGTAGTATGACGGGAAAATAAAAGCCGCGGCATTCTGCATAAGGCATTTTACCTGCGCGTCAGAAACGTATCCCAGAAGTGTAACGTTTTTGAGTGTCTGGAGGTCTTTTAGTTCAGGCGGAACAAGACCCGATATTGCTTTACCCGAAACTGCAAAATGTTCTTCGGGATGTTCTTTTGCATATTCAGCAATCCACCTGAGATTTTTTCTTTTGGAAAGGCTGCCCAGTGTAAAATAATAGCTGCCTTTTTTAAGCGAAGGGAATTTTTCAAATACTGTTCCGTCAGGAATTATGTCTTTGAAATGTTCCCAGCCGTTTGGAATAATTTTAATTTTTTCATCCGGAACCTTGTAAGCTTTTTTTATTCTTGCGGCGCTGAATTCTGAAACTGTCAGAACTTTTTTTGCATTTTTTGCAATGTTCCTGTAGTTGAGCCTGCAGTAAATTTTAATGAGTTTGTCTTTAAAACCGGCAAAATCTTTCGGATAGTCCTTTGCGTAAATATCATGTAAAAATGCAAAGCCGCAGTATTTGCCCAACGGAGCCGTGTTTGAAAAATTAAGCCCGATTGCCTTAAGTTTTTTGCATGCACCCTTAAAATAAAAAAGGTCCCAGAGAGGAAAAGAGCGAATCTGTTTTTCTGAAATCACAATGTGAATATTTTTGTATTCAGGGAAAACTTTTGCATTTGCTGGAATATAAATGGAAATATCTTCGTCTTTTATACACTTATCCATTCTTGCAAGAACTTCCCATGCAAAGCGTTCTATTCCGGTAAGATTGCGGCACAGAAAGTTTCCGTTGATTAAAATTCTGTTCATTCCATTCAGTCCCTGCTGTAGAGGTCGCGTGTGTAAACTTTGTCTTTTACATCAAGCAGATCTTCTGTCATTCTGTTTGCAATAATAACGTCGCATGTTTTTTTGAAAGCGTCCAGGCTGCGTTCAATTTTTGAATTGAAGAATGTGTCTTCTTTGCATGTGGGTTCGTAAACTATAACAGGAATACCGCGTGCCTTTATTCTTTTCATTACACCCTGAATTGAACTCTGTCTGAAGTTGTCGCTGTTTGCCTTCATTGTAAGCCTGTAGATTCCGACTGTGGACGGTTTTTTTGCAATTACCTGTGAAGCAATGAAATCTTTTCTGGTTATATTTGAGTCTACGATTGCCTGTATAAGATTCTGCGGAACATCACTGTAATTTGCAAGAAGCTGTTTTGTGTCTTTTGGCAGGCAGTATCCGCCGTAACCGAACGACGGGTTATTGTAGAAGTTTCCTATTCGTGGGTCAAGGCTTACACCTTCTATGATGGACTTTGTGTCAAGTCCGCGTGTTTCGGCATAGGTGTCAAGTTCATTGAAGTATGCGACCCTTAACGCCAGGTATGTGTTTGCAAAAAGTTTTATTGCTTCGGCTTCAGTGCAGTGAGGGTAAAGAACCTGTATTTCTTTTTTGATTGCACCTGACTGCAGAAGACCGGCAAATATCTTTGCTTTTTCTTTCATTTTTTCATCATCTTTTGAATAACTTACGACTATGCGTGACGGGTAAAGATTGTCGTAAAGAGCATGTCCTTCGCGCAGAAATTCCGGTGAAAAGAGAATGCTTTTGTATCCGGTTGCTTTAATGAGTTTTTCTGTGTATCCGACAGGGACTGTTGATTTTATTACGACAGTTGCTTTTGAACCGCATTCAATCACTTCTTTGAGAACTGCTTCTACAGAAGAAGTGTCAAAATAATTTTTTTCGGGGTCGTAGTTTGTGGGTGTGGAAATAATTACGAAGTCTGCCTGTTTGTATGCAGCCTTTCCGTCGGTAAGGGCAGTAAGGTCAAGTTTTTTTTCTGAAAGGTATTCTTCTATTTCTTTGTCTGCTATTGGTGATTTTTTTGAATTGATTAATTCAACTTTTTCTTTGATTATGTCTACTGCAAAAACAGTATTGTTCTGTGCAAGAAGTATTGCGTTTGAAAGTCCGACGTATCCTGTTCCGGCGACTGCGATTTTCATAAAAGCCTCCATGCACATAGAATAGTACATAAAGGCTTTTTTTTCAATCTTGAACCATTAGCTTACTGACATTGCTGTCAACATTTTTTTTTCATATTCTATTGACTTGAAGTGATGTAATATTTATATTGATTTTAAGGTTTCCGAACAATCGGTAACCTTAAAGTAATTTTCCGGTGACTTCGGTTGCTTTCGGACGGTATTTTTTTATGTCAAAAAAGACAGACACAAAAGAAAAAATTATTCTAGCAGCTTTCTCATTTTATAAAAATCCGTCTATGGAAAAAGCGTCCCTGTCAAAAATAGCTGCACGTGTGGGAATAACAAAGGCTGCAATTTACAAACATTTTTCGGGCAGGGAAGATCTTGAACGCGCAATGTCTGACTATATTTATGACACAACCCAGGCCGAACTGGCAGCCCTCAGAAAAAAAGATCCCGACCTTCTTTCAAGGGAATCAATGGCGGCAATTGCAGAATTTTTTGTATCGCATATTGAATTCCTGTCATTTTTTATAATGAGTTCGCCCTGCATTTCTGTAGACACACTTCTCTTGGAATTCAAGCGGCATGGTGTAGAAGGACTCGATGATGTTATCGGCGCAGACTGTTTCATCAAAAGCATGCCCAAATACATTACATGCATTTTTGTCTGCACAACCTTTGTGCCTTTTATTCTTGGCAGAAAAGGTGGACGTGTTAATTCGTGTTCGCAGGATGACCGTTCATTTTCTTCAGGGCTTGCAGATCTTGTATACAGGGGCGCAGGGTTTATTCCATCGGATGAAAAAAGACTTGTCGAACTTGATGAACTTTGTATAAAAGATATTGGCGGTCTTGCACCGGTAGACAGAATATTAAAGGCTTTGTCCGGTGTTATTGCAAAAAATGGATTTACTGGAGTGACAGTAGAAGCAATTGCACAGGAACTTGGAATGGCAAAAAGCAGCCTGTATACATGGTTCAGCAATAAATCTGAAATGATTATTACGCTTATCCGCAATGAAATGGGTTCTATGATTTCTTTTGTTAACCGCAATTTGTCTTTTGTAAATGAGCCGCAGGAAAAAATATATGTTCTTTTGAAAACCTGTCTGGAATATCTTATTGCACGCCCAGAAACCCTTGATGTATTCAAGTGGATTCAGCTTCAGAATATAAAAATATTTCCTGAAGGTCATATTTGTGAGGGAGTTGAAAATCTGGTCAGGCTTTCCAGATTAATAGAAAAAAACAGAAAAGTTGTATGTTCTGATATGTCGCCTTTTTATATTCCGTGGCTTTTTTCCATGCCGGTTTTTGTTGTTGTGCAGGGGCGCATACACAGGTTTTCAAAAGAAACGATGTGCGGTATTTTAAGGATTTTGTTTTCCCTTGTCTGTGGCGGTGTTGAATCCAGAAATAGTAATTTTAATACAGATATAATTGGTGAGATTAAATAAAATAGGGGGTTAAAATGAAAAAATGTATTTTAACGGCGGCTCTGTTTGCAGCTGCAGTTTGTTTGTGCCAGGCTCAGTCAGACAAAGATGAACAGACTGTAACTCTTACAGAAGATTCTGCCGTGGCATATACACTTGAAAACAGTCTTTCAATAAAAAGTTCCGCAATAGATCTTGAAATAAAAAAACGTGCAGGCGACAATGCGTGGAATGTTCTTCTGCCAACTGTTCAGGCAAGCGGAACCTTGTCGCGTTCAGGAACTTCAAGCTATTCTTCTATGGAAGCCGCAGCACAGAGCGCACTTCTTTCTGCAAGAGTCGGTGCTTTGGAAAAAGAAGGAAGCCGCCCTCTTTCTGTTGAGAATCAGGCAGCCTTTTACAACAAGATTCTTGGCGGAATGGGTTACGAAGACACTGAAAGCGGCCACTGGACAACAGTAGGAAACCTTGGTGTAAGCTGGAACTTAAGTCTTGCTTACATTGGCCAGATAAAAGCGGCAAAGGCAGACTACGAAGGCGGAAAAATCACTTACGAAAAGTCAGTGCGTGAAACTGAAGTTAATGTAAGAAAATTATTTTACGGGCTTCTATTGCAGCAGGAAAATATCCGCATACAAAAAGCATCTTTGGAAAATGCAAGACTGCGCGCTGTTCAGACAGAAACAAATTTCAAAAACGGTCTTGTTCCCGAACTGTCAATGCTTCAGGCTCAGGTCTCCTACGAAAACAAGCGTCCCGAAGTAGAGCAGGCCGACCGTCTTTTAAGGCAGCAGCTGGACACCTTTGCGTTTATCATAGGACTTCCCGTAGGAACAAACATTGTCCTTGACGGAAGCATTGAGCCTGAATACGTTGATGTGGATGTAGACACACTTATCCAAAAATATTCAGCTTCAAGCCTTGATATAAAAAACCTTGACGCAACAATCAGTTCGTTAAAAGACAATCTTTCTGCAATAAATTTGAGTTCGTATACACCGGCACTTGCACTGAACTATTCGCTTCAGCCTGCACTTATTTACGGACTGGACTTTGACAGATACACAGATGCAGACAACTGGAATGACAGCAATTCTTTTTCTATAACACTTGCGTGGAATCTTACAAATCTTCTGCCGTGGTCGTCAAACAGACAGAATGCAAAGAATATTGAGTCCAATATTAAAAAACTTGAACTCAGCCGCGAGATGGCTGTAGAAAATCAGAAGGTAGAAGTAAGAAAAGCCGTTGACACTCTTACACAGGCCAGACAGCAGATAGACGCAATGGGACGCAATATCAAACTTGCCCAGCGTTCGTACGAAATGACAATGCGTTCCTACAGAAACGGAACAACAGAACTTCTTGACGTTAGGGATGCAGAGTCACAGCTTGACCAGGCAAAACTGGGGCTTGCAAACCAGAAATTCAATTACATAAGCGCGCTTCTTGACCTTGAGAAAACGCTTAACATAAATTTGACATCCGCAAAAAATGAGGGAGGCAATAAATGAAATACTCTGATAAAAAAAATGCGGCTTTGATTACCGTATTAAGTGCAGCCGGAATAATCTTCTGTGTTTCGGCCGTATCATGCAAACCAAAACAGGCAGCCCCTGCAGCAGGTGAAGAAACAGAAACAATGTTTGCCGTAAACACTTATAAAACTTCGGAAGGAAGTCTTGATGAATATCTTGAATTCGGCGGTGATGTTTCTTCTGTTTCATCAGTAGACGTTCTGCCTGACATGGCCGGAAAAATTGCAAGGATTCTTGTTTCTGTAGGAGACATGGTTCAGAAAGACCAGATCATCGCTTACGTAGATGCAAGCCGTCCAGGAATGAACTACAGCGCAAGTCCGGTCAAGGCACCGATTTCCGGAAGGGTTACTTCTTTTGCTCCTACGGTAGGAACAATGGTATCGCAGTCCATGTCAATTGCAAAGATTGCAGACACTGACGAACTTCAGATAAAAGTAAATGTTGCCGAGCGTTTCATAAGCCGCATATCAGACGGTCAGACTGCAGTCGTTACATTCGATGCTTACCCGGGTGTTTCCTTTACTGCAAAGGTTTTTGAAGTAAGCCCTGTACTTGATACTACAACAAGAACCATGGCAATAAAACTCCGTGTTGAACCTGCAGACCCCAGAATACGCGTGGGAATGTATGCGCGCGTAAGGCTTGTTACAAATACCCGCAAAAATGCAATTGTAATTCCTGAAGCATCAGTTGTTACACGTAACGCAAAAGACAATGTATTTATAATTGTACCTGCAGCATCAGAATCAGAAAAACCTACTGTTAGGATATCAGAAATCACGCGCGGAATTTCTGTTGACGGCCGCACAGAAGTAATTTCCGGAATTACTGCCGGAGACGAAATTGTCGTTAAAGGACAGGGCCTTCTCAATGACGGCTCTACCGTAAATATCATTTCTGTTTCTGACAGTCTTTGAAGATTTACTCATGACTTTTTTACAGGAGAGTATAAAAAATCCGCCGAAATGGCGTCGGCTTTTTTAACTTAACGTTCGCTTTGCAAACGTTCTTATTAACTGTACATTCTCACTTTGTTGCGAATGTACAAAAAAAGTCATTCCTAAATCTGAAGATTTACTCATGACTTTTTTAAGGAGTACAAATGACTTTTTCTGAAAAATGCGTAAATAAGCCTACAACGACTTTGCTTACGTTTATTATAATGATCGCACTCGGAATATTCTGTACGTTCAGTCTTCCGGTTGATATGTTTCCTGACATGACGCTTCCGTACATGGTTGTTTATACAAATTACAGAAACGCCGGTCCTGAAGAAGTAGAGCAGAGTGTTACAAGAACAATGGAAAGCACTCTTTCGGGACTGAGCGGACTCAAAACAATGCAGTCACAGTCTCATTCCGGTTTAAGCCTTGTCTTTCTTGAATTTGATTACGGAACAAACCTGGACAGTGCTTCCAACGAGATAAGGGACAAAATAGATCTTGTGCGCGGTTATCTTCCTGATGATGCAGAAGCGCCTATTACCATTAAAATGGATCCTTCTATGATGCCTATCATGATGCTCAGTATTCAGGGTGAGCGTACTCCGGAGGAACTCAGAAAATTTGCAGAAGATGTTGTCCAGCCAAAACTGGAACAGGTAGACGGTGTTGCTTCTGCAAACGTAATAGGCGGCCGCGAAAAGTCAATCAATGTTGATATTCCGCGTGACAGACTTGAAGCTTACGGACTTTCAATTTCTACTGTTGCACAGATGATTGGTGCTCAGAATATTCAGAGTTCGGGCGGTGTAATTACAAGCGGCGACACAAACTATACGATAAAAACAAACGGCAAGTACAAGAGCCTTGAAGATATTAAAAATACTGTAATTACTTACAAAGCCGCGGCTTCTGACGGATTCAGCGTACCGGCTCTTCTTACAGTGCGCCTTCGGGACATAGCGGACGTCTATGAAGGCTACAAAGACCAGAGTACTCTTGCTTATCTTAACGGACAGCCGAGTGTTATGCTCAATATTCAGAAACAGAGCGGAAAGAATTCTGTAACTGCTGCAAAAAATGCACGCAAGGCTATTGATAAAATCCGCAAAGAACTTCCGGGTGATATTCAGATTATAGAAACAAACAATACTACTGACATTATTGAACAGACAATTTCTGAAGTTGTAACATCCGTTATTCAGGGTGCGCTTCTTGCAGTTGCTGTTCTGTTCATATTCCTAAGATCCCTCAAGAGTACGTTTATTATCGGACTTTCAATTCCGATTTCGGTTTTCATAACCCTTATGCTCATGTACTTCAAGGGAATTTCAATCAACATAATTTCTATGGCAGGTCTTCTTCTTGGAATAGGAATGCTTGTTGACAACTCAATTGTTGTTCTTGAAAATATTTATTCTTACAGACAGCGCGATGCAAAGCCCAAGGTTGCTGCAATTCTTGGCTCGCAGGAAATGATTTCATCTATCACTTCAAGTACGCTGACATCAGTCTGTATCTTCCTTCCTATGCTTTTGTTCCAGAAAAAACTGGGCATGATGGGACAGCTGTTCAATAACCTTGCTTATACAATTATTTTCTCTCTGCTTTGTTCTCTGGTTGTTGCCATTGCACTTGTTCCTGTTTTGTGTTCAACATATCTTCCTATAGATAAAATTGTTGACGACGGAAAGAAAGGCTTTGCTTACGGAATTAACCGTGCATTCAATAAGTTCTTCTATAATCTGGACAATGCTTATGCACGCGGCGTTAAGTTCGTGCTCAGGCACAAAAAGCCGTTTATTCTTACGCTGGTTGTTTTGTTTGTAGTTTCGGTTTTCTCAATAAAATTTATCGGCTTTATTTTTATGCCGGAATCAGCATCGAATTCTGTTACACTGAACTTTGAACTTCCGAAGGGAACACCTCTTGAAATTACAGAAGAAACCGTACGCGAAATGGAGCAGATTGCAGGACAGGAACTTAAAGGTGTTAAGTATACTTCGGTTACTGTCGGTGGCGGCGGCCTGTTCTCTTCAAGTTCTGACACAAACCAGGGTTCAATTACATTCTCTCTTTATTCTTCAGAAGAAAGACAGGAAGGCTGGGATAACGAAAAGTCTGCAAAGGCAAAACTCAGAAAATACTTTAATTCGTTCCCTGGCGCAACGCTCAGTTTTGGAAGCAATATGAACAGTGCTTCCAGCGGCGGACTAAGCATTAATATCCGCAGTGATGATCTTGATCTTGTACGCTCAACGGCTGCCCAGATAGAAGAAGTCTTGAAAACAAAAGGCCAGGATGTCGTAACAGAAGCTTCAAGTGATATAGAAAGCGGACTTCCGCAGGCCGAAATTATTGTTGACCGCGAAAGAATGTATGAACTTGGACTGAATATTTACAACGTTGGTGCAGAAATCAACGCGGCCATTAACGGAACAACTGCCAGCCGCTATACAGAAAAAGGCGATGACATCGATGTAATAGTCCGTCTTTCCGAAAAGGACAAAAACAAACTGGCAGACCTTGACCAGATTTCTGTCGTTAACGCACAGGGACAGCGCATTCCGCTTTCAAGCTTTGCACGTTATGAAGAAAATCTTGCTCCGGTTTCTATTTTGCGTGAAGACCAGGCGCGTATTGCCCATGTTACTGCAAAACCTGTTTCGGGTCTTTCGCTTGATAAAGTTCAGTCGCAGGTAATGAAACTTATAAATGACAATATTCCTAAGGATGAAGGAGTTACAATTTCATTCAGCGGTGACTATGAAGATATGATTGATGCCGTTTCTAACTTTTCGCTAATTATCCTTATGGCGGCGGCACTCGTATTTGTTGTCATGGCAAGTCAGTTTGAATCTCTTGTAGATCCATTTATTGTTATTCTTACAATACCGCTTTCGTTCATCGGTGTTATAGCAATTTATGCAATTACCGGTGAACAGCTTAACATTATTACCGTAATGGGAATGCTTGTTCTTGTCGGAACAATAGTCAATAACGGAATTGTTCTGGTTGACTACACGAATCTTTTAAGAAAGAGAGGCTACAATCTCGAAGAAGCGTGTGTTGAAGCCGCAAGAAACAGATTGCGCCCGATTCTTATGAGTACGCTTACAACAGTTATTTCCCTTGCACCAATGGCTTTCTTCCCGGGTGAAGGTTCGTCAATGATGCAGCCCATAAGCCTTACGGTTTTTGGCGGAATGACGTTCGGTTCCTTTATGACACTTTTTCTTATGCCCGCTATTTACTGCATAGTAAATTCACGCCGCATGAAGAGTGCACAGAAGAAGGCTGCAAAGAAAGCAGAAGCTGACCAGAGAAAGATAGAAGCCTATGACAAGGCTCATTCACAGAAAACGGAGTAGGTTATGCAGGAAAATGTAAATGATTCAAGTTCAAAAAATCTTGTTCGCATAGAAATTATCTGCTCGCAGGCGCTGGAGGAAGACTTTAATGAGGAATTCAAAAACGCAGGTGTTGCAAAACGTTACACAAAAATTTCGCCGGTAATGGGCGCCGGCTACAGTAATCCTCATCTTGGAGATGCAGTCTGGCCACAGCTCAACTTAATGTACATAATATACTGTGACGACGACGAGGCAAAAAAGATTCAGGATATTGTAGTAAAGTTAAGAAAACTTTTCATAACAGAAGGAATCGCCTGTTTCATCGGCCGCGGAACAGAAGTGTAATAACAAGGGGCTGTTTCAAAAGTGATACAACCCCTTGTTTGTTTTTGTCAGTCAGAATTTTCCTGATATTACTGCTTCACGAAGGCATTTATTGATGCGGGTCTGGTATCCTTTTCCTGTTGCTTTCATCATTGCCAAAAGATCGGCATCAAGTTTTATGGATATTAAAATTTTTTTTGGAGTAATATCAAAATATTCTTTATGGTATGGAACAAATTCCTGTAATTCTTCTTTTGAAAATTCAGGAGAATCCTCATCGTATACTATTGGGGTCTTTTCAATTTCTGCAATTCGTTCAGCCGTTAATTTTTTTGATGTAATCATAATAAACTTCCTTTAAGTTATTGTCTGCTTTTTGAGCTGAGATAATTCTTATTCGCTCTCTTTCTGTAAAGGTCGTAACAAGAACCAATAGACCATTTAGGCAACCAACACCGTTCCATCTGTCAAATAAATATTTACAATAAAACAAATAGGCTTCCCTGCGGGGAAGCCTATTTGTTTTGTCAGTCAGAATTTATTAATTATTTTCTTCCTGCGTAATTGCTGTCAATCCACTTAAGGTATTCCCCGGACTGAACGCGTTCAATCCATTCCTTATGTGAAAGATACCATTTTACGGTAAGGGTAAGGCCTTCTTCAAAAGTCATTTTTCTTTCCCAACCGAGTTCTTTCTTTATCTTTGCGCAGTCAATTGCATATCTTGCATCGTGGCCGGGTCTGTCCTTTACATGAACAATTGTTTTTCTTACATCATCAGCGTTAAGGCCTGCTTCTTTGGCTGTAAGCTCAATGAGTTTGTCCAAAAGCTTAATGTTCTGCCATTCGTTTTCGCCACCGATATTGTATTTCTGACCTGTAATTCCGTCTTTGACAATCTGCCAGACAGCGCGGTTGTGATCTTCTACATAAATCCAGTCGCGTATATTCTTGCCTTCACCGTAAACAGGAAGATTCTTTCCTTCCTGCATGTTCAGAATCATAAGCGGAATAAGCTTTTCGGGGAACTGGTACGGACCGTAATTGTTTGTACAGTTAGAAAGCGTAATAGGAAGTCCGTAAGTGTGGTAGTATGCCATAACAATATGATCGCTGGAAGCCTTGCTTGCCGAATACGGTGAGCGCGGATCATAAGGAGTTGTTTCTGTAAAATATCCAGTTTCTCCGAGGGAACCGTAAACTTCATCAGTAGAAATATGGTGAAAAAGAACATCGTCACGCTGGTTGTCCAAAGACACGTTCCAGAATTTTCTGGCAACATCCAGAAGTGTATATGTTCCCATAATGTTGGTTTTAATAAATGCTTCAGGTCCCAGAATTGAACGGTCAACATGACTTTCTGCCGCAAAATGAATTACGGTGTCTATATCATACTGTTTGAAGATGCTCTCAATGGCACTTCTGTCACAGATGTCGGCTTTTTCAAAGAAATATCTTGTTCCGCCGAATGCCTTTTGCACACCTGAAAGATTATCTGGATTTCCTGCGTATGTAAGGCAGTCAACGTTAACGATGCGTCCGTCAAATCCTGAATCCATAAATTCCCTGCTGCCGGTAGCACTCTGGCCGAACATATAGTTAATGAAATTGCTTCCGATAAATCCGCATCCACCTGTAACAAGTATATTCTTAAGTTTTCTGTCAGACATAAATTCCTCCAAAGAACAGTTTATTTTAGAGCCTTACTTTATTTCAAAGCGCGGGCTTTTGATGAATTTCTCAAGGCTTTCTTCCCATGACGGAATCTTTATCCTGAGTGCATTCTGAATTTTGCTTTTGTCAAGAACAGAATATGCCGGGCGTTTTGCCGGAGTCGGGTATTCTTCTGTAGTGCAGGGGTTAACTGAACAGTCAGACTGAATGCGTCCGAATCTTTTTCCAAGTTCATAAATTCTGCGTGCAAATTCGAACCACGTAGTTTCGCCAAGATTTGTAAAATGGTACACTCCATACGGAATTGCAGATTTTTTTCCAAAAAGTTCCGGTGCTTTGTCAGAAGTTTCTATTATTTTAATGATAGCTGCAGCAAGATCCATAGCGCATGTCGGAGTTCCCTTCTGGTCAGAAACTACATTAAGGGCATCACGGTCATTCATAAGTTTTGTCATTGTGTAGACAAAGTTTTTGCCGTCAAACCCGTAAAGCCACGCTGTTCTGAGAATATAATACTGCGTCATTTCCTTTTCTACAGCATCTTCACCGGCAGCTTTTGTAACACCGTACACGCCCAGAGGCTTTTTTTCCATAGTTTCTGTATATGGAACAGAACCTGTTCCGTCAAACACGTAGTCAGTAGAAATGTGGATAAGCTTTGCACCGATTTTTCTTGTGGCACGGGCAATATTGCGCGGACCGTCTTCGTTAAGAATTTTTGCAAGTTCCGCATCTGATTCTGCCTTGTCTACGGCAGTGTAGGCTGCACAGTTGATTACCCATGTAATTTTTTCAGGAACCTTTCCGTTGCTTGCAGTGCGTCCGGTGCAACCGGCAGAAGTGTCGTGACTGTCTGCAAAGTTCAGCAGAGCCTGGGGGTCGCTTATATCTACATCGCGGTCACTTCCCACCCAGGAAATATGTTTTTCGGTAAGTTGTCGGGCTATTTCGCTTCCGAGCATACCTTTGCTTCCGATAAGCCAAATCATAGTAAACCTCTTATTTGCCAATCCATTTTGCGTTCAAATCAAAATATTTTTCACTTGTACTGAATGAAGGATGTTTCTTGTCTTTTTCAGAAAGAAGCGGTTCCAGTCCCGGTGCAATCTTGTCCCATTCAATTCCAACAGTGGCATCGTTCCACATTATTCCGCCTTCATCTTCGGGATGGTAAAAGTCCGTGCACTTGTATGCAAACACTGCATGTTCACTCAAAACATAAAAACCGTGCGCGAATCCTTCAGGAATATAGAACTGGTTCTGCTTTTCTGCATCAAGTACGACACCGTAATATTTTCCAAAAGTCGGTGAACCGTTTCTGAGATCTACAGCAACATCATAAACCTTGCCTTCAACTGCGCGCACTAATTTTCCCTGCGGATGTTTTGTCTGAAAGTGAAGTCCTCTCAGAACACCTTTGGAACTTGAAGACTGGTTGTCTTGCACGAATTTCATGCAAAGGCCTGCTTCAAAAAAATCCTTTTCGCTGTATACTTCAAAAAAGTAACCGCGGTTGTCACCAAATACTTTGGGCTGTACTTCGTAAAGTCCTTCAATAAAACATTTTCTGAATTCAAAAGCCATTTTAGTTCTGCTCCGCAATAAATTTAAGATATTCACCGTAACTGGTTTTGTAACCGGCTGCAAGTTCCAGAAGCTGTTCTTTGTTTATCCAGCCGTTTCTGTATGCAATTTCTTCAAGGCAGCTTACGTACATACCCTGGCGCTTCTGTATTGTGGCAATAAAGTTTGATGCTTCAAGAAGCCCGTCGTATGTTCCCGTGTCAAGCCAAGCCATTCCGCGTCCCATAAGTTCTACCTTAAGCTTTTTTTTGTCAAGGTAAGCATTGTTTACCGCAGTAATTTCTATTTCACCGCGTGCAGAAGGTTTAACATTTTTTGCAATATTGATTACCGAATTGTCATAAAAATAAAGTCCCGGAACAGCGTAATTTGACTTTGGCTTTGCAGGTTTTTCTTCAATTCCGAGTGCAGTTCCGTTTTTGTCAAATTCAACAACACCGTAAGCAGTCGGGTCTTTTACAAAATATCCGAAAATAACGGCGCCGCCATCAGTGTTTACTTTCTTTACAGCAGACTTGAGTGTGCTTGTAAAAGACTGGCCGTAGAAAATATTGTCTCCCAGAACAAGAGCCACGCTGTCATTGCCGATGAATTTTTCACCTACAATAAATGCGTCTGCAAGTCCGCGCGGCTTATCCTGAACAGCGTATTCTATTTTCATTCCAAGCCACGAACCGTCACCAAAAAGTTCCTTGAAAAGCGTAATGTCGCGCGGGGTAGAAATAACAAGAACTTCCTTTATCTCCGAAAGCATGAGTACGCTCATCGGGTAGTAAATCATGGGCTTGTCATAAAGCGGAAGAATCTGCTTTGAAACAGCCTTTGTTATAGGGTATAGACGGGTTCCAGAACCACCTGCAAGAATAATTCCTTTCATAAAATTTCTCCAGTATAAGGTATAAAAATAAGATTACTGTGTTTGTTATTTTCCAGATCGGAGTTTTGCCATTGCTTCAGGATCATTTCTTATGTTTTTGAGTGCATTCAAAAGGAACGCCAGGAACACAGAAATAAACGCTGCTGCAAAAGTAATGATTATGCACAGTGTACCGCGGCTTGGTCCAGACTTCTGGTCGGGAACGGATGCATGCTCGAGAACCTGCAGAATGGGTGTTTCGCTCTGCATTTCTACTTTAAGAAGTTCATACTGGGTTTTCATCTGCTTGTAAACTTCTGTCTGAGCGGTAATTTCCATTTCAATTCTGGTTGTTTCCATTGTAATTGACGGAATATTAAAGCCTGAATAACCCTGTGCTTCTGTTTCAAGATTCATTATCTGTGAACGCAGACGTTCAATTTCTGAATATGTGGAAGTAATATTTTTTTCAAGGTTTTCCTTTTTGATTTCATTTTTGTCTACGCCCAGTTCACGGAATCTTTTTTCCATGTAGGAAACAGCATATTCCACGACCTCGCATGCAAAGTTCGGGTCAATGTCGGTAAAACTTATTGAAAAAACACCGCTGTCTTCGTCAAAACTGGCAACCAGCTTTTTCTTGAGGACTTTACGGCTTTCGGTCCTTACGTGTTTTTCGATTTTCCACTTGTTTATAAGGTTAAATTCATCAACAATCGAGTCCAAAAAAGAATCTGTTCCAGCAAGATAAGTTGCAAGGCTTGAATAGGAAATTCCTCCGCCTGAAGAAGAAAGATTGATTCCCGCAAGGCTTGCAAGGCTTGACATAGAAGAACTCACTCCGCCCCCGGTTGTGTCATTTATAAGAAGCAGGGCTTTCGGCGTGTATTCATTCGGTAAAAAGGATTTTTCTGCCGGAAGCTTAAGTGAAATAACCGAAATTGTAACCGCAAAAATCATTGCAGCAACTGTTGTAATAATAATGAGCAGCTTGTAGCGCAGAAGAACTGCAAAAAGGTCAATCAGGCTGATTTCGTCATCGGTTGTGTTCTGTGACTGTATCTCTTCATTCATAATGTTTCATTATAAATGAAATTTCTGTCATGTTCAATGGTACAGTCTGTTTTGCGCGCCAATTTTTTTACATTTGTAGAATATATATTACTTTAGATATGTGCATTTGCCAGCTACTTCCATAATGGGGCTGTTTTGCGTTATACTTTAAAGATATGAATATGGAAGCTTTTGTACTCGGATGCGGCGGCATGATGCCTCTTCCTTACAGACATCTTACATCGGTTCTTTTGAGAAGGGACGGTGATTTGTTTTTATTCGACGGTGGTGAAGGAACCCAGGTTTCTTTAAGGCGGCTCAACTTAAAATGGAAGAAAATAAATGCCATTTTTGTTTCACACACGCATGCAGACCACGTAACCGGTCTTCCCGGAATTCTTATGCTTTCATCTCAGGTTGAACGTACGGAGCCCCTTTACATATTCGGTCCGCCAAAAATTGCAGAATATATAGAAACAAGCCGCCGCGTTTTGGATATGTACATCAATTATCCCATTATAGTAAAAGAAATTACAGAACCAGGTGCAGTTTATTCCGGTGACGGCTTTTACGTAAGGGCTTTTCCCCTTGAGCATACAAAGACATGTGTAGGATATACACTCGAAGAACTTGACCGCCCCGGTGAATTCAATCCGAAACAGGCACAAAAACTCAATGTTCCAAGGGGACCGCTTTGGGGAAAGCTTCAGCACGGTGAATCTGTTGTCAACGCAGACGGGATAACCGTTTCGCCGGAACAGGTTGTAGGTAAAAACCGCAGTGGCCGCAAATTCAGTTTTGTTACGGACACGCTTTATCTTCCTTCCATTGCAAAGGAAGTTATGGGCAGCGACCTTCTTATCTGTGAAGGAATGTTTGCCGACGACTGTTCTGACCAGGCAAAAGAAAAAAAACATATGACTGCACGCCAGTCTGCCACAATTGCCAGGGATGCCAAAGTAAAACGTTTTGCAATGATACATTACAGCCCAAGATACAATGACAGGGAACTTGAAACTCTTCTTTCACAGGCAAAAAAAGTTTATCCTGCCGCAGAACTTACAAAAGACAGGATGAGATTCGAGATTCCCTATGTTGAATGAGAGCATCTGCGTTTCTTCATTTACAAAAATCTATTCCGCAAAGACACGTCCTGCCTGCGATAATCTTGACTTCAGCGCGGACACGGGTTCGGTAACAGGAATTCTCGGACCGAACGGGGCAGGGAAGTCAACTCTTCTTAAAGCATTGTCAGGTGTTCATTACCCAACGTCGGGTTTTGTGTCTGTATTCGGACTTTCAGAACCCGCTCAGATTAGAAAAACTGCCGGTTTTGTTCCCGAAGTGCCGCAGTTGGACCGTTCTCTTACCGTAAAAGAAACGCTGTTTTTTGAAGCCGCGTTGTACGGTCTTGAAAAAGATGAAGCAGTTCGGTCTGTAGAAAAAGTTACGGAAGAATGTTCGCTCGGTGACGTATTTTCAAAACGGATATCTTCCCTGTCAAAGGGTTACTGCCAGCGCGTAAGTCTTGCAAAGGCTTTGTGCCATAATCCGCGTCTTTTGATTCTGGATGAATTTTCAGGCGGACTTGACCCGGCCCAGGCTGCATCGGTAAGAAAAACGATTGCCTGTTATGCAAAAAAAAATGCGGTAATTCTTTCGACTCACAGAATAGAAGAAGCAGAACGTTTGTGTTCAAAAATATACATTCTTTCAGCCGGAACAGTTCTTGCTTCGGGAACTGCAGCAGAAATTTCTACATCATGCGGCTGTTCAACCCTGGAAGAAGCCTATCTGAAGCTTTGTGGAACAAATGCCGGCGGAGGTTTTGAAGAATGAAAGCTCTTTTCAAAAGATATGTATTTTCACTGCTTTCAAACCCTCTTTCATACATTGTCTGCGCAGCCTCGTGCCTTTACTTTTCCTTTGACTTTTTTGCCGCGGGACGTTTTTTTTCTTCTGCGGGAACAACAGATATGCGCGCTTTTTTTGCTTCCATACCAAAGGCCTGTGTTCTTGCAGTTCCGGCTCTTGCGGCGGCTCTTCCTTCGTGGAACAAAGATTTGGGGCTGCCTTACGGCGAATGGACTCCTGTTTTTGCAAGAATACTTTCTGTACTTGCAGTGCTTTCTGTTCCGCTTGTACTTTCCTGCGCAATTCCTGTTGCCGCATCTTTTTTCGGGGACGTGGAATGTGCCCAGGTTCTTTGCGGTTACCTTGGAATATGCCTTTATTTAATCTGCGCTGTCTCCCTTTGTGTATTTGCGCTTTCGTTTTTCAAAAGCGGGGCTGCGGCTTTTCCGGTCTGCGCACTCTTTCTTGCCGCCGCAAACTATGCACATCTTCTGCCTCTTTACGTAAGGCTTCCTTCGTTTGCATCTTCGCTTTTAAGAAGTATTTCCTTTGCATGGAGGTTTGACACATTCGGTAAAGGAATAATTGACAGCCGTGACGTTCTGTTTTATGCGGCGGTTTCGGGCCTTTTGTACCTGTTTTCTGTCTGCGTGCAGGAATCACGGAGGGGCGGCGCAAGTCCTTTCTTCAAAAAAGAGCGCAACCTTATTTTTGCAGGTCTCGTACTTGTTCTTGCAGTTTCTCCCCGCGTTTACTTCCGTACAGATACAACAGCGTCCAAGAAATTCAGCATAAGCGCATACAGTAAAAGCCTTGTATCGCGTGTTACTGAACCTCTTTCTGTAGACTATTATTTAAGCCCGCGCCTTACATCCCTTTACCCGCAGGTTCGTGATGTAACAGACTATCTTGCATCGTACTGTTCGCTTAATCCGAAAATTTCTTTTCTTGTACACAATCCGTCAAAAAACGGTACGGCACAGAAGCTTGAGTCCGCGGGAATTGCCGGAAGAACTATTCAGACTGCAGGAGAAACCGGAACTTCTTTTGAAACTGTATATTCGGCAGTAACCTTATCTTACCTTGGTCGTACAGAAATAATTCCGTTTGTTATGGGAACAGATACCCTGGAATATGATCTTGGTGGAAGAATTTCGGCTCTCGCAGATGAAAAAGTACGTATCGTTCAGGTTGCATGCGGTAACGGACTTTCGCTTGATGAAGATTATTCCTATATAATTCCGTGGCTTGAGTCACAGGGATTTTCTGTTTTGAGAACGGCTTTTCCTTCCATGTCGTCAGCTTATGTTCCGTCTTTTGTTTCTTATCCCAATATTCCTCTTGTAGTTATTGGCGCATCAGAAGCAACAGAAAGCGACTGTGATGCATTCCGCGATTTTGTTCTTGAAGGCGGAAGGGCATTTGCGGCAGTCCAGCCATATACTGTTGACATAAAAAATGACTGGCAGATTACACAGGACAACGGTTATTTTTCGCAGATGCTCGGCATATTCGGAATAAACCTTATGGACAGCGTAACATCTGATGTTTCAAACTTCAGGCTCACGATGACAAGTGACACCAGGGCAGGCGGAACAGGCGCTGAGTCCAGAACAGAATACGTAAACTACTCACAGTGGCCGGTCCTTCTGTCGCAGACTTGTGCTCCCCGCGGAATGACACTTTTCTGGCCGTCAGCTTCAGTTATGGATACAGAAACGGGTGCAATGGAAGGGTACAGTCTGTCACCGCTTCTTGTCACTTCACACGCGTCCTGGCAGGAAGACATAAAATCGCAGACGTTTACAACAAATCCTTTCTTTGCAGCAAAAGCGGCAGGAAAAGACCAGCCCAAATCTTCGTTTACTGTAGCTGTACAGGCCGTAAAACGCGGAGACAGTGTGCCGTCTCTTATTGTTCTTGGAGACCAGTATGCGCTTCATTCAGGAATGATTGCGTATAGTTCGTCTTCTGTTGTAGACATGAGAAGTCTTGAATTCCTTTCTGACAGCGTCCTTAAACTGAATGCAGAAGAGGCGCTTGCAGCTCTTAAAAACAAAAACAGTTTTAACAAAACACTGTATAAAATTCCTGCAGAAAATCTTGCAGAAGCGGCAAAAAAAGCAGTTGCGTCGTCAGTTCTTATACCGCTTGCAGTAATTATTGCAGCCGCAGTTATATTCATTATTAAAAGACGGAGGTTCAACAAATGAAACAGTTAAGCAGGGGTAAAGCCCTTCTGTTATTCTATTCTTTTGACATCATACTTTTGGTTGTACTGGCGCTTTCTTTTCTTCCGTTTGCAAAAAAAGAAAAGGGGCCACAGTCACAGCAGAGTGCTCTTTTGAATCCTAAATACGTGCAGACAGTTTCAAAAATCGTGGTTTCTACCCCAGAGCATGGAATAAGGTCCGTTGTTACTTTGACAAAGCAGTCTGGAATATGGACGGGTACAGATTCTGACTCCAATGATATGTTTTTGTGGCCGGCAGATTCCAAAACTGTTCAGAATCTTATTGATTATGCTATAAAAGTTCAGAATATGTATAAAAAATCAGACAGTGCCCGCACATGGAAGTCTTTTGCACTTGATGAAAAAAATGCCCGAAGCATCAGTTTTTACGGCCCTGAAGGAGAAATCTTTTCGTCTCTTTATTTCGGAACAATGGATCCTATTACGCGCCGGACTCCGTTCAGAACCTGGGAAGAACAGACAGTCTGGGATGCAGATTCAGGTATAGAACTGTATCTTTCTTCTGACCCCTCCTTCTGGGCAGATCCTCTTATAATACCTGAATGTCTTTGTACCTATACTGCAAAAGACGGAACATCCGTTGAATTGAGAAGAGGAAAACTTCTGACTATTTCACCCGGTGAATCAAACAAACCGCAGGAAGTTGTAAAAGTCCGTTCCGACAGCGGCAGAACGGCAGCCCTTGCAGTGTACCCCAAAAATGATGAGTTTGTAATCATTCCGGTTTTTGCAGCAGATCCGTCCGACTCAGAGAAAATGAAAAAACTGCTTTCATCCTTTAATTACAGGTACAGTGTTAGCGCATGGACTTGTGCAAAAATTCTGGAGCTTCGTTGAATATGGTAAACAAATCGGCATTGTCTGTTTTTTGCGAATGGGTTGACGGTTACCTGAATTTTGAAAAAACGCCGCAAAAAAACATCTTTTGGCTCGACACAATGCAGTTTCTGTGTAAAAGATTCGGTAATCCGCAGAACAGCTGCCCGGCTTTTCATGTAGCCGGTTCCAAAGGCAAAGGTTCTGTTTCTGCAATGATTGCATCAATACTCACAGCCGCTGGAAAATACACGGGTGTTTATTCTTCACCGCATATTGTCGATTTTTCAGAGCGCATAAGAACAGTACAGGGTGTTTTTCCTGAAGAAGTATACGCAAAGTCTGCTTCAGAAGTAATGGGCGGAATTGATTCCATCATGAAAAGTGATTTGCCCGGCGAAAGGCCTCTGACATGGTTTGAGATAGTTACACTGTTTGCAATGGTTTGCTTTAAAAACGCGGGTACAGATTATTCAGTTTACGAAGTAGGTCTTGGCGGAAGACTTGACTCTACAAACATTATCACACCCGTCTGTTCCTGTATTTCTGCTATAGAACTAGAACACACGGAATTCCTTGGCGATACGGTAGAAAAAATTGCCTTGGAAAAAGGCGGAATAATCAAAAATGGAATACCGGTAATTGTTGCAGGCCAGAAAGATTCTGTAAAGGATGTATTCAGAAAGATTGCCCGTGAAAGAAATGCAGAAATAGAATTTGTTGATGAAGTATCGAAAGTTTCTGAAGTTGTCTATAAAACCAGACAGGAAAACGGCAAAACCCATACTTTTATGCACACTGTAATCTCTTCTGACAAATTCAAAAGGCCGCTTTCTGTAGATTTAAGGCTTTTGGGTGAATTCCAGGCACAGAATGCTGCCCTTGCTGCCCTTGCAGTAAAATACGTTATTCCCGAACTGGACGAATCTGTTATAGAAAAAGGCCTTTCAGAAGCTGTTCTTCCCGGAAGATTTGAAATTACACACGCCCCGGAATGTTATTCACGCATACCGCAGATTATTCTGGACGGGGCTCATACCGTAAAAAGTGTTTCGTTTACCGTGGATACGTTTGAAAAACTGTTCGGAAACAAAAGCGGCAGTACTGCACATCTTCTTTTTGCATGTGCCGCCGACAAGGATGTTGAAGACATCGCGCCTCTTTTTTCAGGAAAATTTTCTGACATTATCATAACAAAACCGGGCGATGCAAAGGCTTCTGACGTCAAGAGAGCCGAACTTGCCTTTAATGCGGCAAATGAAGAGTGTACGGTCTGTTCGGACTACAACAGAGCCATAAAACTTGCCCTGGAAAAGGCCTGTCATTCAGGCGCAACCCTTTTGGTTACCGGCTCTTTTTATCTTGTTGCCGAAGTCAAAAAATACCTTTCGGGCCTTAAGTGCACCTGCTAGACAATTTTTTTTCAGGAACAGAAAACCTGTTTTATTCAGTATAAACCCGCGGAACACGTTTTGTGATGCATGATGTGATTTCGTAGGAAATTGTTCCGGTAAGGCGGGCAATGTCGTCTGCTGTCTGTAAAGCACCGTCGCGCCTGTCCCCGAAGATTACGGCCCTGTCCCATCTTTTTACACCGGAGTTCAGTCCCAGATCTATCATGCACTGATCCATGCATATTCTTCCTCTTACAGGGTATACCTTTCCGTCTACAGCCACGCATATTCCGGCTGAAGAGAATTTTCTGAGCATACCGTCTGCGTATCCAAGCGTAAGGACACCGATGTCTGTTTCGCTGTCCGACGTCCATGTTCTTCCGTAACCGACGCTTTTTCCGCTGGTGAAAGGCCTTACGGCACAGACTTTGCTTTCAAGGGTCATTACGGGTTTTAGTTCTACCGGTGTTCCTTTTTGTGTAAAATAATCGCTGTTCATGTCTCCGGGGTAGTATCCGTACGCAATGATTCCGGGTCTTACCATGTCCAGGTGGCATTCCCTAAGGTCAAGGGTAGCCGCGCTGTTGCAACAGTGTCTTATTCCGGGGTCAATACCGCTTTTTTTTACATTGCCGACAGCTTCCTCAAAACGCGAAAACTGAAGCTTTGTGTACCTGCGGCTTTCTTCGTCAGTACAGTCACTTACCGCAAAATGCGTGCACATTCCGCCGAGTGAAAGATTTTTGTATGAAAGGATTGCTTCTGCCGCTTTTCCCGCATCTTCAGGAAGAACGCCTATTCTGCCCATTCCTGTATCTACAGCAAGGTGAACGGCATAATTGTCTTTTCCCTGTGCCACCGCTTCTTTTGAAAAAAGCTCTGCATAGTCCGTGTCAAACACCAGCGGGGTAATGTCATTTTTTACGGCTTGCGGTACTTCTTCGGGACAGCACAGACTCAGCATAAGAACAGGGGCTTTTATTCCTGCCTGCCTGAGTTCTGCACCTTCATCGACTGTAGCAACCGCAAGAAAGTCAGCTCCTGCTTCAAGTACTGCCTTTGCGCATTGTACGGCACCGTGACCGTATGCATCGGCTTTGACTGCAACACACATTTTTGTATGCGACGGATCTGTAAAGGACTTTATGTTCTTTATATTGCTTTTAAGGTTGTCAAGATGAATAATTGCTTTTGTTGCTCTCATAATAATTTACATTTTAGACAAATGCACAAATTATGCAACAACAAAAAAAATCCGCGTTTGTAAAAAACGGCCTTTCTGTACCTTCAGCGGCTTTTAGACAAGGGCGCAGAAAACCATAACAAGCATATTGTATGTAAAGTGTGCCAGAAATCCCGCGGCAACAGAACCTGTTTTTACAAAGCACAGTCGCAAAACCGTACCGCAGAGTGCCGCATTGACCACGGCCGGAATTCCCATATAAAGGTGTGAAAACGCAAAAACAGCAATTACCGTAACTTCAGCCGCAATTCTTAACCTGCCGCCGGCTCCAAGCAAAATGGCAGTTTCGGGAAGGAATTCGCGGTAAAGAACTTCCTCATAAAAAGCACCGATCGCAAGGTTTACCGCAAGCATGACCCACTGGAGTGCAGCTGAAGGAACAGACTGTACTGCATAAAACATTTTTCCACCCGGAACAAGCGCGCAGACCAGGCATACGGCGGCATAGACCAGCATCATTGTTCCTAAAGAAAGCGGCCACCAGACAAGAAGTGAAACAGCACTTTTGAAGCCTCTTGTTTTGAAAAAAGCCTTTGTACGGCCGCACTGAACGTCAAGAAGTGCAGCCACTGCAAGCTGGACAAGCGTGTTGAGCCCGGTTTTCCATGGAATTACAGCAGATGAAGGTTGTTTTGCAAACAGCGGCGGGAGTGCAAAAAGTATAAAAATTGCGGCAAATTCAGCGGCAAGATATTTTTTTTTCATGCGGAATATGATACAATAAAGTGTTGGAGACGTCAAATTGAATATTTTTGTTCCTATCATCGTTACACTCTCTGTCGTAGCGGTTCTTGCAAGAATATGTGTTTTATTCAGCGACAAGATTAAATTTTTTGCAAAAGGCTATGACTACGGTTTTCTCCATGTAGAAATTTCAACCATGTGGAAGCTGGCAAAAAAGTGCAAAATCAAAGATCCGCAGTCCCTGTTTGTTTCCATTCCGCTTATGAACAGATGCATCTCCATGCTTATAGCAAAATCACGCCGCGACGGAACAGAAAATACCTTCAAGGTTCAGAAACTTCTTGAAAATCTCTATAAATTCCGTACAAGGATAGCCCTTGCATCCGACAAAAAGCACGGCCTTGAAAGCACAAAATATCTGGTTCCGGGACAGCGGCTCAGTATAATCCTCAAGGGAAAGGGCGTATTCAATTCAAAAGTAGTAAACAGTGCACGCGAACTCGCCGTAACCCTTCCGTCACAGAGAATAAAGGGCAGCGGTGTTCCGGTGGTTATTCCCGGAAAAGACTGGGAGCTTGCAGACATTTCCGTATACCTTTGGCGAAAGGAAGATGCAGCCTATTCGTTTACGACTACAGTTCTGGGGTCTGGATTTTTCAGAAGCGAAAGTGTCCTTTTTCTGAAACAGTCGTCAGATCTTGTACGCTCGCAGAAACGCCAGTCAATAAGGTGTAAATGCGAAATATATGCGCAGCTTTTTATAATAAAGAGCGAAGTTACTGACTACAGTGCTGTAGATACCCAGGATGGATTCAAGTGCCTTCTTGAAGACATAAGCGAAGACGGTGCACTCATCAGAACCGGTGGAAAAGGACACAAGAACGTAAGAATAAAACTTCAGTTCCAGCTTGAAGGAATACTTATAATGATGTATGGGGTAGTCCGTGATGTTGAATACAATGCGGCATTGAACCAGTCGCGGCTTCATTTTGAATGTACCCACATAGACCCTTCGATGCGCAATTCAATTCTGACTTACGTTTACAATATTATTCCGCAGGAACAGAAAGACGTTCATGATGCCCTTGAACTTGCGACAGAGGAAGAAGACAATCCTTCTGAAAAACCTGATTCGGCTCAGTCCTGATTTGATATAGACTTTTGTAAAGACCTGGAGTAATATTTACAGCAGATGAAAAGAATTATTATATTTTCCAAAAAAGTTGCAGTTTTTCTTTTGTCAGCCGCCTGTACTGTTTTTTCTGCATTTGCGCAGGATGCTGTACAGAAAATTCCTTCCTACAGGATTGAATTTGTGCGCGGTGATCTTGCGGCAAAAACTCACAGCGTAAAAGAAGCTGCTTCTGTCGGTGACTGCGCTTTTGTTCTTTCTGCAATGGATTTTGCACTTGAATCACATAAAACTCTTGGCGATGATGAAGAACTTAATCTTCTTGCTGGGGAATGTGTGCGCGTGTTTTCTACGGGAATAGGGCTTTCTTTTGATAAGGAAATATCACTTAAACTTGGTGACGCGTTCAGGACATTTTCTTCTGCCACAATAAAGACAGCTGTTCTTGAAACACTGCCGATGTTTCCTTCTGCAGCGAATGTTTCTATGGTAAATGCCTATGTTTCGCAAAAAATGCAGGACGGCTCTCCTTCTGATGCTGTTCTTGTAAAAGCCGTTGAATCCCTTAAAATACTGGGCAACGGAAACTCCTTTAATATTCTTTTTATAGCAGATATTCTTGATGTCTGGCCCGAACTTAAGGACACACTTTCTGATTCTTACGGCGCACTGGCAAAAGACAGTGAAAAAGAAATACTTAACATACTTTCTGCTGTTCCGGTAGAAAAAAAACTTGTTGTTCTTGACAAAATGAATACAAATCCGCAGATTTCAAAAAAAATTTGCGGAGAAGTTGCCGAAAATGCACTTTCAGAGGCTATATATAATGTAGGGGAAGATTCAGAAATTTCTTCAGAGCAGATTGCACTGCAGCTTCTTTCGCTTTCTACAATAGCACAGACAAAGTGGACAAGGGCTGCAAAGCTTGCAACAGACAGTTTTTCTGCAATAAGAATGGAATACGAAAAGAATCTTGTTACGGCACAGGAATTTGCCATGGCAATCACAAATATTGCTGCGGTTGCTACAAGCGATACCGGCCAGGTTCTTTCGTCCTATCTGGATTTTCTTAACAAGAGCACAGAACAGAATAAAGCTCCTGTTGAAGCCGTTGTGCTTTCCGTAATCAATGCTCTGGGAGGTCTGGGCGACAAATCTGCCTTCGACTATCTGCTTTATGTAACGTATCTTGATTATCCTGAAACTGTAACGACGGCAGCAAGAGAAGCCCTAGCCAAGCTTAAGTGGTAGAAAAACTAAAAGCAAGATTCGCCAATCCTTTGATAATTGCGGCATTTGTTTGTGCCGTTTTCATCTATTCAGGCTTTGTAAAAAGCCCGCTTACGCCGCCTTTTTACGTTCCTGCCCGAATGGAAAGTGTTACTTCCCTTTGCGGAACTGTTGCTTCGAATGCTTCTGTTGTTTCGTCAGGAAAGTATTATTCCGTGATGCTCTGCGCAGACAGTGCCACGGCCGCCGTTTCCCAAACAGACATTCAGCTTTGTGCCCGCGGAAAAATCAAGCTTCTTGTTCCTTCAAAAATCGCAGAAGCCGTTTACCCCGGAAAACTTTATTCACTTTCAAACAAAAGTGTTCTGCTTGAGTCCGGTGAAAAAATTGCGTGTTCTGGAAAATGGCTTTCTTCTTCAGGAATGTTTCTTGTAAAAGAAGCTGCTTCTCTGGGACATTCTCCGGGGCTTAAGGGAAAAATCCTCAGATTCCGCTCGCTGTGCCGTCTTGCCTTAAAAAGACTTTTGTTTTCGTGGGGAGATGCCGGCGGCCTTGTGCTCTCACTTCTGTCGGGTTCGCGGGAATATGTAAATAAAAGTGTCGGTGATGACTTTAAGCTTGCAGGTCTTTCACATGTTCTTGCCCTGAGCGGAATGCATCTTTCATTTTTTGCAGGACTTACGGGTGGGAGCGGCCGCCGGGTTTTCGGAAAAAGATATCTGCTTTTTGCTCGTCTTGCAGGTATTCTTTTTTTTGTGTGGTTTGCAGGACTTTCACCGTCGCTTTTCAGGGCTCTTTTGTGTTCGCTTCTGACGCTTTTATGCAGTGCTGTTTTTTGCGGACCTGTAGACTCTCTTGCCGTTCTTGGTGCATCTTTTCTTGTCCACACGGTTTCTGTTCCGTCTGACGTACATTCTGCGGCCTTTATGCTTTCATACGGTGCACTTGCGGGAATACTTCTGGCAGCAGACTGTTTGTCCTGTTTTGTAAGGTGGTTTCTTCCAGTGCCAATCGCAGACTCTCTTTCTGCTTCTGTCGGAGCCCAGACTGCGACAATTCCTGTAAGCATAAGCCTTTTTAGTATGTTCATGCCTGTAGGAATAATCGCTTCGGTTGCGGTGACTCCGGCAGTAAGTGTTTTTTTGACAGTATCTGTAGCGGCGGTACTTTTATGCCTTTTAATGCCTTTTCTTTCATACCCATTTGGCGCTATAATAAGACTTATATATGCTGTAATCTGCGGAATAGTACGCTTTTTTGCCATGGTTCCGCCTGTAGAGATTACCTGAAATCTGATTAAGTTGGAAAAATATGAACCGTCCTGACTACAATTCACCTTCCGCCCTCAAGAAGCTGCTTGATGAAAACGGAATGGCAATGCAAAAAAAATTCGGCCAGAATTTCATGGTAAATCCTGCCGCAAGAAAAAGAATTATTGACGAACTTTCTCCGTCAGAAGGGGAAGCTGTATGGGAAATCGGACCAGGCCTCGGTTGCATGACAGAAGATATACTTAAGCGCGGTGCAAATCTTACTGTATTCGAAATTGACCGCGGTTTTATAGGAATGCTTAGGGAATTCTTTTCGGACTATGCAAAGAAAAATACTTTCAGAATAGTTGAAGGTGATGTTCTTAAAACATGGAAAAAACAGCTTCAGGAATCTGAACGACCGGTTAAACTTTCGGGAAATCTTCCGTATAATATTGCCGCAACTTTTATTGCAGACACAATTACCGGCGGACTTGTTTTTGACAGATGCGTCTTTACAGTACAGAAAGAAGTGGCACAGAGAATGGCCGCCGCTCCGGGAACAGAAAACTATTCTTCGTTCAGCGTACTCTGCCAGTGGGGTTACGATGTCAGATGCGGAATAGAACTCGCTCCGGGTAACTTCTGGCCGCGTCCTAATGTTGCTTCGCAGTCCGTGATTATGACAAAAAAAACTGTTCCGTATGAGTGTAAAGATCCCAAAATGTTTACAAAACTTGTTCACGCACTTTTTGCCAGCAGAAGAAAAACCATTGCAAACAACATAAAAGCCGTTCTTCCAAAAGGAATGGACAGTGAACCGCTGTTTGCAGCAGCAGGGGTAAAAGGTTCGGACAGGGCAGAAAATCTTTCGGCGCAGGATTTTATTCGCTTGTCCGACACTGTCGCTTCTGCTATAATTGACAGCCGGAGTGCAGAATGACAAAACAGCAGATTGCAGATAATTTTTCAAAAATCAGAGAAGACATAAAAAATGCCGAGCTTAACTCAGGCAGGGCTTCAGGAAGTGTAAAGCTTTGTGCCGTAAGCAAATTCCACCCTTTGGAAAGTGTAGTTGATGCCCTTGAATGTCACCAGACACTTTTTGGCGAAAACCGTGTTCAGGAAGCTTTTGAAAAATTCAATTCGATCCGGAGTCTGCCCCAGGTTACAGACGGGACTCTTTTGCAGCCGCAGCTTCACATAATAGGAAGCCTTCAGCTTAACAAAGTAAAAAAAGCCGTTCAGATTGCCTCGTGCATTCAGTCTGTTGACCGCGAAGAACTTCTTTCAGAAATAGAAAAGCAGTGTGCAAAGCTGGACAAAAAAATTAATGTTTTTTTTGAACTTCACACAGCCGAAGACTCAAAGTCGGGTTACGGTTCGGAAGACGAACTTATTGAGTCTGTGCAGAAAATTGCCGACGGGGACTTTTCCCATATTGTTCCGGCTGGGCTTATGACGATGGCTCCTTTTACAGAAGATAAAATTCTTATAGGAAAATCGTTTGAAAAACTCAGGCTGTTAAAAGAAAAACTCGCATCTCTTTTTCCCGCACTTAATATCAGTGAACTGAGCATGGGAATGAGCGGTGACTATAAAATTGCCATCGAAGAAGGAAGTACTATGGTCAGAATAGGTACGGCACTTTTTGGCGAGAGGGAGTACAGCGCATGATTAAGCGAACTGCGGTCATTGTGGCGGCTATTCTTCTTTTAATTAATGTACCTGTTTTCCCTGATTCAGCTTCTTCTACGGAGCCTGTCCCTTATGATAAAAATGAGTTTCCCCAGTGGTCAAAGGATTTGCGCCGTGCAGAAATAGTCTCGTTCGGTTCGCTCCCTTTTGTTACAATCGGTGTTACCATGGGTTATGGTTCCTACCTTTATTTTACAGGCTCAACATCTTCTTTTCCGAATCCCTTGGACAAAAGCGGAGACTCATTTACTTCGGAAGAGCAGCTTAAAATTTTCGGAATGTCACTCGGAATCAGCTGTGTCATCGGAATTGTCGATTTTATTATAAACAGAATAATCAGCAGCAATAACAGCCGCCGCAATGCAGAGCTGAACGAATCTGCCATTACAGTTACACCTGTGTACCCGGTTTCGGAACAGCCTGTTGACCCGCCGCCTTTAGAGCTGCCGCCACCTGATGAACAGGCACAGAATAACGGGGAATTGTCTGAATAATGCCGTATTTTTCTGCAAAAGTTCCCCCTGACTATACGGGCGGCGAGCGTCTTGACAAATATATTGCATCTCTTCCCAACGGAATGAACAGAAGCCGTCTTAAAAGCGGTCTTACAAACATTCTTGTAAACGGAAAAAAACAGAAAATTTCGTTCAAAATAAAGGCCTCTGACCAGATAGACATAGAATGGGAAGACCAGATTCCAGACGATATAGAACCGCAGGATATTCCCCTTAATATCGTATACGAAGATGAAAATGTCTGTGTCGTTAACAAAGAGCAGGGCATGGTAACACATCCCGCCTGCGGAAACTGGACAGAAACACTTGTAAACGCACTTTTATTCCACTGGGGCCGCCAGAAAATCCCTGAACTTCAGGAAGGCCCCCCTTCGGCTATTCTTGCAAACCGCCGTCCCGGTATTGTACACCGCTTGGACAAAGAAACATCGGGCATTATCATTACTGCAAAAAACCGCGACAGTGAAGAATGGCTTTCTGCCCAGTTCCGTGACCACCGCCATATGGTCAAGGAATACATTGCCATCTGTACCGGCCGTCCCGCCCACAGACAGGGTGTAATCAAAACACAGATTATAAGGGATCCAAAAAACAGGCGGCGTTTCAAAGCGGTTACTGCAACCGGTGAAGGAAAATATGCCGAGACAGCATACAGATGCATCTGCTGTTACGGGGAATATTCGCTCATAAGAGTACGCCTTGCTACAGGCCGCACGCACCAGATAAGGGTACACATGAAGTACCTTAACTGTCCCATCCTTGGAGACGGAATCTATTCAAAACCCGACAAAAAGTTTCCAAAGGCAACGCTCATGCTTAATGCAGCCCTGCTTGGAATAAGACTTCCCGGCCAGAAAAAACTTTCATTCTTCAAATCACCGACTCCAAAAAGATTTATAGAAGTTCTGAAAGTCCTGCACAGGGATTTCAAAAAGGCAATAATTCCGGAAGAAAAATAAAATGGCGGAAGATATAAAAATTATACATGTGCCTTCAGACGATGAACCTTTCGCAGTAATAGACAAACCTCGTTTTTTACCCTCAGCGCCTCTTTACGAAGGTGATGACAGCGCGTTTACACGGGCAGCGGCGGTTTATCCTTTTCTACTTGGTGTAAATGGAAAAAAGCCCTGCGAACACGGCCTTCTGCACAGAATTGACACTCTTACAAGTGGGTTGCTTCTTGTTGCGTCGACACAGGCTGCATACGAAAGTCTTTCTACGGCCCAGGACAGCGGTCTTTTTGTAAAAACATACAGGGCAGTCTGCCGTCAGCTTAAAGGACAGGAGCAGTGCGGTTTTGCGCCTTTACCGCATGATTTTAATATAGAAAGTTTCTTAACATGTAAACAAAATTATACGGTGAAATCAAAATTTCGTCCTTATTCTGCCGGCTCAAAGCAGGTGCGCCCTGTTACAGAATACTCTGGTGAAGCCGCAAGAAAAAAAGCGTCCGGCAAAGAATACAGTACCGTAATTTGTGCAAAGAAATGCCTGGCTTCAGATACTGCAGAGATATTCTGTTCAATTACAAGCGGTTACAGACACCAGGTACGCTGTCACCTTGCATGGCTGGGGATTCCCGTCAGAAACGACCCATTGTACGACCCCTGTTATAACCCGGACTGTACCCCAGAAGAAAGCTTTGATTTTAGTGCGGTAAAAATTGAATTTCCCAATCCGGTAACAGGTAAAAAAGAAATATTTTCCCTTGTTTAAATCCAAATCCACGATGCTGGGTAAATAAAAAAACACGCAGACATAAAAAAAAAGACTCCTTTCGGAGTCTTGAATCTGCCCGGAACCTGACTTGAACAGGCATGCCGTGAGGCACTAGTACCTGAAACTAGCGTGTCTACCAATTCCACCATCCGGGCAAGTGCGTTTATTTTAACACAAAATGCATTTGTCTGTCAATAACCGTCGCCTTATTCCGCATCAGAAAATTAAAATTCTTTGCATCTAAAAAACAAAAGCACAAACATTATTATAAGAACGGCAATAGTTACTACAAAAAGCCATGCTGGAGCGCCGCTGTCTGTGTTTCCACCGGTTCTTTTTTCATGTTCAGAAAATGCCCTGTCTATTGCGCGGCGCGACTTTCCCGAAAGTCTGTGTTTTCTTCCGTCAAGGGAAGTTTCACTGTCTTCGTCTCCGTAAATTTCAGAATGGCTCATTGCATAGTGACATACAGGGCAGCCCAAAGCAAAGTCTTTTACTGTTCCCGTGTGGCCGCATGAAGGGCATCTGACTGCCGCAAAAAATTTTCCGCATGAAGGGCAGAATCTTGCTTTTGCAGCTACTTCAGAACCGCAGTTTTCGCAGAAATATTTGGCTTTTTTTGCAGAATCATTCTTTTTTGAAGCCATTATTCTGTTCCAAGATTGTCAACTGTGTAATCGTAAATTTCCCAGATTCCGTCACGCTGCCTTACATAATAGGTATAGCGTTTTTTTTCGGTAAAGGTATTATTGTCAAACCATTCCAGAACTTTGACAGAACCGTCTGTTTTGGAATACATTGTAGTTTCAATTTCAAACCGTGACGGAATGGCAACAATGTCGTGGTCAATGCGCTGCTGCATAAGATCTGCCTTGTATGAAGCAATCATTCTTTCACGTTCATCGGCGCTTACGTTGTTGTACCTGCGGCTTCTTGAAGGATCCCTTTTGAGTATTTCTTCAAGGTTTATATACAGGAAAAACTGGTCCCAGAGACTTTTCTGTCTTGCAATAATCGTCTGTTCAACAACCTTGTCTGGGCCGATTTCTTCCGGACGCAGAACGGCAGCACTTGAAGAGTGTACGGGAATTGCCGTAGAAGCAGCAGCAGAAGGCGAGGGTCTTATTTCAAGACTCAGGCGGTTTGAAGAAACATAATTTGTTTTGTTGCGGTAAAGTTCAGGGTAGAAATTCATTTCAACATAGTAGACCGAAGGATTGTCTATCTGAACATAATGCTTGAGGTTTTCTACAAAAGAGTAGGATTCACCCGGTTCCAGTGAAATCTCGCGGAAGTATACTGTTCTGTTTGTTGTTCTTTTTCTTGTCAGCGCTTCGGTATCTGAAAGACGTGAATTTCTTACGTTAAAAACAGAAAAATCTATGGAAAACATACGGTCATCGGCTAGTTTGAACCTTAAGGTATCAGAGCCGTTGTTTGCTACGGTTACGTGTATATAAACAGGATTTGATTCTACTTCTCCGGGGTAATACATTGTTCTGTCGTAAAATTTTATCGAAACATCCGCGTCCGGCGGAATATTGTTTTGTGCACTTACGCTATGGGCAAAAATACTAAAAATGGCTATAATGGCAAGAACTGTGCGTTTCACGGTAAAATCTCCTGTAAGAGCCGCTGGAATTTTAAGCCGGCTTTTCTATTATATCGGAATATTAACATGAATTCATTATCTGCAAAATCCACAAATTCTCTTATAGCGCTTGTCTCTGCATGGAAAGAAATGCATGATGCAGTAATTGCAGCTGCAGACGGAACAGTTCAGTCACCGGTACAGATAAACGGACTGCGCGGAAGCCTTCCGGGATTTTTTGTCTCGCAGTTTATGGACAGGACTGTACTTAACGCAATACACGATCAGCAGTATTCTGGCGGCGGAAAAGCGGATGTCAGAGATATGTATATTGTTGTTTCCACGCAGAAAGAAGCAGATGAGTGCGAGTCGGATCTTCAGACTATAACCGAATCAAAATTTGAAATACACAAGCTTCCGTGGTGGGGAACACTTCCTTACAGGCCGGCCGCAAAAGGTTCGTCTGTTTTTGGTGAACGTGCAGGTGTTCTGTCAAAAATGGCATGCAAAAACAGCCGGTCGCAAAAGCCGCGCATTTTTATTGTACCCGAGCGTTCTTTTCTTACACCTGTTCCGCCGCCTGAATATATGCGTTCTCTGAGCATAAGCTTAAGGAAAGGCGGTGAATACGATATAGAAAAACTTGCCGAACAGCTGTCGGCCCTGGGTTATACAAGAGTTCCCAGAGTTGGAATGAAGGGTGAATTTGCCGTACGCGGTGAAGTTCTGGACTTTTTCATGCCGGGTGAACAGTTCCCGCACAGAGTCGTATTTGACTTTGATGTGATTGACCAGATTAAAGTATTTGATTTTGAGTCGCAGTCTTCAAAAGAAAACATAGATTATCTTCTGGTTTATCCCATGAAGGAAGTTGTATGGACAGATGAACTTACCCAAAAGCTCGAAAACATACTTGACCAGGAAGACAAAGACGGAATAATCAATGATTTTGCAGGCTTTGATGAACAGCGCAGAAAGGGAAGAGCCGTTGTTCTAGGGACAGAATGTCAAACGAACGGTAGTTTATATACTAACGAACGGTCGTTGGAATTAACTAACGATAGTTTAGAAAATGCTTTTGGTGATTTTGCCGGTGTAAATAACTTACGAACAGTTGGTAGTACAAGCGTTCATTTGGCGCTTACAGATATGTCTCGTGCCCAAAAAGACCATATTCTTACCGAACTTTCGGTAGCACGCCAGACAGAAGGCGAAGAGTTATTCTACGGAGTTCTCTGGAACAGACAGTATTCGCTTTTGGACTACGCAGGAAACTCTTCTTACGTCTTTTTTTATGACTGGGACCGCCTTGTAAATGCAATGCGTCTTATGGAAAACGAATATTCCAAGTCATACAGGGCAGCCAGACAGACAATTCCGGTTCTTATGCCTGCTTACATGCTCTTTGACTTTTTCTCTTTGGCAAAAACACACGAACGTTCGTTTGCATTCAAGAGTCTTGACGGAATATCAGAACTCGGTGGAATGGAAAATGAAGTTCAGGATTCAGAAGTTCTGGGCAATGACTATTTCAAAAGTTCACTGCATCTTTCTTCTGAATCACCGCAGAGTTATTTCGGCAACATCAATTATCTTAAGGAACGCATTTCGACACTGCAAAAAGAAGGATGGAATATCTATGTTTTTGCAGACAACCCCAATCAGGCTTTAAGAATAAATGAAATTATCAAAGACTATACAGAACCTTCAGATACTTCTGTTTTTCCTGTAAGAGTTTTTCCGCTTTCCATTTCACAGGGATTTTCTGTTGCCGATGAAAAAATTCTTGTCATTCAGGAAAACGAAATTTTCGGACGCAAGAGAAACGCACCAAAGTCAATAAGAAAAGCCCGTTCCAAGGCAATAGATACTTTTGTTGAACTGAACCCCGGTGATTATGTTGTTCACGTTAACTACGGAATAGGTTTGTTCAAAGGCATTGAGCGCGTTAAGGCGATGGGAACCGAACGTGACTACATAAAACTTGAATATGCCGATGAAGAATTTGCCTTTGTTCCGATTGAGCAGGTAAACATGGTTCAGCGCTATATCGGAAGTGAAAGCGAACACCCGAGGCTGGACAGAATAGGTTCAAAAAGCTGGAGTGCAAGAAAGGCAAAAGTTCAGCAGAAAGTAGAGGAGATGGCAGAAAAGCTCATTGACCTTTATTCAAAAAGGCAGGCTTCACGCGGATATGCTTTTCCAAAAGACACTGAATGGAATGCTGCATTCGAGGCTGCATTTCCTTACGAAGACACCGCCGACCAGTTTTCTGCAACACAGGAAATCAAGGAAGACATGGAAAAACCCGTTCCAATGGACAGGCTTGTCTGCGGCGATGTAGGTTACGGAAAGACAGAAATAGCTATGCGAGCAGCCTTCAAGGCCGTCATGGGCGGAAAACAGGTTGCTTTTCTTGCGCCTACAACAATTCTTGCCGAACAGCATTATGAAAACTGTATTGAACGCTTCAGAAATTTTCCGGTAAGAATAGCACAGCTTTCAAGATTTGTTCCGCCTGCAGAACAGAAAAAAATTATTGCAAGCCTTTCTGCCGGAGGAGTCGATATTCTTGTCGGAACGCACAGGATTCTTCAGAAAGATGTTAAGTACAAGGATCTGGGGCTTCTCATAATTGATGAGGAACAGCGCTTTGGTGTAAAAGACAAGGAAAAACTCAAGGAAATGAAGACAAACATAGACTGTCTTGCCATGAGTGCAACACCTATCCCGCGTACACTTCACATGAGTATGCTCAAGATAAGAGACATGTCGCTTTTGACAACACCGCCCCAGAACCGTCAGCCCATAGAAACTGCAATAGAAGAATACAGCGACGAAAAAGTTGCAATGGCAATCCGTGCAGAAGTAAAAAGGGGCGGGCAGGTTTTTTATCTTCATAACCGTGTCGAAACACTTGAAGATACCCGCAGAAAAATAGAAAACCTCGTTCCTGAAATGCTTGTAGATGTAGCACACGGCCAGATGACAAGTGAAGAACTGGATGATATTTTCAGAAGATTCAAGATGGGCGGCTTTCATGTACTTGTTGCAACTACAATAATCGAAAACGGAATAGATATTCCCAACGTAAACACAATAATCATTGACCGCGCAGATATGTACGGTGTAAGCCAGCTTTACCAGCTCAGGGGAAGAGTAGGCCGTAGCGACAGAAAAGCCTATGCATATCTGTTCTATCCCGAAAACAAGGCTTTGAGTGAAGTTGCAATGAAACGCCTTCAGGTAATAAGCGATTTTACAGAACTGGGCTCGGGCTTTAAAATTGCCATGAAAGATATGGAAATACGCGGTGCAGGAAACCTTTTGGGAAGAGACCAGAGCGGTGAAGTTTATGCCGTCGGGTTCGAAATGTATCTGAGTCTGCTTAATTCTGCAATCGAGCGTCTTTCAAACAGCAATTGGCATGCACCTGATGAAGTCCTTCTTGAACTTGAATATTCCGGTTTTATTCCGGACACATATATCCGTGAAGCCGAAACAAAAATGGAAATGTACAAAAAAATTGCCGGCGTTCAGACACAGGCCGATCTTGATTCAGTCTGGGATGAACTTTCGGACAGATTCGGTCCTGTTCCCGACGAAGTGGCAAGTCTTTTGAATCTGGCCAAAATCAGAATAATCTGCAACAGGCTTTCAATAAGTTCGCTTAAAGAAAAACGCGGTGTTGTCTATGTAGAATTTTCTGATGTGTCAAAGATAAGCGTAAATAAAATATTAAAACTCATTCAGACAAGCGCCGGACGTGTAAAACTGGATCCTGCCCAGCCCAACAAAATTATTCTTGAAGCTAAGTCCATAGACCTAAAGTCCAAAAGTGACTTTATCAAAGAAAAACTGGAACAGCTCCTTGCATGAAGAAAAACTTGCAGGAGTTACCAGATTGCGAGTAAGCCCCAGATTGCCATCCCGAACTTGTTTCGGGATTTTTTTTATTGAAAAAAAATATTTCTGAAAAAATAACTTTTATAAATGTAAATAAAAATATTGACAAAGTGAAGGGGGAGACTGTCTAAAAATATAGAAAAGTAAAGTATAAAAACCAAAAAAAAACGG